>JACCDJ011107321.1_pt1 | contig 23324 bp, 20 predicted proteins | sample 7444481 | NCBI WGS metagenome assembly JACCDJ01 (sample SAMN15323435, study PRJNA562643) | freshwater metagenome | isolation source: river surface water | place: USA:Blue River Watershed | collected 2017-08-15 | reverse complement strand
CAGTATAATCATAAGCCTGAATTGTCTTTAAAATACTCCTATCTTTCAAATAAGTGATATTATTTTTCTCCAACAATTGGATGAAATCTTGCGCTTTTTCTAACTCCTTCTCCGGCACAAAATAATAGGAAAACTTATTCGTGGGATTTGTTTTTGACTTATCATGCACACCATAAAACGAAGATTTCAAGCTTTCTGCATTTGATAAAGACCAGTCGACTAAATTTAGTGCCAAAGCAGAGTGGTGCTTCACGCGATCCACCAGGGAAATGGTATCTCCGTCACTTTTGGCAGCAATTAATCCACCTCTAATTCCACCTTGTTCTAAAGTCATTCCCAAAGCTCCATTCAAGACAGGGTAAGTGTCTCCGTAGCCTGGGTATAATAAATCATAGACTTCTGAGGTAAAATAAGGCCATTTTTTCTCGTCAAAAAGCTTCGAAAATGAGCGTCCTACGCTTTCTTGTAAATCCTTAGTCGACTGCGCAATAAAATTCAAATAGGGCTTAGCAGCCGGCGGAAAATAGTAGGAGTGTTGGAAACTTTGCTCATGAAAATCCGCGTGCATCATGGGCATCCATGAGCGGTAGAACTTTAAGCGCTGCTGTGTTTCTTTCTGTGTTTGCCAAACCCAATCGCGGTTTAAATCAAAGGAGAAATGATTGTAACGGCCTGAAGTAATACCCTCGAAATGCTCTTGATCGTTTGGATCTGCATTTCCTCCTGCGATGTAATTTCGGCGGTTGTATTGCGTCACGTAGGCATCGCGGCCATCAGGATTGATGCAAGGATCAATTAAAATAACATAAGGAATTGATTTACTCGGTTTGGAAATTAAGGCATACATGGTATTCAATGCCGCTTCACTCCCCGCCGCTTCATTTCCATGTACGTTAAAGGAAAGATTAATAATCACGGGAAGTGAGGGATCCGTTTTTTCGCCTTGGATACGCTTTAGGTGATTTTGCTGCACTTGCTCCAAACTCACACCAGTAGGAAGATTCGCGATAACCATTTGGCCTTGCTCACGTCCTTCGCTAGTATAACCATAAACCTGCCATTGCGCTAAACCATTGCTTTGTGTCGCTAAATAACGACTATAGGCAACAATCTGATGGTGGTAGGTGAATTTTGTTCCGATAGGGTAGCCTAAAAATTCTTCAGGCGATTTAATCTGTGCAGAAAGGCTTACACTAAAAAGTAATAGGATGAAGGCAATGATATTTTTCATTATGCTAATTTGGTTTGCAATAAAATTAAATAAAAGGAGGTAAATTAAGGAGTGTTTTAGCTTTTATATAAAATAAATCCACATGGCATTACCTCTAAACGACGATCAACCTACTTTAAAGAATTCGGAATCAACTTCGTATACGATTCCACTCATCTTAGTCACTAGCTTATTCTTCTTGTGGGGATTGGCTAATAGTCTAAATGGCTCACTAGTTAAACAGTTTCAAACGGCACTTGATTTACAACGCTGGCAAGCAAATATTGTAGAGACGGCCTTTTATTTTGGCTATTTCGCGATGGCACTACCTGCCGGTTATGTGATGAAGAAGATGGGCTATAAAGCGGGTATCTTGATGGGATTGGCGCTATATGCAGCCGGTTCATTCCTGTTTTATCCTGCTGCAGAAATTCGGGTTTATGGCTTTTTCTTAGCCGCATTATTCTTAATTGCTTCAGGAATAGCCTTTTTAGAAACAGCCGCTAACTTGTATGTAACCGTTTTAGGTGATCCAGAAAAAGGGGATTTCCGTCTAAATTTGGCCCAATCTTTCAATGGAATGAGTATTATTTTAGGACCCATCATTGGAGGATTATTTATCTTTTCAGATAAAGAATACACACGTGAAATGATTCAAGCCCTTCCTGCGGCTGAAGCTGAAGCTATTCGTGTAAGTCAAGCGACATCTGTTCAAATGCCTTATGTCATCATTGGGGTAGTAGTCGCATTAGTGGCTCTACTATTTGTTTTCACTAGAATGCCAGAATTACAATCAGCAGAAGAGTCAACAAAGAAGGTAACCATCGCTAGTCTATTAAAACGTAAACATTTAGTATTAGGAATATTAGCTCAGTTTTTAAATGTGGGTGCACAGGTTTCGCTTTGGGGCAATTTCGTGGATTTGAAATTGGATTTAGCGAAAAATGATCATCTCTGGATAGTAGAAAAAATCTACCAAATCTCAGAGAATATGAGTCCTACACAAATCGCCAGTTTTCATGCTTCCTTTGCCTTTATATTGTTTTTACTTGGACGATTTATAGGCACTTATTTGATGGGAAAAATAGCCTCCAATAAAGTATTAGGCGTTTATGCCATCGGTGCTGTGATCTCTGTCATTGTTGCCATGTTTGGAGGTGGCATTGCGGCTTTATTAGCATTGATAGCCGTTTATTTCTTCCAATCCATTATGTTTCCTACCATATTTGCCTTGTCTTGTAAAGGGCTTGGAGATGGATCTAAATTAGCATCATCTTTAATTATTATGTCTATTGTAGGAGGAGCAATTATTCCACCTGTCACCGCTTCACTATTCAAAATCGGCACCGTAGCCGCATTAAGTGTACCATTACTATGTTTCGCTTACATTGTATTTTTCGCTTACAAAGGATTTGAAATTAAAGACTAATGCAACGATTTATCTTATTTCTAGACCTGAAGGAGGATTCTCTATTAATCAAGGAGTATGAAAAATACCATGAGTCAATTCCTGCTGAAATTGAAGAAAGTATCCTATCGTCTGGCATAGAATCGATGGAAATTTTTCGTTTTGAGAATAGACTATGCATGGAAATTATAGCAAATGATGACTTCAGTTTTGCCAAAAAAGGGGAGATGGATTCCCTTAACCCAGCCGTTCAAGCTTGGGAAAATTTAATGTTAAACTACCAAAAAAAAATCCCAGGAACTCCAGCAGGAGCAAAATGGGTACAAGCACATACGATATTTAGCCTAACAAAATGAGCCAAACATTTTTACAAATCAACCCGACTGATAATTTATTAGTTGCCTTACAAGATCTTCCTAAAGGAACGGTTATCCAGCATAATGGCAATGAGATAACGCTTCAAGATGATATTGCCGCTAAGCATAAATTCACCACTGAAGCTATTGCAAAAGATGGCAGAGCGACCATGTATGGCGTTTTAGTGGGTTTAGCTAGTCAAGATATTCCCCAAGGTGGGCTCATTCATACTTTTAATTTACATCACGCTGCTACGGATTTTAAAGGAAAACTAGAAGAGTATCATTGGACCGCGCCAGATGTATCTAAATTCGCTAATAGAACATTCAATGGCTACCACCGAGCAGATGGACAAGTAGGCACACAAAACTATTGGTTAGTTATTCCCTTAGTTTTCTGCGAAAACAGAAATATCGAATTATTAAAGAATGCGTTCTTAAATGGTTTGGGCTTCCAAAAAATGGACCCATTTACTCAAAAGGTTCAACAATTAGGGAAACAACTAGCTGAAGGTAAAGCACTTGAAATAGACACAACTTCTTCTGCTTCAGTTTTGGTACATAAATCCACCCAATTTCCAAATGTAGATGGCATCAAATTCCTCACTCATGAAAGTGGTTGTGGCGAGAATAAAGACGATTCCTTAAATCTATGCGCCTTATTAGCAGGTTATTGCCTAAATCCAAATGTAGGAGGAATTACCGTTTTAAGTTTAGGATGCCAACATTCTCAAATTGAGGTATTTAAAGAAAAGCTAAAAGAGAAAGACCCGAACTTCTCTAAACCATTGTACATCTTTGAGCAACAACAAGATAACGGAAGTGGAGTAGAGAATATGTTAAATGAAGTGATTCTACAGACATTTAAGGGTCTGGTGGAAATCAATAAACAAACCCGCAAGCCGGCTCCTTTATCGGCTTTACGCGTAGGTGTTAAATGCGGAGGTTCAGATGGTTTTTCTGGCATTTCAGCGAATCCAGCTATTGGACATACCGCAGACCTAGTCGTAGGATTAGGTGGCACCGTGATGATTGCTGAATTCCCAGAATTATGTGGTGTAGAGCAAGAACTTCAAAACCGAGCGGTAACGAAGGAAATTGCCGATAATTTTGGTTTCTTAATGCGCGAATACGCTAGACGTGCCGCATTAGTGGGAGCAGGATTTGACATGAATCCATCTCCTGGAAACATCAAAGATGGCTTAATCACAGATGCTATCAAATCTGCTGGAGCCGCTAAAAAAGCAGGTTCTTCACCTATTGAGGATGTATTAGGCTATGGCCAATATGTAACCAAGAAAGGGTTAAATCTTGTTTGTACTCCAGGAAATGACGTTTTAGCAACAACTGGTATGGCTGGTGCTGGTGCTACAATTCAACTATTCACCACAGGCTTAGGAACACCCACAGGAAATCCAATTAGCCCCATGGTAAAATTATCGACCAATACGAAACTAGCTCAAAAGCTACCTGAAATCATCGACATCGATTGTGGCCCTATCATTTCTGGCGAAAAAACCGTAGAGCAAATGGGGGAGGAAGTATTAGAATACATTATTCAACTCGCTTCTGGAGAAATCAATACGAAAGCGATGGATCTGGGACAGGATGATTTTATGTTTTGGAGGAGAGGGGTTTCTTTGTAAAGCATAAAGAATAAAGGAGAGAATAGAGTATAGAGTAGAGAGTAGAGAGTAGAGAGTAGAGAGTAGAGAGTAGAGAGTAGAGAGTAGAGAGTAGAGATATGGAACCTCCGGACTTAAGACTAATACCCTCCGGACTTAAGACTAATTCCCTCCGGACTACTGCCAACTGCCCACTGACAACTGATTATTATGTTCAAACTAACCAACAAAAAAGTACTTATCACTGGCGGGTGTTCAGGCATCGGACAAGCTATTGCACTAACATTCTTAGCACAAGGGGCAGAGGTTCATGTACTGGATTTGAATCCATCTGTTGAGCCCATGCCGGCCGATATCACCTTCCACCAAGCTGATATAACTTCATTAGAGGCTGTAGAGGCCATTGCTACAAAGTTGAAATCGATAGATATTCTAGTTAATAATGCGGGCATTCCACAAATTGGGAATTTGGAGAAAACAAACCCAACAGACTTCCAACGCATCTTTGATGTAAATGTAAAAGGGGCTTACCATTGCATGTATGCCTTCATTCCATCTATGATTGAGCAGAAGTCGGGGGTTATATTAAATATGGCCTCGGTGGCAGCCTCCGTAGGAATTCCGGAACGTTTTGGTTATTCGATGACAAAGGGAGCGATTAAATCCATGACTCAATCGGTGGCGAAAGATTATGTCAAACAGGGCATTCGCTGTAATTGTATTTCACCAGGAAGGGTGCATACGCCCTTTGTAGACGGGTTTATTGCCAAAAACTACCCAGACCAACAAAAAGAAATGTTTGAGAAACTTTCTGCTACGCAACCGATAGGTCGAATGGCGAAACCACAAGAAATTGCACATTTAGCTTTATATTTATGTTCCGATGAAGCCGCATTTATTACGGGTTGTGATTATCCTATTGACGGTGGATTCATTTATCTAAACAACTAAACCTATGAAAAAACAACTGATTTGCCTGTTATTGATTTTGGGAACCTCTTTGAGTTCATTTAAAAAGGATGGCCCTAAGCGTATTATTTTCTTTGGAGATTCGATTACACAAGCTGGCGTTAACAAAACGGGCTATATTACTAAAATGACCGAAATGATTGCCGCTCAAGGCCTTTCTAATCAATATGAATTGATTGGAGCTGGAATTGGGGGCAATAAAGTCTACGATTTATACCTACGTCATGAAGAAGATGTGGTGGCTAAGAATCCAAATATCGTGATCATTTACATCGGAATTAACGACGTTTGGCATAAAACAACCTCACGTACAGGTACGGATGCAGATAAGTTTGAAAGATTCTATAATGCTTTAATTAAGAAGATTCAAAAAGCTAATGCTCAAGTAGTTATCTGCACACCCACGGTGATTGGAGAGAAGTTCGATAATACAAATGAAAACGATGGAGATCTAAATGCTTATGCTGGAATCATCAAGAAGATCGCTAAAGACAACAACGTACAATTAATCGATTTACGTAAGGCATTTATGGATTACGAATCTAAAAACAATATTGAAAATAAAGCGTCTGGAATATTAACAACCGATCGTGTACACTTAAATGAGGCGGGAAATCAGTTTCTAGCTGATACCATGTGGGACGTTATTAAAAAATTATAAGATGAAGTTAGCAAGAATAGGAAATGAAGGGGCAGAGAAGCCATGTATATACCAAAATGGGAGCTATTATGACGTTTCTTCCCGTTTTACTGATTTCAATGAATCGTTTTTTCACCAAAATGGCCTAGCGGAAATAGCTAAATTAAATCCAACTGATTTTCCGGTGATTTCAGGACGGATAGGGTCTTGCGTGGCTAGACCTAGTAAAATTGTATGCGTAGGTTTAAATTACGCGGATCATGCTAAAGAAACAGGCGCAGAAATCCCGAAAGAACCCATTTTATTCTTCAAAAGTACGACGGCACTTTCCGGGCCTAATGACGATATCATCATTCCCAAAAACTCCACAAAGACAGACTGGGAAGTTGAATTAGCCATCGTAATCGGTAAAAAAGCCTCCTATGTTACAGAAGCTGATGCCTATGCGTATGTGGCAGGTTATTGCTTGCACAATGATCTTTCTGAACGTGAATATCAATTAGAACGGGGTGGAAATTGGTCAAAAGGGAAGGGATGTGATTCCTTTGCCCCTTTGGGACCTTTTTTAGCCACAAAAGAAGAGATAAAAGACGTACATGCATTAAATATGTGGTTAAATGTCAATGGAAAACGCTTCCAAACGAGTAATACCAATCAATTGATTTTCAACGTACCTCAAGTCGTTTCCTATATTTCTCAATTCATGACTTTATTACCCGGCGATGTCATAAGTACAGGTACTCCACATGGAGTTGGATTAGGTTTTAATCCACCCATTTATTTAAAACCGGGTGATGTAGTTACATTAGGAATGGAAGGATTAGGGGAACAAAAGCAAACAGCGATAGCCTATCAGGGATGATTGATGCACATCAACATTTTTGGAATTATAACGAAGAACGTGACACTTGGATAACGCCGGAGATGTCCGTTCTTAAAGCTGATTATTACCCAAATTATAGCGAGCCACTCTTTAAAGCCCAAGGTTTTACAGGTTGTGTGGCTGTTCAAGCTGATTCTTCTGAGGAAGAAACGTTGTTTCTGTTAGCGCTTGCTGAGCAAAACGAATTTATCCAAGGAGTCGTAGGATGGGTCGATTTACAAAGTGCCAATATCGAAGACAGGCTAACTTATTTTTCTCAATTTGAGTCTATTAAGGGCTTCAGACACATTGTTCAAGGAGAAAAAGACCCTCACTTTATAACGAAAAAGGAATTTATTCGAGGAGTCAAATCCCTCGCCAGTTTCGATTTCTGTTATGATTTATTGATTTATCCACATCAAATCAAATCATCCATTGCCTTTTGTGAGACTTGTGATGAGCAAAAAATCGTTTTAGATCATTTGGCCAAAGCCCCGCTAAAATCAGGTAATATCCGAGAATGGAAAAAAGACATTCAGGCATTTAACAGCCTATCACATGTTTCTGCTAAAATTTCTGGGATTGTGACAGAAGCTGCAGATCAGACTTGGACTCAGCAACAAGTGAATGAAGTGGTGGAGGTGGCTTTGGATGTTTTTGGTCCAGAGAGACTAATGATAGGGAGTGATTATCCAGTAGTTTTAGTCAATTCTACCCTAGAACGATGGGTAAACTCATTACAAGAAGCGCTGCATAGCTTAAGCAACTCAGAGAAAGAACTCATTTACCATCAAAATGCTATCGAATTTTATCAATTAGAAACACTATGAATTTAGGATTAAGGGAGAAAGTAATCATCGTGACAGGTGGAGCCAAAGGGATTGGTCAAGGAATTTCTGAATCTTTGGCCTTAGAATCCGCTATGGTGGCTATCGTAGGACGAAATGAAGCAGATAATCAGCGTTGCATCGAAAAAATTCAAGCAACAGGCGGACAAGCATTTTCTTTTGTAGCTGATCTAAGTAATCCGAATGAATGCCATCAAGTAGTGGATAAAGTGGCAAAGATGTTCGGTAAAATTGATGGATTAGTGAATAATGCGGGATTAAATGATGGAGTGGGACTAGAAACGGGGAATTACGAAAAATTCATTCAATCCATTAATGCGAATTTGACGCATTATTATCTAATGGCTCAAGCGGTGTTACCTTATTTGAAAAAAAGTAAAGGGGCCATCGTTAATATAGGATCAAAAACGGCAGAAACCGGCCAAGGGAATACGTCAGGCTATGCTGCTTCGAATGGAGGAAGGAACGCTTTAACGCGCGAATGGGCCCTTGAATTAAGAGATTATGGTATTCGGGTAAATTCGGTCATCGTGGCAGAATGTTACACACCTATGTATGAGAAATGGATTGAGACCTTGGATAATCCCAAAGAAAAATTAGCCAGCATCACTAGCAAAATACCTTTAGGTCAACGCATGACCACAAAAGAAGAAATAGGCGATATGGTTACCTTTTTGATTTCACCTAAATCAGGTCATACCACCGGACAAATCATCCACGTGGATGGAGGCTATGTTCACTTAGATCGCGCGATTTCATGAGAACTTTTGATGCATTTGAGAGCCCCGGATTAATCGTTTATCCAGATCGGGTAAAACGGAACATAAAAAAAGCCCTTGAGATGGTGGATGGCAATCCTGATCGTTTGCGTCCTCATATCAAAACGCATAAAACAAAGGAAGGAAATGATCTTTTTCTAGCCGCAGGCATTAAAAAGTTCAAATGTGCTACCATCGCAGAGGCGGAATTACTAGCCCTTTCAGAGGCTCCAGATGTGCTTATTTCGATGCAATTGATTGGTCCTAATTTGGAACGCTTCAAACAATTAGTATCCCATTATCCTAAAACAAAATTCTCCTCTATCGTTGATGATGCTTTTGCTGCTTCCGAGCTGAATCGCATTTTCACAAATAGCTCAATAGGGGTGTTTGTGGACCTCAATATGGGGATGAATCGGACGGGAATTACCCCTGAAAAAGCTTTGGCTTTAATTCGGCATATCCATGATTTACCCTCAGTGGAATTGCGCGGATTACATGCCTATGATGGTCATATTCGGGACAAAGTATATGAAGTTCGTGCCAAACATGTGGAAACTGATTTCACCTCATTCTACGAGCTTCTAGGACAATTAAACCACTCAGATTTAGAATTAGTCGTATCTGGAACCCCTAGTTTCCTTGTACATCATAAAAATCCCCAATTTACCTGCAGTCCAGGAACCTTTATCTTCTTTGATGCAGGTTATGCAGCCTTATTTCCTGAAAATACATTTGAATTTGGCGTAGAAATTATTGCAAGAATCATTTCAAAGCCGACAGATACGACCATTTGCCTCGATTTAGGCCATAAATCAGTGGCAGCTGAAAACCCGATAGATAACCGTGTACGGTTCCTAGATCATCCGGACTGGGTTTTAAAATCTCAAAGTGAAGAACATGGTATCGTAGAAGTGGGAGATAATTCAACCTATTCCATTGGGGAAATCGTCCGAATGATACCGTACCATATTTGCCCAACCGTAAATCTTCATTCACATCTACAAGTCATTGGCGGTGGATGGTGGGAGGTAAAAGCTAGAAATCGCAGATTATGTTATTAATCGATGCCCATTTAGATTTAAGTATGAACGCGCTCGAGTGGAATAGAGACTTGCGCGCTAGCATTCATGAAATAAATGATCGCGAAAAACATTTATCGGATAAACCAGATCGTGGCAACGCGACAGTCAGTTTAGACGAATTAAGAAAAGGGAATGTAGGTATCGTCGTTGCTACTCAAATCGCGCGCTATGTAGCCCCTGAATCCTTATTACCCGGCTGGAATAGTCCAGAACAAGCTTGGGCCCAAACGCAAGGTCAATTAGCCTATTACAAAGCGTTAGAAAGAACAGGCGATCTACGACCTATTCGAAATCAATCCGAATTAAAAGACCATTTAATGCAATGGGAAACAGATGGGCATACCATTGGCTATATCTTAAGTTTAGAAGGTGCAGATTCCATCGTTTCCTTAGAATATCTTGAAATCGCACATGCTTCTGGCTTACGTGCTTTAGGGCCAGCCCATTATGGTCCTGGGCGTTATGCACAGGGAACTAATGCCTCGGGGGGAATGGGAGTAAAGGGTCATGATTTGTTGCGAAAGATGATGGATCTTAACATTATTTTAGATGCGACGCATTTATGTGATGATAGTTTTTGGGAGGCGATGGAATACCACCAAGGTCCAGTTTGGGCTAGTCACCAAAACTGCCGTGCCTTAGTAGATCACAATCGACAATTCAGTGATGAACAATTAAAAGAAATCATTTCGCGCGGTGCGGTCATCGGAATGCCCATGGATGCGTGGATGATGGTACCAGGTTGGGTGAGAGGGGAATCTACACCAATGAGTAAAAACGTTACCCTGAATACACTCATAGATCATTTAGTCCACGTTTGTGATTTAGCTGGAAACACCAATCACGTGGGATTGGGCACCGATTTAGACGGAGGGGTTGGAAGAGAACAATGTCCAGCAGACATTGAAACTATTGCTGATTTACAAAAACTACCTGATTTGCTATCACAACGTGGATTTTCTGATGAGGATATCGTCAAATTCTGCCACCAAAACTGGATCGATTTCTTAGAAAAGGCCTGGGCTTAGGATTTTGGTGGAGGACTTATACTCGTCCAGCCACCATCAACGATTAATGTTTGACCAGTTATATGCTTCGCCTTATCGCTCAAAAAGAAACAAACAGCTTCAGAAATATCCTGAACATCTGCCGGCCTACCTAAAGGTGTTAAGCGGCTCCATTCTTGCAAATAACTTGAATCTTTTTCCGTTCTTTCCGTCATGGTGGCACCAGGTGAAACGGCATTAATCCGAATTTGAACGGGGGAAAGGTCGATGACCAAGTTTTGGACTAATTGATTCAATGCCGCCTTCGTCATTCCATAGGCCGCTAAATCTGGATGCGCCTGATGCCCTGTGACAGAAGATGTCACAACAATTGAACCCGGATTACCCGCTTTACGGATGGCTTTCGCCACTTCTTGAATCAAGAAAAATGTCCCCTGAATATTTAAATCCAATAAAGATTTCATCGAGGCTGGGCTATACTCCCAAAAACTCCCAAAAGTCGTCACCCCCGCATTACACACACAACCGGCTAATTCCCCGGGCAATGTTTGAGCGTAAGCAACTAATTCCTGGATGAACTCGTAGGAACTTACGTCACCAGCTTTCGAATATGGACCAGAAAGTAGGGAGGAGTCAATATCATTTTTAACTACTAAATGCCCCTCAGACATCAACTGCTGCGCAATTTGATACCCAATTCCTTGTCCAGCACCGGTGACAATATACACTTTCATCTTAATGTGAATCGCGAGTGACAATGGAGCCCGAACCACCTTTCAAGAAATCAAAATCAGCTCCTTGATCCGCTTGTTCTACGTGATCAATGAAGAGGCCTACATAGCCCCGTATCATTTTAGGCTTCTCAAAGGGTTGTGCTAACTTACGAGCCGCTAACTCTTCCTCCGATACTTCCCAATTAATAGTTCTATTTTCCACGTCTAAGGCAATATAATCCCCGTTTTGCACCCAATTCAAAGGCCCACCAGCAGCAGATTCAGGTGACACATGAAGTACTACTGTACCAAAACCCGTTCCACTCATCCGGCCATCAGAAATTCGGACCATATCTTTCACGCCCTTTTCCAAAAGCTTCTTCGGTATTCCCATATTTCCCACCTCTGCCATACCAGGGTAGCCTTTAGGCCCTACATTTTTTAACACCATTACCGAATTTTCATCGATATCTAAATCAGGGGAATCAATACGAGCATGGTAATCTTCAATATTTTCAAAAACAACAGCCTTTCCACGGTGCTTAAATAAGGCTTTAGAAGCAGCAGAAGGCTTTAATACAGCGCCATTGGGAGCTAAATTACCTCTGACTACGGCTATACCAGAATCGGGTTTAAACGGCGCTTCGAAAGAAGAAATGATGCTGGGGTCGTAAATAGGGGTATTTTCGATGTTTTCACCCACTGTTTTACCATTCACCGTCACAATTGACGTATGCAAATGTTCTTTCATTTGATTCATCAACGCCGGAAGTCCACCTGCATAGTACAAGTCCTCCATGAAGTGTTCTCCGGAAGGCTGAATATTGGCTAAAAGTGGAATATTTCGTGAAAATTCATCAAAATCATCGAGTTTCAAATCCACTCCTAATCGACCTGCTATGGCCGTTAGGTGAATCACAAAATTAGTTGAACCACCTGTAGCTGCATTAACACGAATCGCATTTTCAAATGCAGGACGTGTTAAGACTTCAGACATCTTCAAATCCTCGTTCACCATCTCCACAATTCGACGTCCTGAATGCTGTGCAAGTACTTTTCTACGAACATCTGCTGCTGGAATCGCCGCATTTTGAGGCAAACTTAAACCTAATGCCTCTACCATCGTCGCCATCGTTGACGCAGTTCCCATCACGGCACAATGACCTGGTGTTCTGGCCATGCAGGCTTCAGCTTCAATAAACTCTTTCTGTGTTAATTCGCCTAGTTTATACGCTTCAGCAAAACGCCATACATCGGATGTTCCTATTTCCTTACCTTTGAATTTCCCCTTCATCATAGGACCTCCAGAGATAACTAAAGTAGGTAAATCGACACTGCAAGCACCCATCACAAGAGAAGGAGTCGTTTTATCGCATCCACACATCAGCACCACTCCGTCAATTGGATTTGCCCGAATGGATTCTTCCACGTCCATACTCGCTAAATTGCGGTACAACATCGCGGTAGGTTTGATTAAGGTTTCGCCCAAAGACATCACCGGAAACTCCACCGGAAATCCGCCCGCCTCGATGATTCCTTTCTTTACAAACTCTGCTAATTCCCTGAAATGCGCATTACAAGGCGTTAATTCAGACCAGGTATTACAAATACCAATGACCGGTTTCCCTTGAAAATAATCATCTGGAATACCTTGGTTTTTCATCCAGGCACGGTAGATAAAACCATCTTTACCAGTCTTACCAAACCACTGTTGCGAACGCAATTCAACTTTACTCATCTTCTTTTTCTAGGTCTAAGGTTTTAGAGAGGACAAAACTACCGTCCGCTCCATATTTATAAAAACAAGCACGAATCCCCGAAGAGATATCGGCATAAGGATCATTTTCATAGCCAAAGGAATGCACAATGGCTGCCTTTTCTAAATACAAACTATCTGCCCCTACATAACCCAATCGCTGCCGTCCCATAATAGTGGGGAAGCGAATATCCCGAAATTTTCGGTTTTCATATTCAAAAGCAAAGATTCGGTAGTTTTTACCCTGCCAACCTGCCACCCAGAATTCTGGTTTCTCATTTCCATTCAAATCTGTGGCTAAAACGGAGGATGCCTTAAAATTCACTACCTTTTTTTCTAACAGAACTGAATGACTTTTCTCTAAGCGAATCGTTCCCTCATCTACAGTAACCGTAAAGTCTTCAAAGGCAGATGTCAATCCAAGAGCCATCGCTTTCGATATGGTATCATCTGCAGCAATAAGCGCCAGGGAATCCCCATAGGCCTTCACTACATCCACATCGCTTAACTCCGTTTCTGCTGGCTTGTCATCTAGTTCTCCTACATACACAAAAATATAGGCTAAAAAACCTACTAAAAGTACGAACAAGAAAAACTTCAAAAGCTTAGCCATGTGTAATCGATTTCATGCGTTGAATGGCTTTTTCTAGAATTGCTCGTGGACAAGCAAAGTTCAGCCGAATAAAGTTCCGGCCTCTAAATTGCTCCCCACGTAACACGTGAACACCTGAATCCCAACATTTCTGTTGGAAATCACCCAACAAAGCCTCATCATATTCAATCCAAGCTAAATACGTTCCTTCCAGAGGTTGCATGGCTAAACCAGGAGTAGAGCGTACAAAGTCCAGAAGTAAATCGTGATTCGCACGTAAATAGGGCAGAAGTTGTGCTAACCATTCTTCTCCATGTGCATAAGTAGCTAACATCACTTCGATGCTATGTCTGGATAGCATCGAAAAGAATCCTGCGGAAGCTTTAGTGAACTTATCTCGAAGTGCAGCATCCGGAATGACCGCGACAGCCCCACCTAAACCAGCTGTATTATAAGCTTTAGAGGTGGCGAAAAAGCTGATGATTGGTTGTTTCTCAAATCGTCCGATGGAGATGTGCTCGGACTGAGGATATAAGCGCAAATCAGCATGAATTTCATCAGAAACGATGGTCACGTTGTATTTCGCACAAAGTTCAACAATTCGTAAGATTTCTGTTTGATTAAAAATTGTCCCTCCTGGATTATGCGGATTACAAAATAAAAATATTTTAGGTCCTTTTTGAAGGCCTCTTTCAAAGTCTTCAAAATCAAAGGTCCAGCGATCCCCTTCCTTAATCATTTCAAACGTAATGAGCGGGCAATTAACCCAACCCGCCACTAAATGAAAGGGATGATATACGGGCACAGCTGTAATGATTCCTTCCTTTTCATTCGTTAAAGCCGCACATGCAGCGGTAATTCCTGGAACAATACCAGGAATCCAAACTTGTGAATCAAGCGCAGTCGACCAAGAATAATCGCGTTCAATTTTATGTTGAGCCGCTATTTTCAATGATTCAGGAACAATAGAATAACCTAAAATACCATGGACCGTAATTCGATCCAATGCCTCTAAAATTTCATCTGCCACAGCGAAATCCATATCAGCTACAGGCATGGGTAACATGTCAAGATGATCAGGGTAAGTCACATTATCCCATTTGAAGGAATGGGTATGTCGGCGATCGATAATTTGGTCGAAATCGTAACGTTTATTTGGCATATTCCGGTCTAAAGACATTAAATCCTATCATTGAAGGATGATTCTTTAAATATACGGAAATTGATTCAACTGATTGACACAATTTCTGGCGATCCTGAGAAGCGTGAACTAAATAAAACTGACCTTTTTGCTGGCGGATAAAGCCTACGTGTTGATAATCAAGGTCTTTTCGTCTTGAAACAAATGCAATGACATCCCCTGATTGAAGATAAGAGGAAACCCGGGTAAAGGATGCACTAGGCACATAGGACAATGGGCCTAAATCGTTTTCCATTTTCTGTATTTTAGGAAGTACAATCATCCCTTTTTGAGTGGATAAAAAACGAGATAAAAAATCTACTTTTTTTACCGCTAATACACGGTATGAAAATGGAATAACCTGTTTAAACAAGCCTTTTTCTTCCATGTGTAGAAAAGTAGCACTTAAGTAATGGTTTCTATTTTCGTAGGAAATAGGTTTTCTGGCATAGCGAATTTCTTCTAATTCACGTAGGAATGTGGAATCGATTCCTTTGGAACGGTATAAACTCCATACATTCTCTACAAAGGTTACGCAATCAAAACCAGAAAAATCAACTACGAACTTCTCTGGATTTTCTTTCGATAAAGCATGAGAGGTATAAGGAAGGCCGTAAAACTGCTCTGCAATGATCAAAGGATTTTGTTTTTCACGTGCAGCTTGAATACGAGGCAATACTTCAGAAGGAATTACCTGAGAAAAAGCGAGGAAAGGAAAAAGGAAAAATACCCAAATCTTCATGCTAGGCTTCTTCCTTAATCCATAAAACGCTGATAGAGCCTAAAATAAAGAATACGCCGGCTGCTACAATCGCATAAATCGAATTGCCTCCGTAAACGTATTTCACTATGGAACCACCAATAATCCCATTAACGATTTGTGGAAGAGTGATAAAGAAATTGAAAATTCCCATATAAACACCCATTTTAGACATTGGGATGGAACCAGCTAAAATGGCATAAGGCATTGCTAAAATTGAAGCCCAAGCCATCCCCACACCCACCATACTGAAAATCAACAGCTGAGGATCTGAAATAAAATAGATAGAAATTAAACCTACACCACCAGCTATCAAAGAAACGGCATGCGTCGCTTTATTACCAATTGCCTTCGCAATTCGAGGTAAAAATATGGCATAAACAGCCGAAACCGCACTATATACCCCAAAAATAATACCCACCCAGTTCGCCGCATTTTGGAACTCAGGAGAACTGTGATCGTCCATCGGTAGCCCATACACGTGGTGCGCAATCGCAGGAGTGGAAAATACCCACATCGAGAATAAGGCAAACCAAGAGAAGAATTGTACCACCCCTAATTGGCGCATGGTGAAAGGCATTTCTTTGATATAGCGAAATACGGACCAAATAGAATCCTTGGAACCTTCTTCCTCAAAACCCATTGCTTCACGCTCGGCAGGAGAATATTCTTTAGTAGTTGCAATCGTCCAAATAATTGCTGAGATAAACACTGCTGCCCCCACATAAAAACTGTACAATACGTTATCAGGGATTTGGCCCTCTGCAGCCACCTTTGAAATACCAAACCAATTACCAAACATATAGGGTAACCAGGAACCTACTACTGCTCCAATTCCAATCAAGAAAGTTTGAATAGAAAAACCTAGCGTGTTTTGTTCCTCTGGCAAATTATCCGCTACTAAAGCTCTAAAGGGCTCCATCGCAACATTAAATGACGCATCCATCATCATTAAAATACCGGCACCCACAATCATAGGGGGAATAAAACTTGCTAAGGCTCCAGCATGAGGAAAAAAGAACAAAGCCGTTGATGCTAAAATGGCACCCGTTAAAAAGAACGGCTTTCTTCTACCTAAACCATTCCAGGTACGATCTGAATAAAAACCAATAATTGGCTGAATGATCATCCCGGTTAAGGGTGCGGCTAACCAAAACCAGGATAGTTGCTCCACATCTGCACCGAAATTTTGAAGTACACGGGAAGCATTCCCATTCTGTAAAGCAAAACCGAACTGAATGCCTAAAAATCCGACACTCATATTAAAGATTTGGCCTATACTTAAACGCGGCTTGTTAACTGTTTTCATAGGTTTTACAGTGAAATAATGATAGCTGAATTAGAGGGAATTTGAATACGATTTCCTTCGACTTTTCCCGCTTGAGTAGCAGGAGGGACGAACGATTTGCTTGTTTTAAGCGTATAAGATTTAATTCCCATCATATCCAAGGCTAAAGTAGGTATTTCTATGGTGAAATCGTGATTGACTGAATCGAAATTACATATGATCAAGTTACGTGCCTTATCTGTATAACGTAAATAGGCATATACTTTATCTTTTGGATAGGCCGCATTTTGAGCATATTGAAGATCAAAAAACTTCCCTTTTTGAATCACTTCACTAGAGTTAATCCAAGCTAACAATTCGGTGTAAAATGCATCTATTTCCTTTTCACCTGCAGATAATTTACCCCCGTCAAATTTACCACCATTTAACCAGCGCTGGTGCGTATCTACCCGATAGAAATCAAACATCGTCGTCCGATCATCTGCCTCATTAAACCCTTCGATTTCCTGTGCTTTTTCTCCAAACTCCTGACCAAAATAGATCATTAAAGGTCCATCGTGCATACTAGCTGTTAATACCATTCCAGGAATCGTAGACCAAAAATTATGGGCAGCAAAAGCCGGTGTATTCAAACGAGTCTCATCGTGATTCTCTAGGAAACGCAACATATGGTTCGCAAAATCACCTGATTCATGTTGCCAAACTCGCGTAATATCGGCCGTTGTAGCACCTGGCTTTTTCTCCATTATATGGCGAATTCCATCATATAAGCCTACTTTATCATACAAATAATCAAATCCTCCTTTGAAAATATAGTTTCGGTATTCTTGTGGATTGTAAATCTCTGCGATGAATACTACATCTGGATTTAAGGCTTTCACTTTAGGAATCGCATAAGCCCAAAATTCTACTGGCACCATCTCCGCCATATCACAACGGAAACCATCAACGCCTTTTTTTGTCCAATACAATAACACATCTGTCATTTTCAACCACGTATCGGGAATCGGATCAAAATGAGATTTATTTCCGTTTTGAATATCAACACCATAATTCAATTTTACCGTTTCAAACCAATCGTGAATCGATGGCTGCGCGGAGAAAACGTTGTTTCCACTCACCTTAGCAGGAATCTCAATATAAGGGACTGTCACCGGTACAGGAGGATTAACTCCAGTGGGAATGGCAAACTGCGTACCCGGTAAATAATAGAAATTATTGGAAGGAGAAAAGGAGAGATCCTTATTGTCATGTTGGCCAAAATCTTTAACACCCGCTGGTTTTTGATCCGAATAATAAGCTCTAGCTAAATGATTAGGCACAAAATCCAAAACTAATTTTAAATCCGCTTGATGCACTCGATCTAACATAGCAGCAAATTCTTGCATGCGATCTGCTGGTTTTTCAGCTAAAAAAGGATTCACATCATAGTAATCCTTAATGGCAAAAGGAGAACCAGCCCTACCTTTCACTACCTGTGGATGATCTAATGGCGAACCAAAAGCGGAAAAATCTTCCATGGTCGCATGCTCTAAAATCCCTGTCGTATACAAATGTGAATATCCTTTCTTCTTTAAGGCTTGCAAACCCTTAGTAGACACATCTGTAAACTTGGTTACCCCATTTTCTGCAGCAGAACCGTTTCTTTTTACGTTTGTATTTTGATTACCCCAAAGATGAAACATCATTTGGTAAACCACATGTTTATCAGTTTTTACGGATTTCTGAGCCATAAGGGGATTCATTAAGAAGGCGGACAATAAAACAAGATAAAATTTACGCATATAATTTAAAATAAACTGTCTAGCACAGCAGGAAAAGGTTTTTTGGCAGATGTAAATGTAATAATTTTGCGAATCTTTAAAACAATCCTCACGTAAATATGTCTTATAAAGCCTGCCTTTTTGATCTCGATGGAGTATTAGTTGATACAGCGATTTACCACTTCCAAGCTTGGAAAATGCTAGGAGAGAATTTCGATTACCAATTAACCGAAGAACAAAACGAACAATTAAAAGGAGTTTCCAGAGTAGAATCCCTGAATAGAATTTTGGACTGGGCCTCTTATTCAGCTACGGATGAACAAAAGCAAGCATGGTTAAAGGAGAAAAACGATAATTACCTACACTTAATTTCAAACATGAATCCTTCTGAAATCCTACCAGGTGTGGTAGATTTCTTAGGTCAAATTAAAGCAGAAGGTTATAAAATCGCTTTAGGATCCGCTAGCAAAAATGCAGTGATCATCTTAGAAAAAACAGGATTGATGCCTTGGTTTGATTTAATCATCGATGGAAACAAGGTAAGTAAAAGTAAACCTGACCCAGAGGTATTTTTAAAGGGCGCAGAGGGTCTTGGATATAAACCATCAGAATGTATCGTTTTCGAAGATGCACAAGCAGGGGTGGAAGCTGCCAAAAATGGAGGAATGAAGGTCATTGGAATAGGAGAGGCGAACGTTTTAAGCAATGCGGATAAGGTAATTCCGAACTTTGTCGGAATAAAATCAGCTGAATTACTCCTTTTTTAAAGAAACAGCCTAGCACAGAAATGTCCAAAATTTACAATTTTCTATTTTTGTGATATTGTTAAGATTACCTAATAAACCGAATGAAGCAATACCTTAAAATTGATGAGTGGAAGGTTATCGAAGACCAATTCCACCCCGCCTACAACGAAATAACTGAATCCATTTTTTCTCTGGGCAATGGCCGTATGGGACAAAGAGGATCATTTGAGGAAACCTACACAGGGAAAACCTTACAAGGGAATTACGTAGCAGGTGTTTATTACCCAGATAAAACACGTGTGGGTTGGTGGAAAAACGGTTATCCAGAATATTTTGCTAAAGTATTAAATGCCGCTAATTGGAATGGATTATCTATCCAAATTGGTGGAGTAGAAGTCGATTTACACACGAGTGAAATTCATACTTTCTACCGTGAATTGAATATGAAGGAGGGTTATATCCTTCGTACTTGTGAAATCACACTTTCTAATGGCAAGCGACTAGCTATTGAATCCATTCGCCTAAATAGCATGGCTGATGATGAATCTGGTGTCATTTCCTATTCCATCACACCTATTAATTTCTCAGATGACATTCAAGTAAAAGCTTACATCGATGGTGATATCAAGAATAAGGATTCGAATTACGATGAAAAATTCTGGGATGAGGTAAAAGTAGGTTCGAATTTTGTTTGGTCCAAAACCAAGAAAACAGGTTTCGAGGTAATTACAGCTCAGCAAATTGAGATTATTACCAATGGTCAAAAAGTAGATGCGAAAGCTACCTCAACCACGCGCGAAAAGTACAGCGAACTTGCCTACACGCTTTCCGCTAAGCAAGGTGAAAAGTTGACCATCATCAAATATGCGGTTAATATTAGCTCAGAAAATCACCCAACAGCGTCCTTTGAAAAGATTGCGACAGATTATTTAGCTCGAATTTCGGCGAAGGGATTTGAGCAAATGTTACTAGAACAAGCGGCAGCTTGGGCCAAAAAATGGGCTATCAACGATATCATCATTTCAGGTGATGCATCCGCTCAACAAGGGATTCGTTTCAATATATTCCAAATGAACCAAACCTATACAGGGGAGGACGATCGATTAAATATTGGCCCTAAAGGCTTTACCGGAGAAAAATACGGAGGATCCACTTATTGGGACACGGAAGCCTATTGCATTCCCTTCTATTTAGGAACAGCTCCAGCAAAAGTATCTAAAAACCTGTTAATCTACCGTTGGAAGCAATTGGACCGCGCCATTGAAAACGCAGGTAAGTTAGGCTTCAACAAAGGAGCAGCCTTGTATCCAATGGTGACAATGAACGGAGAAGAATGCCACAATGAGTGGGAAATCACCTTCGAAGAAATCCACCGCAACGGTGCCATCGCTTACGCGATTATGGATTACGTGAATTACACGGACGATCGCAGACATTTAGTGGAATACGGCTGGGAAGTGTTAGTCGGAATCGCGCGTTTCTGGGCTCAACGCGTAAACTGGTCGGAAGACAAACAGAAATACGTCATGCTAGGTGTTACAGGGCCTAATGAATACGAAAACAACGTAAATAACAACTGGTATACGAATTACATCGCCACTTGGTGTTTAAAATACACACTTGAAGTTTACGCAGAGATTCAAAAAAATTACCCAGCAGAGGCTGCGGCTAAAATAACGTCCACAGCCTTTACTAAACAGGAAATAGACCAATTCCAGCACATTATCGAAAACATGTATTACTCTCGTGACGAAAAACGAGGAATCTATTTGCAACAAGATGGTTTTTTAGATAAAGTCATTGCATCCGTTGATACCATTGCTGCAGAAAGACCCATTAACCAAAAATGGTCTTGGGATCGTATTCTTCGCTCTTGTTACATCAAGCAAGCGGACGTATTGCAAGGAATTTATTTCTTTGAAGACGATTTCAGCCTAGAAGAATTAGAGCGAAATTACAATTTCTATGAACCTATCACGGTGCATGAATCCTCGTTAAGCCCTTGCGTTCATAGCATTTTAGCCGCTAAACTAGGTAAAGAAGACAAATCGTATGAATTCTACACTCGTGCCGCGCGTTTAGACTTAGATGATTATAATAACGATACAGAAGATGGTTGCCACATCACAAGTATGGCTGGTACCTGGATGTCGATTATCAAAGGTTTTGGTGGAATGCGCCTAAAGGATCACACCCTCCATTTCAATCCTTTCTTGCCAAAACAGTGGAACGAATTCTCCTTCAAAATCAACTTCCGAGCAAATCAATTAAACATTACAGTGAAGAAGTCAGGAGTAGAAATAACGAACTTAGCTGGACCGGAACTGACAGTGTTTGTGCACGGGGAAGCGCGCAAACTTTCTAAAGTATAAAGCAAAAAGCATAAATTATGTATTAAAAAAGGGATCAATTCTTGATCCCTTTTTTAATGAATTCGTGAAATACATTTTCTACACTCATCGCCAAAGGCGATTCAATCATTACTCTTTGTGCTTTATTCTTTATGCTTTAAATCAAGCTTTATTGATGAGCTCTATATCCGGCATAGATTGATCCGTCAATGGAACTCCATCACGGTCTTTACGTGCAATACGAGAATACAACCCAATTTCTTGCGAAAATAAGAACGTAAAGAATAACTTTACAAAGGAAGTGTGATACTTTAAGTTATCATAAAACTCAGGAGCCGCCGCCTTTAGCTTTGGTAAATTATTCCAAGGCACGGAGGGCATATCGTGGTGCTCGTTGTGGTAACCCACATTCATATTGATCCCATTCAAATTTCCGTAATACGAATAAGTCTCTTGGTTCTTATCTAACACTAAGAAGTGCTCTTGTATCCAACGCGCTCCTAATGGATGTAAACCTACTGAAAATAAAAAGCTTAATCCCATGTAGGCTAATGCTGACCAACCCCAGAAATACACAATTACCGCATCAAAGACTAATTGCGCGATAATATTCATAATCACTGGACGATCAAAAACTGCCAATTCAATACAACGCATCGTACGGATGCCTTGAAAGAAAGGGAATAACAATAACCAGATTACCTTTCCTATGAAATAATTATCAATCAATTTAGCCTCCCAATAATCCGGTAAATCAGCATCTAATTCATGAACTCCCTGAAAAGCATGGTGCTTTAAATGGAAATTCTTGAAGGAAATAGCGGTTGGAAACAAGGATGGGAAGTTAGCAATGATTCCCGCTGCTACATTCCAAGAATTCTTTTTGAAAATTAAATTGTGGGCTGATTCGTGGATGCACACAAATAGGGTATGCGTAGGAAAGGCACCAAAAACCCAGGCGACTCCAATAATAGCCCACCAAGGATAATCTTTAATGAAATAGGCCATGCCGATCTGCATTCCAACACAGGCTATAATCCAAACAAAGGTCATCGGATTCTTTCCGATTAAATTCTTTACTTCTGGATGTGCTCTTACAATGGCACGCGTACGTGCTCTATGCGGTTCTGGGCCCTCTACCCAATTAAAATCTTTTGACTCGGACATAATTGTCTAATTTTTAGTATACAAATATACCACATATCGCCATTTTTTCCGTTAGCTCACTGATTTAAAATCAAAAGGTGACAATATGTCACAAAAGCCTTTGGCAATCTTCCATGGCACATTCCTTGTATAAATGCTGTCAAAATATTTAAAAATAATCATGGGAAAAATTATTGGAATTGACTTAGGAACCACCAACTCATGTGTGGCGGTAATGGAAGGGAACGAGGCAGTCGTTAT
>JACCDJ010618681.1_pt1 | contig 23329 bp, 20 predicted proteins | sample 7444481 | NCBI WGS metagenome assembly JACCDJ01 (sample SAMN15323435, study PRJNA562643) | freshwater metagenome | isolation source: river surface water | place: USA:Blue River Watershed | collected 2017-08-15 | reverse complement strand
GCGTGCTCGGCCCCGATCACCCAGTCACACCGCGGGTCACGCCCGATCATGAAAGGCAGGCGCTTGACGATGACCGCCGCGCCGCCGGTGGCGGGCTCGATCCGCAGCAGCGCCACATCCTCGACCGGGCGCAGCGGCGTGGCCTCGACCGCCACGGGGCGTGCGGGTTGGGCCCTGGCGATTTCCAGCGAGGGCGCCTGCGAACGCAGGTCGCCCGCCGGCCCGCCCAGATACAGCAGGACTCCCGCCGGGCAATCGGTCCAGGTGCCGGCCGCCAGCCGCCGTTCGCCCAGGTAGGTGCCATTGGTGGACCCCAGGTCCTGGCATTGCACGCCGTCCGCCCCGGTGCGCAGGGCCAGGTGCAGTCCGGAGACCAGGGCGCCCTGCACCGCGTGGTACTTCGCATCCTGGCCCTCCCAGGCGAGGGATGTCCCGTCCTTCAAGGCCTGCGTCGTGCCGTCGGGCAGGCGCACGGTTTTCTCCTGGCCCACGATCGCCAGGCCCAGCGGCAACGGCATCGCCCGCGCCGGTCGGGCATCACTGACCTTGACCTGCCAGCCGCTGGCGGGTGCGGTGTCGCGCACGGTCGGCTCCGGCACCGGCGGCTCGGGCACGGAGGGGGCGGGTGCCTGCGGTCGCTCCACCCACTCGGTCTGCGCCTCGATCTCCCACACCCGCGCCTTTCCGCCGGGGGCCGCCTGGGGCTGCTGGCGCCAGTCGAAGCGGCTGGCCGGCTCCGCGGGGGCGGGCGCTTGCGGGGCAGCGCGCACGGTGAGCGAATCGAAGCCGCTGAAATCGATCCAGTGCAGCACCTGCGGCACATTCCAGGGCCCTTGCACCAGCCAGCGGACCAGGTCCTGGGTCGAGCCTTCCCGCTGCCAGTGCGACAGCTGCTGCGCGATCACCGCATCGTGGGGGGTGATGGCCAGCGCCTTCAGCCCCATCATGTCCTTCGGGCTCACCTCCGCATGCCGCTCGCACGCGGTCACCCATTCCTCCAGCGCGTGGCGGCGAAACGCCTCGAACAGCTGCGGCCAATGCGTGGCCAGGTGCTGGTCTTGCGGTGGAGGCGGGGGCGGCGCGGTGCCCTGCGACGGTGCCGCCTCGGTGTCGCCATACAGCCCCAGCACGCGGGCCAGGGGCGTCCAGTACTGCTGCATCAGGCAACTCCCTCCTGGCCGGGCGTGACCCAGCGCATTTCAATCTCGTGTGCGCCGTCATCCCCCGCGACCTGGATGTCCCAGCTCGCGCGCGCGCCCAGCGTCTGCTCCAACTGCGTCACATACGCCTGCGTCATGTCCCTGAACTGCGTCGGATCGGTGGCCTGGGCCAGCTGGCCCTCGCTCCAGCGCACATGCAGGCGCCAGCGCGGGTCCTGGCCCCAGCGCGCGGTCCACAGTGCGATGTCCCACTGCATCCGGAGCCAGCAGAAGGGCCACGCTTGCGGGTAACGTTGAACGTGCGGCTTGCGGGTCATCGCTGGGTCCCCATCTCCCGCACCTGGCGGATCGCCTGGAAGGCGATCTCGGCGGCGGCGTTGTCGTCATCGGCATAGCGTCCATCCGCGCGTCGCCAGTTGCTATGCACCAGGACCGCGATCGCCTTGTCGTACCGGTCGGAGCCCGCGGACTTGAACAGCGCCGCATACCAGCGATAACGCGGGCGGGGCAGGGGATGCAGTTCGTGGCAGCGGGGCTTGCCCTGGGCGACGCAGGCGGTGTGCAGGGCCTGGTCCCGCATCAACTGCTTGAGTGGCCGGTTGTCCGCATCGCCGGGCGTGCCCGTCTTGCCGGCCACGCCCAGCGCCTTCACGCAGGCCTGCGCGCCCATCACCTTGCGGCAGGCGGCGTGCGCCGTGCCGCCAGGCTGGTGCGTGGTCTCCAGGGCCGCCACCACCTGCTGGCTGATCGCGGTGTCCAGTCCCGACGGTCCGCGCGCCAGGCCCTGGCGTGCCAGCAACTGGCCGGTCACATCATCCTGTCGGCCCTGTGCCGTCCAGAACTCGACCAGCACATTGGGGTGGCGCGCCGGGCGCCCCTGCGCGGAGCTGGCCAGCGACCCGAGCATGCCGGCCACGCCCACCGGCGTGGCCTGCGCGTTGCCCTGGCCGTAGCCCTCGCTGACTAACTCCATGCGCGGGCCCTTGCAGCGGACATAGCCGTCCTTGCCCGACTGGGCGCAGGCCAGGCGCTGCTCCGGCGAGGGGAGCCGGTCGGCCACCGGCATGTCTCTCGAGCCTGCGCCGCGGTTGTCGACCAACTCGGTCATCAGCTGTCCCGCCAGCACCGGCAGTTGCACCGGCCGGTACAGGTTGGCTTCGAGCAGGCGCGCGTCGATCGCTGCCGGCGTGTCGGCCAGCGAGGTGCCGCGAAGCAGGTCGATCATTCCGCAGCGCGTGTTCTGCCAGACCTGCTTGCCTTCGCAACCCGCGTTCCACCCGAGTCGGTGCACGCTGTCCAGGATCCGCTGCGGACGCTCGCAGGCTGGCGCGAAGGGACCGGCGCCGAGTTGCTTGCGGCACAACATCGCATCCAGGAAACGCTGCGAGTTGGAGCTTTGCATCGCCTTTTCCAGACCGGCCAGCGAGCCAGCCGGCTGCGGGCTTTGCAGGATGCCCGCCATCAGGACCGGCTTGACCAGCGACCCGGGCGGCGCCTGGGTGAAGAACGCGTGGTTGGTGATCGCCTGCGGCAGCCGCGGCCGGTGCACATTGCCCTCGGTCAGCACCGGGCAGTCGGCGGGACGGGGGCCGGTGCGAGTCTTGTCATGCTCGAAGCAGGGGCTGGAGGCGCTGGCCCCGGCCACCACCCGCCCGGTGGCGACATCGACCACCGCCAGGCCCGCCATCCGCACGCGCGCGCCTTCGTAGCGCTCGGTGCCGCCGGGCGCCATCGACTTGCACAAGGGGGTGTCGATGCCCGAGTAGCACTGCGCGATCATCTGCAGACGGTTCTGCCACTGCGGGTCGATCCCCAGCTGCGCGTGCAGGCCCACGGGCTGGGGCTGGCCCTTCACCTTGAACTGGTTGCGCTCGCCCACCAGGCGCTGGTAGGTCTCGCTTTGCGGCAGGCGCCAGGACGACAGCGGATCCAGCAGCAGGGGCAGCCCCGGCAGGTTGGGCGTGTCGATGCCGGTCTGCGCGTTCTGCGCCACCTGCCGCACCTGCGACTCGCAGAACTCGCTGGCGGCATGGATCTTCTTGCCGGCATGCACCGGTGCGCCGGTCGTGGCATCCGTCCAGAAGATGCAGCCGGGGATGCCGAACCAGGGCGAGCGGGTGCTCAGGGACTCGCGGCCCATGACCACCTGCACCTCGCCCGGATAACGCGCCTGGCGCGAGGCGGGCTGGCGCTCCTTCCATTGCAGGCCCTCCAGGAACTTCAGTCCGGATTGGCGCGTCTGGGACAGCACCCATTGCAGGGGCTTGGCCGCCTCGGCGCAGTCCAGGTTGCGCACCTGGGGCTGCGACAGCCAGGCCGCCGTATCCAGCCGGTACGCCTGCTTGACGAAGCCCTGTTCCTGCAGCTGGCGCAGTTGCTGGTCCAGCGACGCGATGCGGCCTTTCAGGCGCTCATGGCCCGGCGTGCCGGCCTGGCAACGCGCTGCGGGCGCCGTGGCTGCAGCCGTGTCGCCGTCCGCAGCGGCGAGCCGCACATGCGCCAGCAGCTGGTCCACGCTGGCGCGCAGGGCCTGCGAGACATGCACGCGGGACGCCTCGTCCTCACTGCCGGACTGTGCCCAGAAACCGACGCCGAGGAAACAGGCGCCCACCAGGCCGACCATCACGCCGGCGCGCGTGAGGCTGAAGCCACTTTGTTCAAGCATGCTGCCTCCGAAGTCCCCAGGCGCCCAGGAACAGCGTCGTCACCCAGAGACTGGTCTTGCCAAAACTCACCAGCGGCCAGGTCACCCCCGTCAGGGGCAGCCAGCCCAGGTTGCCCGCCGCCGTGACCCAGGTTTGCAGCAGGACCAGCAAGGCGGTGATGAACAGCAGGTGCGTGCGCAGGGCCAGCCCGGCGTGGGCCGGGTGCAGCAGCGCCGAGGGCGTGGTCCAGCGCACGCTGTCTCGCGCGGTGCGCGCCATCAGATGGAAGCACCACACGCTGAACATCAGCAGGAACACCCAGCCGCCCGCGGGCCCCCACCAGCCCTTGATGGCGGTGAACGTGTAGTCGCTTTGCAGCTGCAGCGGCAGGCCGTGGCAGATGTCCCATTGCGCCGTGCCGCACCAGGGCGTGCGGCCGGGCCCGAAGCCCCAGGGGCTTTCGGAGGCGGCTGCCTGGAACCACTTCAGGCGCGCCATGTCGTCCAGGTCGGCGGTGAACGGATCGCGCCAGGCTTGCAGGCGCGCGCCCACCACGTCCAGGTCCACGCCCACCAGCACCATCAGCATGAAGCCCAGGGCCACCATGCCGATGCCGGCGGCCCAGCCCACCCCGGAGGACAGCAGGACGACCAGCACCATGCACAGGACCAGGAACGGTCCCTTGTCCGCCGTGACCACGGCCACCGCAGCGGCCATCAGCAGGATGGCGGCGGCAGGCAGCACGATCGGGATCACCGTGCGCGCCTGGCGCCCCTGCCACAGCTGCGCGATCACCGGCAGCTTCCACACGCTCCAACCGGCGGCGGCCACCAGCACCAGGGCCTTGGCGAACTCGCCGGTGATGTACTGGCCGAACCCCAGGCGGTGAAGCACGGCGAAGCCGGCGATCACCAGACCCGCCAGCGCGACGCGTGCGGCCACCTGCCACGACGACAGCATCGACAGCCACCAGGCGTTGAAGCGGCCGATGGGCCGCAGCAGCTGATCGCCATGGCAGGCCGCCACCGGCAGCAACCACGCCGCGATGCACCAGGACTCCCACTGTTCCAGCGCCAGGAAACGCAGGCGCGGGTGGAAATTGAGCGATTGGTCCCACAGCAGCAGCCAGCCCATCGCCGTGAACAGCCACCAGCCTGGCAGCACCCACAGCGACATGCTGGCGGGTTGCACCGCCGGGGCCTGGTCCTTCGGGCCGAAGTGGTTCCAGAGCCAGAGGGTGGCCATGGCCGCCCCCAGGAGGGCCAGCATGCGCGGGTGCCGGATCGGGTTGTCGCTGCCTCCGAGCAGGTACAGGCCGGTCCAGAACGCCAGCCCCAGGCAGGTCAGGGCCAGGCTTTGCACCAGGACGGGCCAGGGGCGGCGCACCACGCTCACCATCAGCCAGGTCATGACCGCATGCAGCACCAGCAGCAGCGGGAGGCGGTCATGCAACTGCAGGGACTGCGCGGCCTTCGCTGCATTGGCGCTGGCCGACAGGTGTCGGCGCACCATCTGCCCGCCCGCGTCGCCCTGGTAGCCGTCCAGTGACAGGCCGGCGGACCACAGGGCCAGGGGATCGACTTCGGTGGCGGGCAGCTTCAGCAGGGGCTCGAGCGACGCGGTCACCCAGCGGTCCCAGCGTTCCTGCCGCTGCAAGGCCTCGGCACGCCGCCGCAGGGCGTCCTCCGCCGCCTGCTGCTCCAGGCTCACTTCCTCCTGCAGGCCGGCGCTGTCCCGGCTGTCGGGCGCGGTGGCGGCCGCCAGGAGTTCGGCGGTGAGGCGCCGTTCATCCGAGCGCCCCATGAGGTCGCGAATCTGGTCGGACCGCGCGCGCAGGTCCTTCAGCCACGCGTCCAGGACCGCCGCGTCGCGCGCGTCGGTGCGCAGCGGGGCCGGCGCGGCGGGTCGCCAGCGCGCCAGGCCGGCGATGCGCGTCGCGCACGACGCGGTGTGGGCCTGGGGCAGCATCAGGCGGATTGCCTCGCCATCGCGCTGGCACCAGGCCTGTGTGAGGGGCGGCAGGGCCTTGCGATCCAGTTGGAGGTCGGCGTTGGCGACATCGGTCTGCCAGCGCTGCACCCCGGCTTGGGCGTTGCCCTGGATGGACAGCGCGGTCCACAGCGCCAGACCTACTGCCAGGGCGAGCAGGGCCAGTTCCATCAGCCCGGGGCCGTAGCGGCGAGGGCGCAGCGAGGGGGCCGTCATGCGAGGCTCCAGACGATCGCGCAAGCGCCTGCCACGAGGAGGGCCGCCGCTGACAGGATCGCCAGGTGCGTTCGCCAGGTCAGTCGATCCTGCCGCTGGACGATCAGCACCGTGATGTCGTCCTGGCTGCCTGCGCGGCGTGCCGCTTCGCACCAGGCCTGCGCAGTCGTGGACGCCAGCGAGCGTCCGGCGCGGTCCACCCGCGCGGCCACGTCCGGATGTTCCAGCTGGCCGGCGAAGCCATCGCTGCATAGCACCAGGCGCTCGCCGTGCCGCACCTGCAGCGTGTGCGTGAGCGCCGGCGCGGACAGTCCGCAGCCCACCATGTTGGCGGGCGACTTCGGCGAGACGCCCGGTGGCGGTTGCTGGCCCGCGCGTTCGTAGGTCTGCTCCGGCGAGGCCCAGAGGCACTGCCAGCGGCGTGATCGGCGCTGCAAGTGCAGGATCTTGCAGTCGCCCACCAGCGCGGCGAGCCACTGTCCGGATCGGGGCTGTGCCCAGAGGCAGGCCATCACCGCGGCGCCCGGCCCCCGCCCGAGCGCGCGGACCTGGGCGTCGATGCGGCGGTCGGCCTCCTGCAAGGTCGCCTGGACGGCGCTCTCGGGCGGCGCGGACAGGCTGGCCATGCAATCCATCAGCATCCGGCTGGCCACTTCGCCATGCGCGCCGCCCCCCACGCCGTCGGCGACCCCCCAGAACTGGCCGTCCTGCCAATGCAGGCTGTCCTGGTTCAGGTCATGGAAGGAACCCTTGAGGGAAAAGGCGCTGACCTGCCAGCGCGTGGCGCGCCAGGGGCTGCCGTTGGCGCTGGGACTGATGCTGGCTTGCGCGGCGCGGGCCAGCGGGGTGCGTTGAGGCGTGATCGACATGGGATTCAGGCGCTCGCGCTTGGCGTGCTGGCCATGCCGTTGGCGCGCCGGGCCACCAGGACCAGCGTCAGCAGCCAGACAAAAACGATCTGCCAGGCCGCCTGCAGGCGCAGGCCCGCCTGCATCACGCTGGCGCCGTGCAGGAACGCCACCCCGGTCAGGAACAGTGCCGAGGCGATGCACACGAGGTCGGTGGTTCGCGTGGGGCGAGAGACCTGCAACATCGCGCAGCGCACCAGGGGCAGGGCGGCGAGGATCGCCAGCAGCGCGGTGAAGTAGCCGGTGTTGGAGAGGATCAGCCCGGTGGCCCGGTAGCCGCGGTCGATCAGCACGAAACACAGGGCCAGCAGGAGGGTCACGCCGATCCAGTACCAGCGCGCCCAGGGGCGTTTTTCGGCTGCCGGGTCCGTCTCGGCCAGGGGCTGCCCGGACAGACCACCGGCGGGCACGGGAAACCAGACCGCTGGCGAGGGCGTGGCCACGGGCTCAGGCGCGGGCGCAGGGGAGGGCACAGGGGAGGGCCCGGTCGGCAGCGGTGCCGCGACCGGCGAGGGGGGCAGCAGCGGCGTGACCGGTGCGACCGCCAGCGGCGTGGCCTGCACCGGGGCCAGGGGCGTCGCCTGCGCGGGGGCGCGCAAGGGTGTGGACGTGACACTTGCCTCGGCGTCGACCGGGGCCGAGCGCGCGATGTCTTCCTCCGACAGGCCGTGCGAACGCAGCCACTGCAGCGCCTTCTGCTCCAGCCTCAGCGTCTGCGCCTCGAAGCGCGTGTCCGACCAGGGCCAATGCCAGGGCTTTTGCCTGGCGCCCGCCTTCAGACAGGCCTTTGCCAGCGCCGACGCACCCGGGCAGGCCCGCTCGGCCCGCGCCACCTGTTTCTGCAGCATCACGCCCAGGCTGTACAGATCGATCGCCGCACTGCATGCCGCCTGCGCCGCTACCGGGGACCTCGATTGCTGCGACTGTTCGACCGCTTGGCGGTAGAACTCCGGGTGGTAATCGATCTTGCGGGTGTCGATCGGCAGCACGAAGTGCAGCGGGTTGTCGCGGCTGAGGGAAAAGGCGAAGTCGATCAGCTTCAGGCTGCGCCAGTCCACGCATCGTGCGCCGGTGCGGGGATCGCGGGTTTCGGACACGCAGATGTTGTCGGCCTTCAGGTCGCCATGCACGACCCCCACCTGGTGGATCTGCAACAGCGCCCGCAGCGCGTGGTACCCGAGCTTGACCAGCTCGGTGTCCGACAGCAGCGTGCCGCCGGCGTCCAGCCAGTCCTGCTGCAACTCCGGCCCGGCATCGAGCGTGGACAGCTCGATGCGGTGCGTGTCCTGGTTCAGGCCCAGGGTGGTGACCGCGGAGCGCACCCCGCGACCAGCCAGCAGCGTGAGCAGCAGCTGTTCATGCAGCCCCCACGACAGCCAGCCCGCGGACGAGCCGTCCGCGCGTCCTTCCCAGACCTTCAGGTAGGTCATGGCGGGCTGTCCGTTGTACTGGCCGCCTTGTTTCCAGACCGTCACCGAGTGCGACGCATCGAGAGGCTGCCTGCGAACCAGTGTGGGTGAGGTCATTTCGTTCACAACCAACTTCAGGGCGGGATCAAATAGCACTTTGGGTTGCTATTTTGCTTGTCATCCTTTTGAGCGCTGGATCGTTGAGTATTTGACTCTGTTAAAAGCAAGTTAATGTAATGCTTCGGATTTTTGGTAAATTTGACCACCAACCGCAAAACAGGCCATCGGAGTTCCGAACTCACATTAGGGTGAAAGCCATCATCAAATTACTGCCAAGCCTGCTTGGAGTGTCCATCGCGAGCCTGGCCGCGATGGCCCACGCCCAGACGCTCGGAAAAGCCGCCGACCTGAAAGCCACGCCCGCGCCCGAAGCCAAGACCGTCAAGGCCCTGGCGGCGAACGCGCCTGCCAAGTTGCTTAAGCGGCAGGGCTTCTGGGTGGAAATCGAGTCCGGTGGCGCCACCGGCTGGGTGAAGCTGTCCGACCTGAACATGGCCTCCGGCGGTTCGTCGCTGGCGGCCATGGACACGGGCCGCACCGGCAAGGGCAACATCGTCTCCACGTCCGCTGCGCGCGGCCTCTCCGCCAAGGAGCTGACGGCCGCCAAGCCCGACGTCCAGCAGTTCGAGCAGCTGCGCGCGCTGTCGGTGTCCGCGGCCGATGCCGAGGCGTTCGCCCAGTCCGGCGGCCTCAAGCCGCGCACCGTGGCCTTGCTCGCGGCGCCGCCCGCCGCGTCTCCCTCGGCCGGCCCGGCCGCCGCGGGCGCCGCACGGCGCAAGCCGGCCAAGTCCGCCGACGACGATGAGGACGATTGAATGAACCTGCACCTGAAATCCCTGGTAGCCGCCCTGGCCCTGGCCTGCGCGGGCCTGGCCAGCGCCCAGACCCTGAACATCGGCGGCGCCCAGCTCCAGATGAAGCCCGAGAGCCTCCAGGAGGAACTCGCCTTCGGCAAGGTCGTGGCCTCGCAGTTGCTGGGGGCCGCCAAGCTGGTGCCCAACCCGCAGCTGCAACGCTACGTCAACCTGGTGGGCCGCCGTGTGGCCGAACAGGCGGGCCGCAAGGACATCCCCTGGGCCTTCGGTGTCGTCGATTCCACCGCGGTCAATGCCTTCGCCACGCCGGGCGGCTACATCCTGATCACGTCCGCCCTCATGCAGATGCTCGAGACCGAGGACGAACTGGCCGGCGTGCTGGGGCACGAGGTCGCCCACGTGGTCCACAAGCACCACTACCGCGTGATGCGCAAGCAGCAGATGCTGGAGTTCGGCGCCAACGCCGTCGCGATTGGCGGCGAAGCGGGTGCGATGGCCGACAAGCTCAGTGCCATGGCCGCCAACGTGCTGGCCCGTGGCCTGGACCGTGCGGCCGAACATGAGGCCGACCGTGATGGCATGGTGTACGCCGCGCGCGCCGGCTATGACGCTTCCGCCCTGATCCGCGTGATGGAGAAGCTGGCGGCCGTCTCCAAGGACGAATCCGCCAAGCTCCACACCGCCACGCATCCCACGGCGGCCGACCGCAGCGTCACGATGGCCCGCTCGGTGAACCCCGAACTCGAAAAGGCCGCAGTGCCCAGTCCCGCTGCGGCCCGCCTGCAAAGGCAATTCAAGAACTGACCCTGAACCTCTGGAAGCACCATGCTGAAATTTCTGATTGCCGGCCTGATGGGCCTTGCCATGACGCTGAACGCTTCGGCGGCCAGCTTGCGCGTCACCCTCGAGGTGGGCTACGAGACCGGATGGTTCTCGGACAAGCCCAATGACGAGACGCGCCGCCGCGTCCTGCCGATGGTCAAGCAGGAGGTGTTCAAGAACTTCCTGGGCCGCGCGGATTCGTCCACCGTCACGATGGTCGAGCGCAATCGCGATGCGTTCAACCGCCGCCTGGACGACATCGTCACCAACGTCGAGTTCCTGGACGAACAGGTCCTGAAGGACCAGCGCCGCCTGCGCATCACCGTGCGTGCCACGGTGAACGAGAACATCGTCAGCGCGGTCATCTCCTCGGGCGCGCCCAAGGTCGCCTCCGGCCAGGGCAGCCCCTTCGGCTTCCTGATCCTGCCGCGCCTGCAGTCCGAGGCCAAGACCTTCGACGCCACGGTCACCAAGAAGGCCACCGCCTCCACCAAGATGGTGACCGAGCGCGTGGCTGCCGACCAGGTCAAGGAGACCGATGGCGGCGCTTCCGAGCGCAATATCGAGGGCGACAAGGTCACCATGACCGCCACCGCCAAGACCTCCGGGTCCACCGTGCGCAAGTCGCAGCAGGCCAAGTGGCGCCTGGGCAACTCCAAGAACGTGAACGCCTCGGTGTCCAAGTACCTGGGCGAGGCCGGCTACGAGCCTTCGTCCTATGACGACATCGCCTCCGATCCCGAGTGCGCCGCCACCGTCAAGCTGCGTGACGCGCAGCAGGACTTCCTGGCTTCCGAAACTGCCGAGATCACCGGCGAGGTGCGCTTTGGCGTGTTTTCCGCCGCCCGCAAGTGCGACTACAAGTTCTTTGCCATCGGGTCCATGGACATCGACAGCATCGAACAGGACCGCAACAGCGGCGGCGTGCGCGTGCGCGTGGCCGTGAACATCCAGGTGCACGACATCAAGCGTCCGCGCAACCCGGTGGTGGTGTCCGTGGGCCCGGTCTTCTATGACGACGTGGACCGCCAGGAGGACGGCGCCATCGACAAGGCCCTGCTCAAGTCGGCCAAGGAAGCCTCGCAGATCATCGTCAACCAGCTGCGGGCCAAGGGCCTGCAGTAAACGGGCAGACACAGCGCTGTGGCACACCCCATGACCTCGATCCTGCGCGTAGCGGTCGGCCTGATGCTGGCGGCTGCGGCCTCCTTGGCCGGGGCCCAGCAGATCACCATCGTCTCGGTCACCGCCAATGGCTTTGGCAAGACCGAGGCCGAAGCCTTGACTGCCGCCGTCATCAACGGCGTGGCCCAGGTCAATGGCGAGGCCATTGCCTCGTCGATGCGCGTGAAGTCCACCTCCACGTCCAGCGAAGCCGGCACCACGGGCGAGCGCACCATCGAAAAAGACATCGCCCGCCGGACCCAGGGCGTGGTGAAGTCCTGGCGCAAGATTTCCTTGGATGCGGCGGGCGGTGGGGGGTACTCCGCGTCGGCTTCGGTCAGTGTGGCGGTACTCAATCGCTCACCGCAACTCAATCGGATGAAGCTGGCCGTGGTGCCTTCCCGCAGTGGCGATCCGAAGTACACCGCGGATCTGGCCGAGGAGATCGTGCAGCAGCTGACCACCAGCCGCAAGTTCGCGATCATGGACCGCAAGAACAACGAAGCCATCGCCGACCAGATGCAGCGTATCGCCCGCGGCGGCGGCGCCATCGAGGACCGTGTGCGCCTGATCTCCGAAGTCGCCCCGGACTACCTGGCCGTCGTGACCACCGAGTGGCTGGGAAAGGGCTCGGGACGCCAGTCGCTGATCGGCCGCCTGGAGATCGTGGACTACTCCACCCGCCAGGTGAAGTTCTCCGAGAAGAAAAGCTTTCCGCTGCGCGCGGGCGATGAAGCCTCCAATGCGCGTCGCGTGGGCATGCTGGCCAAGGGCCTCTCGCGCGCCGTGCTCCAGACGGTCTATCCGCCGACGGTCGTGGGTCACGAGGACAACGAGATCACCATCGGCCAGGGCTCCGACTTTTTCAGCATGGGCGACAAGCTGGTGGTCAAGCGCATGGGCAATGCGCTGCGGGACCCGCACACCGGCGAGTTCCTCAGTTATGACCAATCGGACATTGGCCGTGCGGAAGTGACCTATGTCGATGCGCGCATCACCAAGGCCAGGCTGACGGGCCAGGTGCCGATCGACCAGAAGCTGGTCCTGGGCAAGAAGTACCAGGTCTGGCGCACCGGCGAGTCGGGCGGCGATTTCTTCGCCGACCTGGCCGGTGGCAGCAGTTCCGAGGGAAGCGGTTCCGCGGGCGGGAAGAAGTCGGGGCGCACCAAGCTGTTCGCCACCGACGGCGACGACGACGAATGATTGTTTGATTTTTTTGTAGGAGCTCCTGACATGAACGCTAAGAAACTGATTGCCCTGGCCGTCCTGGCCTACATGGGCGTGGCTGGTGCGCAGGACAAACTGCCGACGGCTGCCGACCAACCGGACGAACAGCCGCTGGGTGGCTTCCCCGGCTGCATGCTGGCCCCCGCCAAGGACGGTTGCGAGGAGCGCATCACCTGCAAGGGGGTGGGCAAGCTGTTTGGCAACACCGGCACCGACCTGCAGGACGCCACCGACGAAGCCGAATCCGAAGCGAACGCCGCGCTGGCCAAGTTCTATTCGAACAAGGTCAAGGCCGAACAGGCCATCCAGTCCGTGTCGTCCAGCTCCAGCCAGAGCAACGCCGCGGGCGGCAATGACGTGAAGAACAGCGCCGCGCGCCTGATCACCAAGGTCCGCACGCAGAGCTCCCAGGCCATGCTGACCGGCGTGCAGGTGCTCGGTCGCACCGTGGACTGGAACCAGCGTGCCGTGACCGTCAAGGTCGGTGTGAGCTGCAAGAGCCAGACCGCTGCCGCCCGCTCGCAGGCCCGTGCCAATGCCGGCGCGGCCGCAGGTGCCGCCGGCATGGGTGGCGGCTCCGGCGGTGCCGCCGCGGCGCCAGCCGGTCCGGCCGCCCAGAGCGTCGGTCCGATGAACCAGCGCAACTTCATTCAGAAGAACAAGAACGCCGACGACTTTTGATGAAGGAACGCCCGCCCATCAAGTGGCCGCAGACCGGGCTGCTCGCCCTGTCCTTGCTGGTCTTGTCGGGCGTCAGTCCTGGCGCGTACGCCTCGGAGCTGTGTGACCTGAACTACCGCGCGGCCGCCCGTGGCCAGTTCGCTGTCCAGGGTAAACCGGAGCAGTTCGTGTTCCGCACGCAGCGCCGGCTCCTGGAGCCGCCCACGATCGACGGTGTCGATGCGTACTACGACGTGGCGGAAGACGCCGCGCTGGAGTCGCTGGCGGCCTACATGTCCCAGCAGTCGTCCGTGAAGAACGGGCAGCTGCAGATGAAGCGCACGACCCGGCCCCAGCGCATTCGCTGTGCCGAGGCCGCCTGGACGGTCTTCAGCTTTGACCTGTCCAAGGTCAGCTGGGTCCGCTCGGACGGTCCGGTGGCCGCACCGGCACTGGCACCTGGCCTGGCGCCGGGTGTTGCGCCGGCCGCGGCATTTCCGCCCGCGGCCGTGCCTGCGGCCTCGCTCCCGGTAGCGGCGGTCCCCGCGGCCGTGGCGCCGGTGGCGCCTGTGCCAGCGCCGGTCGCTGCCCCGGTCGCTGTCCCGGCGGCGGCGCCCGTTGCGGCGCCTGCCGCACCCAAGCCGCCCGTGGCGGCGGCTCCTGCCCCGGCGGCGCCTGTCAAGCCCAGGCCCGCCTCCGTGAAAACCTTTGAAGAGTGACCTGAAGTGAAAACCATCCCTTACCTCATCGCGATCGCTTTCGCCGTCGGGACCGGTGCGCCGGCACACGCCCAAGGCTTCCTGCAGAAACTGCAAAAGAAGCTGGAACAACCGAGCTCGGGAGGGGGCGGTGGCGGATCGTCCGCCGCGTCTTCGGGCAACTCCCAGGTCGTGGGCGGCCAGTTCTGCCAGCAGTTCTTCGGCAAGCCGTTCAAGCAGAAGCAACTGAACGGACAGCCTGACGCGGTCGTCGGCAAGTACTTCAAGATCACGCCCGAGACCGACAAGATCCTCGCCGATGGCGTGCATGCCGCGTATGTGGGGACCTTCAACTCCCTGCGCCTGCACCTGGACGACCTCAAGGACAAGGTGGTGCGCCAGCTGGCCGACGCGTACCTGGCCAACCCGTCGATTCCCATGATGGCGCAGGTGATCGCGTACGCCGAAGGCGGCGACGGCTATGCGCCAGAGAACGGTCCGTCCGAGCAGGCCGAGGCCCAGACGCTGCTGGCCATGATGATGATGCAGTACCCCCAGCTCACGCTGAACAAGGGCTACGTCACCCAGCTGCTGAAGCAGGCGGACAGCCGCAAGTCCGGTCTGGCGCGCACCTTCGTGGCACGCAGCCATCTGTTCGGTGATTACGCCCCGCAGAACATCGACTACTTCTCCAACTACATCGCGCAGGCGCAGAGCAACTACCCGGTGAAGCTGGCGGATCGCACCATCTTCCTGGCGCTGGAGAAGCTCCCGAACTGGCGCTACCGCCAGCAGTACCTGGACCTGCTGCGTCAGAGCCAGGAGATGCAGAAGTCCTTCCAGAATCAGCAGCAGGCTGCGCGCGGCACCAACCTGAACGCGCGTGCGCTGGAGGTGATGCGTGAGGGCAATCGCGCCGACCTGCTGACCCTGGAGGCGCTGGGCGCCGGTCCGAGGGTGGCGGAGATCAAGGCCAAGGGCGAGATGCTGCGCAAGGAAGCGGCCGGCGAAGCCAACCTGATCAAGGTCGAAGTGGGCGCGTCCGATGACGCCAAGCTCGAAATCATGAAGATGATGGCGGCCGCTCCGGCCCTGGACGACGCGTCCAAGGCCAAGCTGGCCGAAGCCAACCGGATCAAGGCCGACAACCTGGGCAAGTTCTACAGCATCTCTTTCGAACTCGCGATGAAGTTCTGGAGCGGTGACGTGGGCTCCGCCGCTGAGACGGGCCAGTACATCAACCAGTACGCGCGCAACACCTGCCAGTTGATCAACCGCCAGGTCGAAGTGGCCAAGCAGTCCGGTATTCCCGAGCCGCAACTGGACAAGACCAAACTCAGTCAGTCGATGCTGTGATGGACGCCCAACGACGCCAGATGGTGCTGGGCGGCGCCAGCCTGGCCGCATTGCCTGCGGCGATGTGGCCGCTCGCGGCGAACGCGCAGGCCCAGAAGGTGTTCTGGGGCGGCCTGGGCTTTTCCGCGCCAGCCGCCGAGATCAACACCCAGTTTCCGATGATCAGCGGGGCGATCAACCAGCTCGGGGGGTTCCCCCAGCTGGTGCGGGCCATGCTGGATCAATTGCGCGCGAACTACGCCGCGGGCGTGGAAGACACGGGTCTGATCAGTTCGATGGACGACCCGGGCCTCTTGTTCAACGTCTCGCTCGATTACGAGCAGATGTTCGCCGTGCCCAGCGAGGACACCCCGGGCAAGGACATCCAGGTGTCCTTCGTGTACGCGAACGCCCAGGTGATGTACCTGCAGCCTCCCTCGGGCGGCGGCGGGGACCTGCGCATTCTTTACAGCTTCCCGTTCCGGGTGCAGTCGCTGGAGACGCTGACGGCCAGGAGCCGTCCCGAACAGGAAAAGATCTTCGCCCGGCTCCTGACCAGCGCGTCCCCCAACCTGGCGGGCACGTTCGGCGGCTACCTGCGTGGCAAGAAGTTCCGTGAGACCGCGGTGCCGCCCAAGCGCCTGAAGGTGCGTACCGTGGGCGTGACCCCCGAGGCCACGGCCAGCAACACCAAGCTGGGGATCGCCCGCAGCGTCAGCGCAGACTTCGTGGGCCGCGCCTTCGGCGTCTCCATGGCTGAAACGGGCGGGCTCTCGGTGGTGCCCTACGGGCCCAGCGAGGCCACGACGCGTGCCCTGGCTGGCCGCTTCGACCGGATGCCGAATATCGGTGACCTGATCAAGAAGCTGGGCGCCGAGGACAGCGTGGACATCGGGATTGACCTGAGCTTCCACCGCTCCTTCTCGATCCTGGACAACTCCAACGCAGCGAACAACGTCTACACCCGCGGCGTGTCCTTCATGGTCAAGGTCACGGACTCGATCCGCAACCGGGTGGTGTTCGACAAGAAGATCCAGATGATCGCGAGCAACCCGCTGCCCAAGCGCATGCTCGATCGCCTGGGGGATTACGACACGCGCTACATGGTGCAGCTGATCATCCTGCTGTTTGATACCTTCAACACTGCGGTGATGAAGGAAGACGGCGGTCTGCTCGCCAAGGTGGGCCTGGATCCGGCCAAGGACATGGCCGATGTGAAAGCCCTCAAGGCGCTCCTGCTGACAGCGAAATACAACGGATAAGGAAGGACTCCCGACATGTTCAAGCTCATTGGAATCATCGTGGTCGTGGCCGTGGTCATCATCGGCTTCCCCTCGTTGCAGCGGTGGTACGCCGGTGACGCCACGCCCCAGGAAACCGTCAAGGAAATGCGCGATAGCGTGGGCCAGAAGCTCATGACGGAGGAGGGCGACAAGTCCGGCAAATCGTCTGCGTCGGGCAAGAGTGCGGCGCCCAGCAACGAGACCGATGCAGAGCGCGTCCTGCGCGAGATGAACCAGAAGAAGTGACCGCCCGTCGGGCGACGCCTCAGTCCTCGATGTAGACGGGGACAGGCCGCGTCCGCGAAGGCGCCGGCGCGGGAGGCGGCGAAGCAGGTGTGGCAGGAGGCGGTGCAGGAGCCGGTGCAGGAGGCGCTGCCTCCCGGGCCTGCCGTCCCCCCGCCAGTCCGCTGTCCGTCCTGGAACCCGGACCGCTCCCCACGCCCGTACCTGCGCCAGCGCCGCTGCGGCCGCTGGCGTTTTCATTGCCGGGGCCGTTGCGTGGCGCGGGCGCGGTGGCGCGCTTGCTCTCGGCCGGGGTGGGGGCGGATTTGCCGGTTCCGTCGCCGGTTTGCCGGGGCGGGGTGGCCGGCGCAGCCTGGGGCGGCGGCGCGGGAGGCGCAGGACGCGCCTTGGGCGGCCGGGGCGCCGAGGCCCCCTTGGTCGCGGCCTTCGCGGGCACTTCCTTTTTCGACAGGCCCAGGTCGACGGACAGCCGGTTGGCCACCTGGTCACAGCCGGCGAGCACTGCGGCGAGGGCCAGGGGCACCCATCGCGCGCGGGTCATTCCTCCACCCTCGACGCCAGAATGTCCCGCGCGAACTCGATGGCATCGCCCACGGTGATCATCGGCGGCCCGCCCACGACGCCCAGCACGTCAAAGTGCAGGCCGATCGAGCCGGTCAGCGACCGGGTGAGGCGCTCGTCGAACCCCATCAGCGCGTACAGGGCGTCTGCGGGCTCCAACGCGCGCGGGTCCAGGCGCTTGACCCCCAGGGCCTTCGCGAGTGCGGCGATGAGCACGGGCACCTCGGTGCTGGCGTTGTCTGGGGTGATCGGGCCTGGCAGGCCCTTGAACACCGTGCGGCTGCTGCGGGCCTTCTGGAGGGGAGCCCCCCGTGCGGCCAGGGCCAGGCGATCCCAGCGCGCGGCCGGACAGCCATCGATCATGATCTCCAGCTCGAAGCCGTCGAGCCCGTACGGGTTGAAACCCTCGAACACCAGCTCGCTCAGCACCGCATTCACGGTGTCCACATTGAGCAATTCCCTCAGGCGCCCCTTCTTGCCCAGCTTCTTGACCTGGGGGTCCCAGGAGGACTCTTCGAACAGGGACAGCAGGCTCCTGCGGGTCATGCTGTCCAGGCTGTCATCGGGTGGGATTGCCAGCACGAACGCCACGATCACGGCCAACCGCTCGCCCTCCCAGAGCCCGCCGTCACAGGGGTCCAGTTCCCGGCCTTGCGGGTACAGGCGCACGTCGACATAGGCCTGTTCGAAGCGACGGTCCGTGACCCGGCCGACCACGGCCTGGAACGCCGGAAGCACCGAGGCGTCCATCGTCCGTTTCAATTCGCTGGCGGCGGTGGCAAAGCCTGAGCCCACGCGCTGCGCATACGGCTGCCAGGCCAGGCCTTGAGCCTGCAGCGATTTGAGGAATCTCCTGCGGCCCGTGGCCGACACGGTCCCCCGGTCCATGTCATAAAGGTCGTAGAGATCCTGATCGTCCATGGGCCTGCGGGTTGTGGTTCAAGTTGCGGACGATTCTAGGCCTGCACGAAGACTCGTCCGCCCTCGATCCTCACCGGCCAGCACCGTATGGGCTCGGTGGCCGGCTGGCAGGTGGCTGCCCCGGTGCGCAGGTCAAAGCGCCCCTGGTGGAACGGGCACTCCACCTCGTGGCCTTCGACGAAGCCCTCACAGAGGCGGGCGTCACCATGCGAGCACTGGTTGTCCGTGGCAAAGACTTCGCCCCCGATGCGAAACAGGGCAATCTCGCGCCCCGCCACCGGCACGGCGATGCCGCAGTCGTCAAACAGGTCGGCCTCGGCGGCGACATCGGTCCAGGTGCTCATGGGAGGTCTCGGTCAATGCGTGGGGGGAGGTCGCGGCGGCGTCAGACCGCGGCGGGCGGGGCCGGATTATCCTCCTTGCCACCCTGCACCGCCCGCCCGCGACCCCCGGGTGATCCCGGGGATGGAATGCGGTGGTGGCTCCTAGAATCCGGCCTTCTAAAGGAGCTGTCGAATTGCAATCCAAGAAGCCCCAGGCTGCCGCCAAGCCCGCACAGCGCGTGATCAAGAAGTACCCGAACCGGCGGCTGTACGACACCGACACCTCCACCTACATCACGCTGGTCGAGGTCAAGCAACTGGTACTGGACAACCAGCCCTTCGTCGTGCGTGACGCCAAGTCCGGCGAGGACCTCACGCGCAGCATCCTGCTGCAGATCATCCTGGAAGAAGAGGCCGGTGGCGCCCCCATGTTCACCGAGGCCGCCCTGGCCAACATGATTCGCTTCTATGGCAACGCCATGCAGGGCTTCATGGGCCATTACCTGGAAAAGAACGTGCAGGCCTTCACCGACATGCAGGCCAAGCTGGCCGAGCAGTCCGCCACGCTCACGCCCGAGATGTGGGCCCAGTTCACCAACGCCCAGAACCCGATGATGCAAGGCCTCATGGGCAACTACATGGAGCAGTCTAAGACGTTGTTCGAGACCATGCAGGACCAGATCCAGAAGCAGACCGAACAGATGTTCGGCGCCTTTACCGGCAAACGCTGATCTTTCGCAGCGCGTGACCGGCCCGCATGTTCCGGGACCTTGAGAGGGCTGCCGTGATCCCTCGATGGATCGGTTTGGCCCTAGCGCTCATTCCCGGCGTCCTCCTGGCGCAGCCGCGCGGGTCGGTGGAACTGGCCGATTACGGCCGTGAGAACGTCACGATCCGCACGCAGGCCGTGCCGCAGGCCGAGCGCTGGAAGCGGGCGACAGACCACTGGGGGCTCGGCGAAATCGCCCCGCTGATCCCGGCCTTCGACGGCAACGGATTGCTCATGGCCAGTTGGACGCCCAGCCAGGATCCGAACGCGCCGACATTCGTCATTGCGCATGGCGGCGGCGGGATCGGGGGCATGCTGCTGGTGATGGGCGCGAACCTGCGGGCGACCACCAACGCCAACATCCTGCTCCTGGACAGCATCTGGAGCCGTGGACGGACCAGCAATGGCGGCGACAGCGTTCCGCGCTCAGGCAGGACCCTCAGCGCCAACGTCCGAATGTTCGACCTGGCGGCGGCCGGGCGTTGGCTGGCTTCCCAGGGCGTCGACCCCACGAAGACCTACGCGATCGGTGAAAGCCAGGGCGGGTGGGGCGTGTTGCGTGCCTTCACCGACGACCCCACGATCACCAGCCTGATCCGGCCGCACTATGCGGGCGGCGTCGCCCTGTACCCCCAGTGCGACCGGCTGGAGCCTCAGATCTTCGTCTATCACCGGCTGGGTCCCTATCACAGCCGAATGATGGTGATCACCGGGGGGCTGGACACGCTCACCCCCGCCTCGTATTGCGCGAAGACGACGCTCGAATCCGCGGAGAAATGGCTGCACTGGGACGACGTGACCCACGCATTCAACATCTCCACGCATGGCCTTTTTCGACCGCCGGTCGACGGGGTCTGTCAGACGATCACGAACAGCGTGGGCACCCATCAGTTTTGCCACAACGAGCGAAGAACCCAGGAAATGCTCCAGGAGGTTCGACGTTTCGCCCGCGTGTCCCGGGACTGAGGCGCGTCGACCGGCCGATGCCGCTCAAGCGGCGACAATAGCGGGATGAGCGACATCGTCTCCCCGAACCCGGGCGTCAGCGCCCCCGCCCCCAAGGTCGGCTTCGTGAGCCTGGGCTGTCCGAAGGCACTGACCGATTCCGAGTTGATCCTCACCCAGCTGTCGGCCGAGGGCTACCAGACCGCCAAGACCTTCCAGGGTGCGGACCTGGTGATCGTCAACACCTGCGGCTTCATCGACGATGCGGTGAAGGAAAGCCTGGACACCATCGGCGAGGCGCTGGCCGAGAACGGGCGCGTCATCGTCACCGGCTGCCTGGGCGCGCGCGAGGGGGAGGGCGGCGGCAACCTGGTGCGCAACATCCATCCCTCGGTGCTGGCCGTTACCGGTCCGCACGCGACGCAGGAGGTGATGGACGCGGTCCACGCCCATCTGCCCAAGCCGCACGACCCCTTCCTCGACCTGGTGCCGCAGGCCGGGGGCTTCGGCGATGCGGGCATCAAGCTCACGCCGCGCCACTACGCCTACCTCAAGATCAGCGAGGGCTGCAACCACCGCTGCACCTTCTGCATCATTCCCTCGATGCGCGGTGACCTGGTCAGCCGACCGATCGGCGACGTGCTCAAGGAGGCCCGAGCCCTCTTCGAGGGCGGGGTGAAGGAACTGCTGGTGATCAGCCAGGACACCTCGGCCTACGGTGTGGACGTGCAATACCGCACGGGCTTCCACGACGGCCGGCCGGTGCGCACGCGCCTGCTCGAACTGGCCCGTGCGCTGGGCGAGCTGGCGCAGCCCTTTGGCGCCTGGGTGCGACTGCATTACGTGTACCCCTATCCCTCGGTCGACGAGGTGATCCCCCTGATGGCCGAGGGTCTGGTCTTGCCTTACCTGGACGTGCCGTTCCAGCACAGTCACCCCGACGTCCTGCGGCGGATGAAGCGCCCTGCCAGCGGTGAGCGCAACCTCGAGCGCATCGCCCGCTGGCGCGAGGCCTGCCCCGAGATCGTGATCCGCAGCACCTTCATCGCGGGTTTTCCGGGCGAGACCGAGGCCGAGTTCGAGCACCTGCTCGCGTTCATGCGCGAGGCGCGGATCGACCGCGCGGGCTGCTTCGCCTACAGCGATGTCAAGGGGGCCGTGGCCAACGAGTTGCCCGGCATGCTGGCCAAGGAAGTTCGCGAGGAGCGCCGTGCGCGTTTCATGGCCGTGGCCGAGGAGGTGTCGGCCGCCAAGCTGCAGGCGCGCATCGGGGCCACCATGCAGGTGCTGGTCGATTCGGCCCCCGCCCTGGGACGCAAAGGGGGGGTGGGGCGCTCGTACGCCGACGCCCCCGAGATCGACGGTGTGGTGCGCCTGCTGCCACCGGAAAAATTGAGCAAGCAGCTCAAGGTGGGGGAGTTCACCCGCGCCCGCATCGTGGGCGCTGAGGGGCATGACCTGGTGGCGGTGCCCGTTTGATCCGCCGCTGCGGGCGTCCCCGCAGGCCCTTTTTATTTCTGGCGCCCAAAAGCAAAAGCCGGCAATGCCGGCCTTATGATTGGTGCCCAGGAGAGGACTCGAACCTCCACGATGTTACTCGCTAGTACCTGAAACTAGTGCGTCTACCAATTCCGCCACCTGGGCATTTCAGGAAAAACAAGATTGTATATCAAAAACACAGCCACCCCGGACAAGGGCCTGCTCGATGAAATCGAGGGCGTCATCCAGGGTCACCGCGACGGCCATGGGTTTGTCGTTCGCGACGACGGCGAGGGCGACATCTACCTGCCGCCCAACGAGATGCGGGCGGTGCTGCACAAGGACCGCGTCAAGGCGCGCATCGTGCGCCAGGACCGCCGGGGCCGTCCCGAGGGCCGCGTGCTCGAGATCCTCGAGCGACCCGCTCAACCCATCATCGGCCGCCTGCTGCATGAAAGCGGCGTCTGGCTCGTTGCTCCCGAAGACAAGCGTTACGGCCAGGACGTCCTGATCCCCAAGGGCCTGACCGGCACCGCCAAGCCGGGTCAGGTGGTGGTGGTCGAACTCACCGAGCCTCCCAGCCTCTACGGCCAGCCCGTGGGTCGCGTCAAAGAGGTGCTCGGCGAGATCGACGACCCCGGCATGGAAATCGAGATCGCGGTGCGCAAGTACGGTGTGCCGCACGAGTTTTCCGATGCCTGCATCGCCCTGGCGCGCACCCTGCCCGACACCGTGCGCCCGCAGGACAAGCGTCACCGGGTCGACCTGACCGATGTGCCGCTCGTCACCATCGACGGCGAGGACGCCCGCGACTTCGACGACGCCGTCTACTGCGAACCCGCGCAGGTGGGTCGCGCGAAATCGGCCAAAGGCTGGCGCCTGCTGGTGGCCATCGCCGACGTGAGCCACTACGTGGAGACCGGCAGCGCCATCGACATTGACGCCTACGACCGCGCCACCAGCGTCTACTTTCCGCGCCGCGTCATCCCGATGCTGCCGGAGAAACTCTCCAACGGCCTGTGCTCGCTCAACCCGCGTGTGGACCGCCTGTGCATGGTCTGCGACATGCTGGTCACCGCCACCGGCGAGATCCAGGCCTATCAGTTCTATCCGGCGGTGATGTGGAGCCACGCTCGCTTCACCTACACCGAGGTGGCGGCCATCCTGGCCAACACCCGCGGGCCCGAAGCCACGAAACACAAGGACCGCGTGGGTGACCTGATCCACCTGCACGACGTGTACCGCGCCCTGCTCAAGGCACGCAGTGTGCGCGGCGCGGTGGATTTCGACACGACCGAGACCCAGATCGTCTGCGACGACAACGGCCGCATCGAGAAGATCGTGCCGCGCACTCGCAACGACGCGCACCGCCTGATCGAGGAGGCCATGCTGGCCGCCAACGTCTGCAGTGCTGACTTCATCCAGTCGCACAAGCACCCTGGCCTGTACCGCGTCCACGAGGGCCCCACGCCCGAGAAGAAGGAGATCCTTCGCGGCTACCTCAAGGCCATGGCGGTGGGCCTCACGATCAGCGAAGACCCGCTGCCCGCCGAATTCCAGCGCATCGCCGAGGCCACCAAGGAGCGGCCCGACGCGCAGCAGATCCACACCATGCTGCTGCGGTCCATGCAGCAGGCGATCTACACCCCGATCAACAGCGGCCACTTCGGCCTGGCCTACGACGCCTACACCCACTT
>JACCDJ010766138.1_pt1 | contig 23345 bp, 12 predicted proteins | sample 7444481 | NCBI WGS metagenome assembly JACCDJ01 (sample SAMN15323435, study PRJNA562643) | freshwater metagenome | isolation source: river surface water | place: USA:Blue River Watershed | collected 2017-08-15 | reverse complement strand
GCTGCATGGCACGCTCCTGGTTTTCGAACTCACCGGACCAATTCACGGCGTAATTGTCAGGAACCTTGACATTGGCATCGACGCGCTTTTTCATGTCAGCCACCACCGAGCCCATGTCACGGCCCTTGATGAAAATACCGATAGCCATGGTGCGCCGGCCCGATTCGCGGGCAATGTTCATGGCGCCGCTGACCTGCTCGATCTTGCTGATCGCACCCAGGTTCACGTAGCCTCCCTCGGGGCGTGGCACCGGTATCGACTCCAACTCGGAAATCGCGCGCCTGTCCCCTGGCAGGCGCACCACGACATCAAAACGGCGCTCACCCTCCCACAGCGTAGTGGCCCCTTTGCCGGCCAGCGCGGCTTCGATCACGTCCTGCACGTCGCCCACGTTCAGGCCATAGCGCGCCGCCTGCTCGCGCTGGATGTTGATCAACAACTGCGGCAGATCGCCCTGGCGGTCGATCTCGGCGCGGCTGACGCCACGCACCTGCTTGATCTCGCGCTCGATGGCCTCGGTGGTCTGGCGCAGCACCGCGAGGTCGTCGCCCGCCACCTTGATCACAATCTGACCGTCGATCTGTGAAATCGACTCGAGCACGTTGTCGCGGATCGGCATGGAAAACGTGGGCTCCATGCCGGGCAAGGCCGACACCGCCTGCTCCATTTCGTCGATCAGCTGCTCGCGCGTAAGGCCCTTGCGCCATTGCTCGGCCGGTTTGAGGTCGACAAACACCTCGGCCATGCTGATGGTCTTGGGGTCGGTGCCGTCTTCGGGCTGACCCGCCTTGGACACCGTGGTGCGTACCTCGGGCACAGACAGCAGTGTCTGGCGGATCTGCCGCAGGATACGGGTGGCCTCGTCGTTGGATACGCTCGCAGGCAGGCGTACATTCACCCAGATCGTGCCCTCGTTGAGTTCGGGCAGGAACTCCGATCCCAGGCGCGACGCAGTCACCATGGCCAGCGCAAAGCAACCCAGGGCGATGCCCACCACCTTGCGGCGGTGCGCCAGGGCCCAGTTGAGCACAGGCGTGTAGATCTGCTTGGCGCGGCTGACCACACGGTTGTCCGAATGAGGCAGGCCCTTGCGCAGCATCCAGTAGCTCAACAGCGGCACCAGTGTCAGCGAGAACACCAGTGCGCCGATCAACGCGGCGGTGACCGACAGCGCCATCGGCTGGAAGATGCGCCCTTCGTGGCGCTGCAGCGCAAAGATCGGGATGTGCGCCGCAATGATGATCAGCATCGAGAACAGTGTGGGTCGACCCACCTCGTTGGCAGCCTCGGTGATCAGCGTCTTGCGCTCCTTTTCGTTCATGCCTTCGCCGCGCTCGGCCAGGCGGTGCATGATGTTTTCCACCACGATCACTGCGCCATCGACGATGATGCCGAAGTCCATGGCCCCCAGGCTCAGCAGGTTGGCGGGCACGCCCATGATCTTCAGGCCCAGGAAGGTCGACAGCAGGGCCAGCGGTATGACCGCCACCACCGCAAGGCTGGCGCGCAGGTTGGACAGGAAGATGTAGAGCACCAGCGAAACCAGCAATGCGCCCTCGACCAGGTTGCGGAAGACGGTCGAGAGCGTCTTGTCCATCAGCCAGGTGCGGTCGTAAAAAGGCACCACCTGAACGCCTGCCGGCAGGCCACGTTCGTTGAGCTCGCGGATCTTGTCCTTGACACCCTTGAGCACCACGCTCGGGTTCTCGCCTTTTCGCATGACCACGATGCCGGTCACCACATCGTTGTCCATGTCCTGACCCACGGTGCCCAGTCGAGGCACCGCACCGATCTTCACCTCGGCCACATCGCGCACCAGGATCGGAGTCGCGTTGCGTGTAGCCACCACCACCTGGCCGATCTCTTCGGGCGAGCGCAACAGACCGATGCCGCGGATGGCGAACTGCTGCAGGCCCTGGGCCACGTAGCTGCCGCCGGCGTTCGAGCTGCCGCGTCCGAGCGCGTCGAGCAGGTTCTGAAGGGTCAGCCTGTGAGCCCGCAATTTTTCGAGGTCCGGCTGCACCTCGTACTGCTTGATGAAGCCGCCCATGGCTACCACGTCGGCCACGCCGGGCACCTGCCTCAAGGCACGCTCGACCACCCAGTCTTCGAGCGTGCGCAGCTCGGTGGTGGTCTTGCCGTCGCCGCGCAGGCGGTAGCGCATGATCTCGCCCACCGGCGTGGCGTTGGGCGCGATGTTGGCCTCCACATCCGGCGGCAGGTCTACCCCGCGCAGCCGCTCGTTGACCTGCTGGCGCACAATATTGACATCGGCGTTGTCGTTGTAGGTGACTACGGTGAACGACAGCCCGAACTGGGTGTGCGAGAACACCCGGATCGAATGGGGCAGCCCCGCCAACGCCACCTCGATCGGCAACGTGACCTGTTTTTCCACCTCTTCGGCAGCGCGGCCGGGGTAGAGCGCAATCACGGTGACCTGGGTGTCGGTCACGTCCGGGAAGGCTTCGACCGACAGGTTCTTGAAGGCGATCACGCCCGCCATGGCAAACAGCACCGTGCCCAGCACGATGAACAGCGGCTGGTTGAGTGCGTAATGGATCAGCTTCTTCATGGCTTGGCCGCACTGGAAGTGTGGACGGCTTCCTGGGCCAGACGCAGCTCGCGAGCCAACAGCAGGCCGTTTTCGCTGACCACCTGCTCACCGGCCTTGAGTCCGGCGTTCAGCAGCACGCGTTGCGGGCCTTCATGGAAGACGGTGACATCGCGTGCCTCGAACAGGCCTGTGGCCCCCTGAACAAACACAAAGTGCTGCCTGCCACGCAGGAATACGGCCGAAGCGGGCACTTCCAGCGTACCTGCCACTTTGCGCTCGTAGCGTGCGCGCGCCAGCATTTCGTTCTTGAGCAAGCGATTGGGGTTGGCCACCGAGGCGCGGACCTTGATGGTTCGGGTCGAGGGATCGATCTGGTCGGTGACGGCCTGGACCGTGGCCTGCAGCCGCTGCGGCTCCAGGGAAGGGACCACCAGTTCGACTTTGCTTCCCGGGCGCAGGTCGCGCAGATCGGCTTCCTGCGCGTCGATCTGCACCCACAGGCTGCCCGGATCGGAGACGATGAACAGCGGTGCGCTGGTGTTGTCAGGCCGCAGTTCCTGGCCGGGCTTGATGTTGCGTTCAACCACGGTGCCTGTGATCTCTGTGCGCAGGCTGAGTTGCTGGTTCACCCCGGGGCCACTTCCATACAGGCTGGTACGCGCCTGCGCGCGTGCTGCTTCGGCTTGAGCCCGCGCCGCTTCGGCCTCGGTCTGCTCCAGGTCCTTGCGTGCAATCACTCCGGCTTCGAACAGCTCGCGCTGACGTTGAAGGGCCTGCTGCAACAGGCGTGCGTCGGCTTGCGCACGCGAGGTGTCGGCTTGCGCAGCCCCAAACTCCGGCGACGCCAGCTGTGCCAGCATCTGACCTGCCGCCACGCTTTGGCCCACGTCGGCCGTGATGCGTCCCACGCGGCCGCTGAATGCAGGGTAAATGCGCTGGGTTTTTTCTTCGTTCCAGACGATGCGCGCCGGCAGTTCCACCACGAGGCTCGACGCCTCCTTGGCCGTAACGCTGACGAGAAGCTTGAGTTGAGGGTGCTCCGCCGGGTAGCGCAGCCGGTTGTTCTCGATGATGGGCTGCGGGATGCTGGCCACCGGCTCGGGCTTGTTCTGGCAGGCCGTCAACAGGCTCAGCAGGGCCAGGCCCAGGGCGGGAATCAGGGGACGCATGGAATCAGCCATGTTGTGCTCTTCGCGTTCTGTGTATCGGATCAGGGGGCTGTGCGCAGTTGCCAGGCGCCCAGTGCGCGGGCGTGCTCGTTGCGCACGCCGGTGGCCTCGATCTGGGTGGCGCGCAGCGTGCGGCGGGCGTCCAGCAGGTCGGTCAGGCTCAGGCCACCTTTGTTGTAGGCCAGTTCCGCCTGGGCGGCCACCTGCCGCGCCTGCGGCAGGATGCGCGCTTCGTAGCCTTGCAGCCGTTCGGTCTGGCTTTGCCACCCCTGCAGCAGGCCCAGCAGTTCTGCGCGTGCCTGGATGCGCGTCTTGTCCAGCAGGTCCTGCGCCTGGTCTTTCAGCGCCAGGGCGCGGCGGATCTCGCCGTCAAAGCGCGAAAAACCGTTGATCGGGATGGCGATGCGTACCGCCAGCATCCGGTCGGTTCGTTCGCCGTTCGGGTAATGGTCGAAGCTGGCGCCTACCGTCGGGTCGCTGTGTTGCAAGGCCAGGGCCCCCCGCAACGTCGCCTGCAGTGCGGCCAGGCGTTCGCGTGCTGCGAGCACGTCTGGGCGTTGCTCGATCAGCGCGTCGATGTCGGCCGGGCTGCCGGGCGCCACAGCCTGGGGCCAGCCGCCTTCGGCGCGCCAGCCCGAGGCAGGCACGTTCTGTCCGGTCCAGCCGGCCAGGGCCTGCATCGCCTGCTGGTGCGCCAGCCGGGCCAATTGCAGGTCGGCTTGGGCGCGTTCGGCTTCGATGTGTGTGCGCGATGCGTCCTGGGCCGAGAGGTCCCCGGCCTTCAAGCGAAGTTCGGCAGTTTTGGCCAGGGTGCGGGCGCTGACGGCGAGTTCCTGGAAGATCTGCAACCGTTCCTGTGCGGCCAGCAGGTCATAAAACGCACCCAGCGCGCCGATCTGTTGCAGCACGCGCATGTCCTGCCCGTCGGCCGCAGCCGCACTGGCTGCGCGTTCGGCCGCCTCGGTGCGCAGGCCGCGTTTGTTCCCGCGTTCCCAGGTCCAGTCCATGCCCAGCGACTTGTCCAGCCGCCTTTGGGTCCAGTACGAGCCCGTGCCGGTGCCATTGCGCAGGTCGATCGACGACACACCTGCTGACAACACGGGTGCAGGCGCCCGGTCGGCCGCGCGCACATCGGCGCGGGCCGCCTGCGCGGCGTGTTGCGCGGCCAGCACATCGGGGTTCTGGCGCGCGGCCTGCAGCACCTGCTCCAGGCTCAGCACGGCGCCCAAGGGGGCGGCCGCAGGCGCGCCAGTGCTGGTGGCGGCGGGCGGGTTCTGGGCCTGCGCCGGCACGGGAGCCGCCTGCATCAGCAAGGCCAGCAGGCTCCCCGGTACAAACAAGTGTCGTATCCTCATGCCCTGTTTATCCAAGAACCGGCCTGACCAGCACCTGACTTGCCGGCTGCCCACCAACGTTCCTCCCATGCGCATCCTCCTGGTCGAAGACGATCCCGTGTTGCAAGCCGTGGTGCAGCGCAGCCTGGTCGACAGCGGACACCGCGTGGAGGCCGCTGGCGATCTGGCCACCGCCGACCACTGGTGGCGGGTTCAGCCTTTTGACGCTGTGCTGCTCGACCTCAACCTGCCGTTCGATGGACGGGCCAGCAGCGGCATGGGCAGCGGCCTGGCCCTGCTGCGCGAGGTTCGTGCGCGCGGCGACAAGACCCCGGTGCTGGTGCTGACCGCGCGCAACCGCACCGACGAGCGCATCGCCGGCCTGGACGCCGGCGCGGACGACTACCTTGGCAAACCCTTCGAGCTGGCCGAAGTCGAGGCGCGGCTGCGGGCGCTTGTGCGGCGCAGCCAGGGCGCTGACGATCTGGTGCAGATCGGACGCCTGCAGCTCGAACGCATGGCCCGCCGGGTGTCGATCGACGGTCAGGAACTGAACCTGCCAGCGCGCGAATACGAGGTGCTGGCCGAACTGCTGTCGCCCCCGGGGCGCACCGTCAGCAAGAAAGACCTGTCGGACAAGCTGTCTGGTCTGCAGGACACGTTGGCCGATAACGCGCTCGAAGCCTTCATTTCCCGCCTGCGCAAGAAGCTCGCCGGCTCGGGTGCCTCGATCCGCACCCTGCGCGGCCTGGGCTACCGGGTCGAAGAGGAAACGCCGCAAAGTGCCCCATGAAAGCCCTGCCTTCCCTTCGTCATCGGCTGCTGCGCCACGTGATTGGCCCATTGGCCCTGACCTGGTTGCTGGGCGTGCTGATCGCGCTGGGTGTGGCGCGCCATTTCACCCAGCAGGCCTTTGACCGCGCCTTGCTCGACGACGCCTACGCGGTCGCCACCCATGTGCGGCACGCCGAAGACGGCGGGCTCACGCTGGGCCTGACCGCTGCCGAGATGGGCACCCTGCTGTTTGACCAGAACGAGGCCATGTATTTCGCGGTCTACCTGGACGATGGCCGCTTGCTGGCGGGGCATCCGGGTTTGCTGCTGCCCACACTGCCACCCGTCCACGCGCCACATTTCACCGAACTCGAGTTTCAGAACAAGGAGCTGCGTGCCGTGGTTGTCGCGCGAGAAAAGCCCTCGCCGTTCAAGGTGGTGGTGGGCCAGACCACGCGCAGCCGCAACAGCCAGTTCGACCGCCTGCTCTTCTTCTCGATCGCGCCGCAGATCCTGCTGCTGGGCCTGCTGGCGCTGTGGCTGCGCCGCACGATCCAAGAAGACGTGCAGCCGCTCATGGATCTGGAGCGGGCGGTGGCGCAGCGCGATGCGCGTGACCTCACGCCGGTTTCGGTGTCGGGCCGCACGCGCGACGTTCAGCTGCTGGGCCAGGCCATCAACGCGCTGCTCGACCGCGTAGCCCGCACGGTGCGCAGCCATAAGGAGTTTGCCGGCAACGTGGCGCATGAATTGCGCACGCCGCTGGCAGGCATCCGCGCGCTGACCGAATACGGCCTTTCGCACGGCCAGCCGCAGGTCTGGCGCGAGCAGCTCGCCAGCATCGCGCAAAGCCAGGAGCGCGCCAGCCATCTGGTCGACCAGCTGCTGGCGCTGGCGTTGGCGCAGGAAGCACGCGAAGTGCTGCAGCCGCAGCCACTCAGGCTCGACGAGGTGGTGCGCGACGCCCTGCTTCGCCACCTGCCACGTGCCGATGCGCTGGGCGTGGACCTGGGCGCACGCGGCCTGGACGCACCGGTGCAGGTGCTGGCGCAGCGCGCCCTGCTCGAAGGGGTGCTTGACAACCTGATCGACAACGCGCTGCGCTACGGCCGCCCGTCAGATGGCCACAGCGCACGCGTGACAGTGGAGATCGCCGCACAGGACAGTGGCCGCGTGAGCTTGTCGGTGTTGGACAACGGGCCGGGTCTGGGCGAGAGCGAGCGCGAGCGTCTGCTGCAGCGCTGGGCCCAAGGCCCCGCCGGCGAGGCCCTGGGCCAGGGTTCGGGCCTGGGCCTGGCCATCGTGTCCGAATACGCCCGCATCCTGGGCGCCACACTCAGCCTGGACGCCGCAGAAGACGGGCGGGGCTTGCGGGTGAGCCTGCTGCTGCCTCAGCCCAGCGTCGGATAGTCCAGATACCCCGCGTCCCCGCCGCCATAGAGCGTGGCGCGGTCGAGCGTGTTGAAGGGGCCGCCTTGTTTCAGCCGCGCACCCAGGTCGGGGTTGGCAATGAAGGGGCGGCCAAAGGCCACCAGGTCGGCACCGCCGGCCAGCGACTGTTCGGCCAGCGGCAGGTCGTAGCCGTTGTTGACCATCCAGGCGCCCTGCCCGCCGGCAGCGCGGTACGCCTGGCGCAGCGCGGCGTAGTCAAACGGCGCCGGGCCTTGCTGGTGGTCGCGCGGGCCACCGGTCGAGCCCTCGATCAGGTGCACATAGGCCAGGCCCAGCGGGGCCAGCAGGCGCACCACATGCTCGAACAGCGGCTGGGGTTGCTCGTCGCTGGCGTCGTTGGCGGGGGTGACGGGCGAGAGGCGGATGCCGGTGCGCTCGCCGCCGATTTCGGCGACGATGCCCTGCATCACCTCCTGCAGAAAGCGGGCGCGGTTTTCAATCGGACCACCATAGGCATCGCTGCGCTGGTTGCTGCCGCTGCGCAGGAACTGGTCGATCAGGTAGCCATTGGCGGCGTGCACCTCCACGCCGTCAAAGCCGGCCGCGACCGCATTGGCGGCCGCGTGCCGGTAGTCCTGCACGATGCCCGGCAGTTCCGATGCTTCGAGCGCGCGCGGCATGGACGTCTCGACGAACTTCGCCTGCCCCTCGACCAGCAGCACGGTCTTGGTCCTGGCGGTGATGGCCGAAGGCGCCACGGGGGCCGCGCCACCCGGCTGCAGGCTGGTGTGCGAAACGCGGCCCACATGCCACAGCTGCACCACGATCTTGCCGCCCTCGGCGTGCACTGCGTCGGTCACCTGTTTCCAGGCCGCCACCTGCTCGGCGCTCCAGATGCCGGGCACGTCGGCGTAGCCCTGGCCCTGGTGGCTGATGGCGGTGGCTTCCGAAATGATGAGTCCGGCGCCGGTGGCGGGGTTGGCGCGCTGGCGGTAATACGCTGCCATGCGCGCATTGGCCAGTGCGCCCGGTGCGCGGTTGCGTGTGAGCGGCGCCATCACGATGCGGGTGGCGAGCTTCAGGCCGCCGGCTTGGCAAGGTTCAAAGAGGGAAGTCATAGGCTCAAAAACTCAGCACATCAAACATCAAAGCCGGGATTCTCGCGCTGCAGCTTGCGCAGCAGCGAGGGCCAGACGAATGCCCCGCCAATGCCGCCAGTCTGCACCTTCATGGCATGCGCCACACCGCCCAGGATCTGTGGGTTCACCGCCGTCAGATCCGTCGGACGGGTTTGCCCGGCCAGGGCATCGACCTGGATGCGGCAGGTGTTCTCGAAGGTGTACATCGACAAAAACGCATCGGCGATCGTCTTGCCCACTGTGAGCAGACCGTGGTTGCGCAGCATCAGGTAGTTGGCTTGCCCCAAGTCGGCCTGCAGCCGGAGTTTTTCGTCGTCGCGGATCGCCACGCCTTCGTAGTCGTGGTAAGCCAGCGAGGCCAGCACAAAGGTGCTTTGCTGGCTGATCGGCAGCACGCCGTGCTTTTGCGCGCTGACGGCCACGCCGGCGCGGGTGTGGGTGTGCAGCACGCAGCCAGCGTCGTGCCGCACCGCATGCACCGCGCTGTGGATGACGAAGCCCGCCGGGTTGACCGGGTGCGGGCTGTCATCGAGCTTGTTGCAGGCCATGTCCACCTTGACCAGGCTGGACGCGGTGATCTCGTCGAACATCAGGCTGTAGGGGTTGATGAGGAAATGGTCTTCACCGCCGGTGACCGAGGCGGGCAGTTTGGCGCTGATGTGGGTGAAGACCAGATCGCTCCAGCCATACAGCGCGACCAACCGGTAGCAGGCGGCCAAGTCCACACGCAGCTGCCATTCGTCGGCATGCATGTTGTCGGGTTTGTTGTTCACGGGCACTCCTCAGGCAAGCGTGTCAGCTTAGCCCGGTCGGGTCAGTTCTTCGAGTCGCGCAAGGTACATGCGGGCATGCTGGCCGCTGTCTTCGTGTGCCCCGCACATCTCCAGCGAGGGCATGAGCTGGCCGCATACCGCGGGTCGCTCAGGCTGGCCGAAGATGCGGCAGCGCCGTTGCGCGTCCAGCTGCACGCAGGCCACGCCCGCCGGTTTGCCTTGCGGCATGCCCGGGATGGGTGAGCTGATGGACGGCGCGGTGCAGCAAGACCGCAACCGGGTCGGCACGACAGCGTCACGGCTTGGGCCACAGCACCCACAGGCGCAGTGGCTGCTTGAGCCGTCCGGCCAGTTCGCCCGCCTCCGGCCCGGAGCCGGCGTAGTAGTCGGCGCGCACCGCGCCCACGATGGCGGTGCCGGTGTCCTGGGCCAACACCAGCCGTTGCAGGCTGGCGGTTGGCCCGGGGCTGGCCAGCCACACCGGTGTGCCGTAGGGGATGCTGCCCGGGTCCACCGCGATCGAGCGGCCGGCTGTGAGCGGCACGCCCTGCGCACCCTTGGGCCCTGGGATCTCGCCAGAGGGCAGTGGCTCCTCGCGGAAGAACACATAACGCGGGTTCTGCCACAGCAGCTCCTGCACCCGCGTGGGGTTGCGGGCGATCCAGGCCTTGATCCCCGGCCAGCTCGCATCGCGGGTGTAGCCTTGGTCGAGCAGCCAGCGGCCGATGCTCCTGTAGGGCTGCTCATTGGTGCCGGCAAAGGCCAGGCGCACGGTGCGCACACGCCCATCGGGTTCGCTCACGCGCACCTGGCCCGAGCCCTGGATGTGCAGCACCATGGCGTCGACCGGGTCGCTCAGGTAGACCAGTTCCTTGCCGCGCAGCGCGGCGCGGGCCTGCGGGTTCGTGTCGATCTCCTGGCGTGAGAACCAGGGTTTGCGCAGGCCGGCCGGCGGGCCATACAGCGGCACATTGAAGCGGCCTTGCGGTCTGCGGCTGGCCTCCAGCACGGGTTCGTAATAGGCGGTCAGCAAGCCCTCGCGCTCGGCCTGCTGGCTTTCCACGCGGTAGGGTTGCAGCTTTTCGCGCAGCCACTGGCGGCGAGCGGCGGTGGGTGCTTCGCTCAACTGCCGCAGCTGCGGGCACAGCGCACGCCATTCGGGGGCGGGCCGCTCGCAGCTGCGCAGCCAGGCCGGCCAGGCTTCGTGCAAGGCGTCTTGCTCGACGCCCGGCAGTTCCTGCCAGCTGGCGGGCACCCAGCGGCTCTTGCTGCGCTCGATGCTGCCGGCCACCGGGCCGCTTGAGGCGGCCGGGGTCGGGGTAATGTCCACAGGCGCCGGCGGTGCACTCGAGCAACCCGACAGGCTGCCTACAATCGCCAGCACCGATGCGGTCAGCAGGGCCGTCATCCACCGGGCCGCGGCCTGGTTTCGGCTCATCCACAGGAGTTGTTGCATGGCGTTGTTGTTGCTCGAAGCCTTGCTGGCATTGGTCATTCTGATAGCGATTGTCTGGTGGACCATGTTTTCCGGCAGGGACAAGGGTGAACTCAAGGCGCCCGAGGCGCAGCGCGGGGAAGACATCGACAAGCCCTAGTCGAGCAGTGTGCCCGCGCCTTCGAAACGCTGGGCGTAGTACCGGTTGCTGAGCTGGTCGATGCGCACGCCGGTGCGCGGGTTGCTCGCGTGCACGAAGCGGCCGTCCCCCACATACACCCCCACGTGCGAATGCCGCGCGCCCAGGGTGTTGAAGAAGACCAGGTCGCCCGGCAGCAGCTGGCTGGCCGGCACCGGTCGCGCCTTTTGCCCGAGTTCGGCCGAGGTGCCCTGCACCCTCAGACCGATGGCCTCCTGAAACACGTGGCTGACCAGGCCAGAGCAGTCAAAGCCGGTGGCCGGCCCGCGCCCGCCCCAGCGGTAGCGGGTGTCGAGCAGGCCCATGGCGAAGAGGGCCACATCGTTGCGCTGCGGCTGGCTGGCGCGCGTTGGCTGCGGCGTGACCATCACTGGCGCAGGCGCCGAAGCGCAGCCGCCCAGCAGAGCCGCCAGCAGCCACAGGCTTTGCCGGCGTGAGGGGTGCGAACGCAGCCTCATGTCACCTCCCGCAGCAGGTTGGCCAGTTCGACGGCGGACTTCACCTCCATCTTGTCGAACACCCGGGAACGGTGCACTTCGACCGTGCGCACGCTGATGTCGAGCTGGTCGGCGATCAGCTTGTTGGGCAAGCCCTCCACCACCAGGCCCATCACGTCGCGTTCACGGTCGGTCAGCTCTGACAGGCGCTGCTGCAGTTGCTGGTGGCGCTGGCGCTCGGCCAGGCGCTCGTGCGAGAGGGCCAGTGCCTGCTCGATGCGGTCGACCAGGGCGTTGTCGGAAAAAGGTTTTTCGCAGAAGTCGAAGGCGCCGCGCTTGACGCTGTCCACTGCGGTGGGCACATCGGCGTGGCCGGTCAGGAAAATCACCGGCCAGACCTGCGCGATGCCGCGCTCGAGCAACTGCTCAAACAGCGCGAGCCCACTCATGCCGGGCATCCGCACGTCCAGCAGGATGCAGCCCACAGAGCCTGGCACGCGGTGGGGCGCCCAGCCGGCTTGCTGGGCATCGAGCGCGCTCAGAAAGCTTTCGGCGCTGTCAAAGCTGGTGCTCAGCAGGCGGCGCGTGCGCAAGAGCCAGGCCATGCCTTCGCGCACAATGGCATCGTCGTCAACGATGTGGACCGTGGCATCCGAGGGGCTGAACATGCCGCGATTTTAGGTCGCGGCAGCGCTGTCTGGGCGGCTGGTGGGCAGCGTGAAGCGAAAGACGGTGCCCGCGGGGGTGTTGGGCTGGTGCTCGAGGTGACCGCCGTGCTGCTCGATCACGGTGCGGCACAGGCTCAGCCCCAGGCCCATTCCTTCGGCTTTGGTGGTGAAGAATGGCGTGAACAGCTGCTCGGCCACGGCCGGGTCGATGCCGCTGCCGCAGTCGGCGACGCTGAATTCGAGCCAGCCCTGTTGCGCATTCGAGGCTGCGCGGCGCACCTGCAGCACCAGCACCCGTTGGCTGCACTCGGGCCGGTCCATGGCCTGCATCCCATTGCGCGTCAGGTTGAGCAGCACCTGCTCGACCATGGTGCGGTCGCAGACGACGGCGGGCAAGCCCGCTTCGAGTTCGGTGCGTACCAGCACGCCGAGCTTGCGCGCCTGCAGGCTGACCAACGGCGAAATCGCGTCGAGCAGCGTGCGCGGTGCCACCGGCTCGCGGGCCTGGTCGCGCCGGCGCACGAAGTCGTGCACGCTGTTGATGACGCGGCCGGCCCGCCCGGCCTGTTCGGCGATGCGGCGAAGTGCCATGTGCACGTCGCTCAGCGTCTCACCGGCTTTGCTGGCGTGGTCCATCAGGTTGAGCGAGCCGTTGGCGTAGCTGGCAATCGCGGCCAGGGGCTGGTTGAGCTCGTGGCTGAGCAGCGAGGCCATCTCGCCCACGGTGGCCAGGCGGGCCGTGGCCTGCAGCCGCTCCTGGCTGGCGCGCGAGAGCTCTTCCACGCGCCGCTGCTCGCTGATGTCGAGGATGGCGCTCATCCAGCCCGTCTGCTCGCCCTGAGTGCTCACCAGCGGAGCCTCGATGATGAGCACCTCAAAGCGTGTGCCGTCCTTGCGCATGAAGACCGACTCGTAGCCTTCGCGTGGCGGCGTGTTACCCGCCAGCCGAACCGCCTGGCGCTGCCGGTATTCGCCCACCATCTCGGGCGGCCAGTAGGGCATGGGTGCGGTCTGGCCGATCAGTTCATCGGCTCCGAAGCCCACCATCTCGCAAAATGCCGGGTTCACGTAGGTGATGCGGCCTTCGCGGTCGCGCGCCCGCAGACCGGTGACCAGCGAGTTTTCCATCGCCTTGCGAAAGGCCAGGGCCTCGGCCAGTTCGCGCTCGGCTTTCAGGCGCCGCCGCGAGTCGCGCACCAAGAGCACCACCACCGTGATGAGGGCGATCGACATGGCCGTAACCAAGGCGGTGAGCACATTGGGGAACAGGTCGGGCGCGCTGCGCCGCCCGTCCATGCGCAGCACCAGGGTATTGCCGGGCAGGTCCAGCAGTTGCTGCGCGGTGAACAGGCGCTGGCCGCGCCGGTCGTTGCCGACCATGGCCAGGCGGGTACCGTCGGCTTCGGTGAAGGACACCAGATTGCGCCGTGCAAAGGTCTGGCCCAGGCGTTCGACCAGCAGCTCCTGCAGGCTGTAGATCAGCACGGTGTAGCCGGTCAGCCGCCCGCTGGACATGAGCGGTATGCACAACTCCATGACTTCCATGCCCAGGCCGTTGTTGAGTGGCAGGTAGTAGCTGCTGGAGTAGGCCGGACCGTTGAACTGGCGTGCGCTCAGGCACGAGCGCATGGTTTCGTTGAGTGTTTCGCTGCGTGGCGTGCGCGAGTAAACCGGCTCGCGCAGCGGCGAATCCTCGGCGTCCAGCAGCTGCCACTGGCTGTCACGCCGCTCGATGCGCAGCCACTCGCGCTTGTCCCGCAGCAGGGTCTGCAGCGTGTCGCGGCGCTCGCGCTCGCCCAATGAGGTGGCCTGAACGCCTTGCAAGGCCTGCGCATCGCGCGCCAGCTCGGTGCGCAGGTCGCTGACGGCGTCCAGGGTGTCGCGCTCGAGCTCGGCCTGCACCTGGCTGGCCTCGTAGCGGCCGGCCAGCCACACCAGGGTGGCCAGCAGGGCCAGAACCAACCCGATCAGCGCCAGCCACAGGGCCAGCCGGCCAGCGCGCCAGGGCAGCAGGTCGTCCAGTGTGCGGCGCCAGCCCTGCAGGCGTCGCCGCCAGTCCTCGCGCCAGAGGCCGGGCAGACCGGTCATGGTTGCTTGCCCGAGGCAGGTACCTCGATGCGGGTCACGCGCGGCTCGCTCCAGCTGCCGTCGATGGCGAACTCCTGGATGTTGGCCTTGGACAGCGGTGAGCTCAGCAGCCATTGCGCCAGGTAAGCGGTCAGGCCCACCACCGGGTTGATCGCCAGACCGGCCACCACCGAGGCCCCACCTGCGTTGAGTTGCGGCAGGATCAGCACCTTGAGCTGCTGGGTTTCGCGGGCGATGTCGGCCGAGCCTTCCATCTTGACCACGGCGTTGACGCCCTCGATCTGCAGGTTGTGTGTGCTGGCGATGCCCTGCTGGATCTGCACATCGCCTTGCACCGTGTCGAACGCAAAGCCCTCATAGAAAACGTCGCGGAAGTCCAGCAGCAAGCGCCGTGGCAAGCCTTGCAGACTCAGCACACCCAGCAATTTGGCCACACCCGGATCGGCCTTGAGGAACTGACCGCGGCCCATCTTCACCTGGAACTGTCCTTGCAGCGTGGGGTAATGCAGCGCCAGTGGCGAGCCATTCCAGCCGATCTGGCCCTCCAGGTGGCCTGAGCCGGCACGCAGCGCCCCGGGGGTGCCCAGCCGGGTCAGCAGGGCCCCAGCATCTTTGACGTCCAGCCGAAAATTCATCTCGGTGCGCCGCGGCTTGTTGTCGGCGGCTGCCGCCCAACGCCCGCTGGCATGCAGCGCCGCTTCGGGCACGGTGACGTTGAATTTTTGCAGCTGCCATTCGCGGTTGCCGCCGCGCGGCGTGCGCATCTCCTGGTTGGTGGCTTCGATCTCGACGCGGCCCAGAGCCTTGCCGCGCAGCACCAGGTCTTCGATCTGGATGTCCAGCGCCGGCATGCTGCTCGGCGGGGTTTCCAGCATCGACTCGACCTCGCTGACCGCAGAGGGCGGCAGGTTCAGGCGTGTCAGACGCGCAAAGAGCCGGCCCGATTGCTGGCGTCCGGGCTGTACATATTGCGCGTGGCCGCTGAGTTCGCGGGCGTCCACATTGGCCCGCCAGGTGCTGCCTTCGCGGGTGATGCCGGCCACCACGTCGTGCAGGGTCCGCCCCTGAACAGTGAGGGTGGCGGCCTGCAGGCCCAGGCGGTTGGGCAGGTAGCTGCGCCAGGCGTCGTCGTTGTCTTCGCTGCTTGCTGTGGTGCCTCTGGGCAGCACCGCTTCCCAGGCGTCCAGTGGCAACTCCTCGAGCCGCACCAAGGCGGACACCCCTTGCTCGGGCAGATTGCCGGCTCCGCCGGAGCGCACACCCACCGAGAGGTTGCCGCGCGATGCGCGGGGACTGGGGCCGGAGAGGTCACGCACGTACAAGGCCGAGGCGATTTGCCCGATGTCGATCTGCAGCTGGTCTTGTGGCCGGGGTGCCGAGGTCAGCACCCTTGTGGTGATGTTCAAGGGCGAGGCCTGTGCTGCGCGCTTGCCCAGCGGCGCAGGAAAGAGCAGTTCCATCCCCTCCAGCGAGCTGCGAATGCTCAACTCGGGCTGGCTGCCCTGCCAGCCCAGCGTGGCGCTGTAGCTGGTTTGCCCTTGCATCTGGCGTGCCAGCGTGTCCAGTGGTGGCAGGTTGCGCGCAGCGCGCAACCCTTCGGCGGTGACCTGTCCCTGCGCCCGGATCAGCAAGCGCGGCTCGCCGGCGGGCACGGTGCTGCTGCGCAGGCCGCCCTCTAGTCGGCTGTTGCCGCCCAGCATCCGGCTTTGAACGCCCTGCAGGCTGAAGCCCGACTCGGTGAACTGCTGCGTGCCCTGGGTGCGGGCCAGCAAGGGCACCTGGGGGCTGATCTGCACATCGTTGCCCGCCAGCACCACGCTGCCCTGCAGCCGGGTGTCCTGGACGTGCAGCAGCGGGATGGCCAGCTGCAGCTTGCCCTGCAGGTTGCCGCTGGCCGTGGCCTGCGACAGCGCGCCTGAAAGCATGCGGTCGACCGGCGATTGCTGCAGGGTGCGCAGCAGCTGCTGCGCCGGCCCTTTGAGTTCGGCCTGCACATCGAGCTTCGGGTCGTGGCCCAGGTCGGGGATGTCGGCGCGCAGCCGGGTCACTTGCAATGCCTGTTTGCCTTCGCCCAGCCGCGCGGAGCCACCGCTGAGTTTCATGCCTTGCCGCTCGAACACCAGATCCCCTTGCAGTCCCTGCAGGGCGGGCCAGGGCAGGCTGCCGGCAGGCAGCAGTGCGGGCGGCACATACGCCATCTCCACGTCCTGCAGGTGGCCAGAGAAGCGGAATTCGCCGTCTTTGGGGTGCACCATCGGGATGTTGCGCAGGTCGCCCTTGACGCGCACCTGCAGGCCGTTGACCCGGCCCTTGCGCACGCTGTCGCGCACATAGCGGCGCACATCGTTTGACAGGCTCAGCGGCAGGTAGCGGTAGATCCGTGCGGCTTCGACCCTGGCCAGCTGCGCCTGCAGATCCAGCACACCCGGCCCTTCAGGGGCGGCCTGCCACTGACCCTGCATCTGGCCTTGCAGGTCTTCGTTGCCCAGCTGTGTTTTCCATTGTGCCGAGGCCAGTTGGGTGCCGCGCAGACTCCAGCGCAGCTCGCCCTGCAGCTGCTGCAGCGCCAGACGGTCTTCTTCCAGGAGGCCAGGCCAGCTCAGCGCGCCGCCTTGCGGCATCTTCCATTGCAGCTGGCCGCCTTGCTGGCTGAACTGCGCAGTCAGCTGTGCACCCTGCACCCCGCGACCGGCAAACGCCGAACCCGGGCGGGCCTGCAGTTGCAGCTGTTCGGCTTCGATCTGGCCCTGGTACTGGGCAATGGTCTCGGCGTTGCCTTCCCACTGCAGGCGCAGCGAGCGCACCTGCCCCGATGCCTCATGGCCGGCCAGCTGTGCGTGCCAATCCGGGGGCAGTGGCAGGCGCAGCCCCACATCGCGCAGCGCCTGCAGGTCCAGCTGGTCGCCTTGCAGCTTGCCTTTGGCGGGCGTTTTGCCCTGGGCCTGGCTGTACTGCACCGACAGGTTGCCGCCGGGCCAGGTCAGCCCCTGGTCGCTCACAAAGGCCAGCTGCTGCGTGGCCACCGACCAGTCGTGCGGGCCGTGGCGGCCGGACACGCGCCCCGAGATTTTTTCAAAGCCCAGGGGTTCCAGATCGGGCGCGAGCCGCAGCCGGACCGCGTGCAGGTCCAGGTCGGCGCTGCCGCCGGCCCATTCGCCGCGCACGATGTCGGACCACAGCCGCAGGCGGCCCTGACCCGACAGCAGGTCGGCCCCCAGTCGCACATGCTGGCGCAGCCGCGCAACGTCCACCTGCGGAAACCAGGCAAAGGCTTGACCGTTCCAGTCTGCAAATTGTCCGGGATGCGTTGACAGCAAGCCGCGCTGGAAATGGCCCATCAGCACGAAACGCTCGCCCCAGTCCGATGGCGGCGTCGCGTCAAGCCGCAATTCGTGCTGGTGCAGGCGGCTGCGCAGCACGATGTCCACATCGCCAAGGGTCAGCATGGGGGCATCCTGCGGGTCGTGGCCGGTGCTTTGGTGTGCGCGCTCGGAGGTCCAGCGCACGGTGCCACCGCGCACCACCACCTCGCGCTGACCAAACAGCCAGTCGGCAGCGGCGCTGTTCTCGCTGCCGGGTGTGCCCAGTGCCAGGCCGGCCACCAGCCACTGCCCGCTGGCGGTGTGGCGCACGTCCAGTTCGGGGCGGTCCAGCACGAGCTGCTCCAGGCCGAGGTGCAGCACCGAGCGCACGCTGATGGCCACCACCACGCGCGGCAGGCTCAGCGCGGCGCGCCCTTCGCTGTCCAGCAAGCGGATGTCACGCAGCTCGAAAGAAGGTGCCCAACCGGTTGACTCGGCCTGCAAGGCGCCGATGCGCACCGGCATGCCCATGGTCCGTGTGGCCAGCCGCTCCAGCGCAGGGCGGAAATCGTCGATTCGCGGCACAATCCAAAGATGCAGGAGCGCCCACCCCGTGCCGATGCACAGGCCAAGGGCCAGTGTCAGCCAGGCAGCGACGCGGGTCAGCCGCGCCAGCCATGAAGGGGGTCCGGAGGAAATGGGCACCAAAAGCCTGTGTATGAATCAGAAAGTCAGCGGAATTATGACCGGCAGCGAGCCCCGTGAAGTGCAGGATTTGACAGTTTCCTCTCCCGTTCTGGCGCTTGCATCACATTCACGGCTCGTGCAGCGCCTGCAGCGCCGTTACGCCGACCTTCTGACCCTTTTGCCAGCCGGTGCCCCCACCCGCGACAGCCTGAGTGCGACACTCGCCGCTCTGTGCGCCCGGGGCCTGGCCCTCGACGCCGCCCTGCGGGTGCTGCGCCAGCTCACGCTCGAACGCCTGGTGCATCTGGACACTCTGCAGCAGGCACCGCTGTCCGACATCACCCGTGCCATGACCTGGCTGGCCGAGGTCACCCTCGATGCCGCCTGGCAGCAGGTGCAGTCCGATCTGGACGCGCTGCATGGCATGCCCACCACCGCGTCCGGCCAGCGCGCCGAGCTGTGGATCATCGGCATGGGCAAGCTGGGCGCCCGCGAGCTCAATGTGTCGAGCGACATCGACCTCATCTACGTTTACGACGAAGACGGCGAGACCGCCGGCAACCCGCAGGGCCGTGGCCGCATCTCCAACCAGGAGTACTTCGCCCGGAGCGTGAAACGCATGTACGCCCTGATCGGCGACACCACCGAGCACGGCTTCGTGTTCCGCGTGGATCTGGCGCTGCGGCCCAACGGCAATTCCGGCCCCAGCGTGGTGTCTCTGGGTGCGCTGGAGGAATACCTGCTGGTGCAGGGCCGCGAATGGGAGCGTTTTGCCTGGATGAAAAGCCGCGTGGTGGCGCCACGCAGCGCGGTGCTCACTGGCTCGGCTCAGCAACTGCGGGGGGTGGTTCTGCCTTTTGTGTTTCGCCGCTACCTCGACTACAACGTCTTCGAGTCGCTGCGCGTGCTGCACCAGCAGATCCGCGATCACGCCAGCAAGCGCAGTGCCGGCCATCCCGAGCGCGCCAATGACGTCAAGCTCTCGCGCGGGGGTATCCGCGAGATCGAGTTCACCGTGCAGCTGCTGCAGGTGGTTCGCGGCGGGCAGTTTCCCGAGTTGCGCACCCGACCCACGCTGGACGCGCTGCAGCGGGTCGCCAAAGCAGGCCTGATGCCGCAGGCCACCGCCAATGCCCTGAGCGAGGCCTACGTATTTCTGCGGCGCGTGGAGCACCGCATTCAGTACCTCGACGACCAGCAGACCCATGTACTGCCCACGCACGACGGCGATCTGGGCTGGATTGCGCAGACCATGGGTCACCCGGATGTCCGCAGCTTTCTGACCACACTGGACATGCACCGCGAGCTGGTGGCCCAGGAATTCGACACCCTGTTGGGCGGTGACCGCGAATGCAAGGGGTGCAACGGCAAAAACGGGGCCAGGAACGGGCGCGAGCATGCCGAGCTCGATGCGGTACTGGCCGAATTTCCGCAGCGTGTACGCCAGCGCCTGCTGCAATGGAACGACAACCCCCGTGTACATGCCCTGCGCGAAGACGCGCGGGGGCGTCTGCTGCGCTTGCTGCAGCGCACCGCGCAATGGTTGTTCGAGCAGCGGTGCTCTGAAGAAGCCGTGCTGCGCATGGCCGACTGGATCGAGCCCCTGTTGCGGCGAGAGATCTACCTCTCACTGCTGCTCGAGCGTCCGGCCATCCATGAGCGTCTGCTCCGTCTGCTGGGCGCGGCGCGCTGGCCGGCACGCTATCTCGTCCAGCATCCGGCCGTGATCGACGAGCTCGCCGGTGGCAACCTGTTCAACAGCCGTTTCGAGCCAAACGAATTCGAGGCCGAGCTCGAAGCCCGCCGCGCAGCCCTCCAGCGCACCGGCGAAGACGACGAGGAAAGCCTGCTCGATCTGCTGCGTCGCGCCCATCATGCCGAGCAATTTCGTACGCTCGCGCGCGATGTTGAAGGCGTGCTCACGGTCGAGCAGGTGGCCGATGACCTCAGTGCCCTGGCCGACGCCGTGCTGCGCGTGACCGCCCGCTGGTGCTGGGACCGCCTGAAAAACCGCCACCGCGACGAGCCCCGCTTTGCCGTGATCGGCTACGGCAAGCTTGGCGGCAAGGAGCTGGGCTACGGCAGTGACCTGGACATCGTTTTCGTCTACGACGACGAGGACGAGCGCGCCCAGGAGGTCTACGCGGGCTATGTGCGCAAGCTGATCAACTGGATGACCGTCAAGACCGGCGAGGGCGACCTGTACGAGATCGACACCGCGCTGCGCCCCAACGGCAACTCCGGCCTGCTCGTGACCCGCTTCGAAGCCTATGCCGATTACCAGCAGCAGCGCGGCAGCAACACCGCCTGGACCTGGGAACACCAGGCCATGACGCGCGCGCGGTTTGTGATGGGGCTGGAGCGTCTGCGCCCGGCGTTTGACGCGGTGCGCCTTGCGGTCATCAGCGCCCCGCGCGACGCCGCAGGCCTGAAGGCCGAGATCGTGGCCATGCGCGAGAAGGTGCGCACCGCACATGCCGTGCCCGAGGGCCGTTTTGACCTCAAACACAGCCCCGGGGGCATGGTGGATGTGGAGTTTGTGGTGCAGTACCTGGTGCTGCTGCACACCGCCAGCCACCCTGCGCTGGCCGACAACGTGGGCAACATTGCCCTGCTGCAGCGGGCGGAGGCGGCAGGTTTGCTGCCCCCGGGCATGGGCCATGCCGCTGCGGACGCTTACCGCGAAATGCGTCGCCTGCAGCACCGGGCGCGCCTGAACGAAGACCCCACGGCGCTGCCCCAAGAGCAGCTGCAAACCGAGCGCGCGTCCGTGCTGGCGCTGTGGCGGATGGTGATGGTTTAAAACTTGTATTCGGCTTTGAGCCGGAGGGTGCGACCGTAGTAGTTCGCGTAGCGTGTATCGATACCTTGCAAGAGGTTCTCGGTCAACAGCCGAAGCGGAGGTGTCGAGTCCAGCGCATTGTTCAGGGCAAAACTCAGTGTCAATTTTTCGGTCGCATTCCAGCGGCCACCGATATCCAAAGTCCAATAGCTGGGTACGCTGTGTGTGAATGGAATGGTGATGTTGGGGTCAGCGGAAGCAAGACGTGTGGCTTCAGTGTTTCCGGTACGGAAATTGACGGCCACATGTGCGCTCCATTGGCTTTGCTCAAGACTGGTTCTTAACACCCATTGATTGCGGGCCGTTACTGAGTTGGACTGTCGGCTGAATTGGGCCAAATCAGAAACATAAGGACTGTCTTTGGCATATTGCCTTTCAGATTGCAGAATGTGCATTCCCCTCAGGCTCCAGCGCAACAGGCCCCATTCTGTAGGTTGGCGCCATTGGATGTCGTAATCAATGCCGCTTGACCGGGAACGCCCCAGATTGCTGTTGGGACTCAGTATGACCTGGCTACCGTTGTCGGTGACCAGATACTGGCTGCGCAACTCAGGGGTGTTGACGATGAGATTGGGGTCGATGTTGCCGAAAGTGTCCGAGATGCGCAATTGCCACCAGTCCAGCCCCATTGACCACTGCCGGGAAGGCTCAAAGCGGAAGCCGAAATTGGTTTGCGTGGATTTTTCCGGTTGGAGCCTGGGGTTGCCCTGGTAATAAATCGGAATCCATTCCCCATTGATTTGCCGGTCTCTGAAGTAGGTGGATTTCTCAACCATCTGTGCCAATGTCGGGGCTCTGAAGCCTGTACCTATGGAGCTTCTGAAAAAAAGGTGATCCTGGGCTTTCCATTTCAGGCCGGCTTTTCCGGTGGTAACACTGCCGAAATCAGAATATTGATCTTGTCTTGCCGACAGTGTCGTTTCTATTGTTTCGCTCAATGGCGCCTGCAGCTCTGAAAAAAAAGCGATGTTGTTGCGTTTGCCATCAAAAGACGGACGGCGGGTAAATGGATTTGGAGCGGTCGTGAAAACAGTGGATTCCTGCTGTGCGCTCAAACCGAGACCTAATGAGACAGGACCGTTGTGGGTATCGTAAATTTCCTTCGATGCCAGGGCATTGATGGCCATCAGACGCGATTGACCACCGTCTGCATAAACACCGTAGTCAACATACCTTGCAGTCTGAAATTTTGCCAAAGTATCTGCACTGTATTGCTTTGGCTGCTGTTGTATTTCTTCAAGTGTCAGGGAAAGGCCATTAAGTATGGAGCTCCGAGCCAAACCGGAAAAATAGCGCTGGTTCACTTTGTGTTGTCCAAAAGACAGTGACCCAGTGATGTTCCAGCCAGCCCAATCCCCGCGAAGTCCGACCATCGCGTTGTGCATATCGTTTTGGTACTTTTGCCGCAACACATCCAGCGGAGCAGCTGCCATCAGCGCCACGCTGCCATCGGCCAATTGGCTGTCAAATTCGTTGTAGCCATCAGGAACGCTTTTCTGGGTGTTTTGGCTCATCACCAATTCTGAGAAAACGATCCAATCTGCTGCCAGGTGTTTTTCAGCTTTCAGGTACACCTGTTGCTTTTGGGTTTCGGGGTACACGGTGTAGAGGGCTTGTTTGTTGACATAGCAATTCGCCTGACCTGTAGGGGAATACAGAAAGCTGCCGTTTGGGCATTGGCCGTATTGATCGTAGTACGTGTTGTGCAATTGGCCGCGGATGAGCATGTTGTAAGCAGGTGCGCCATAGAGGCTGAACAGTTGATTCGAGTCGACCGTGTCCCAGTGATCAACACCATTGACCGAGATGCGATGGATGGGGTCTCTGCTGGCGGAGCGGTCACCGGCATACAGCGCTCGCTGGTGTTGTGCTGTGAAATGCGCTTGCAGGCTGTAGCCGTCCCGCTCGGTCCGGCCTTGTCCCCATGACAGACTCATTTGCCTGCCCGAGGCCACCCCGCCCCGTGGCGCAATGTGCATAGCAGATACCTGCACCCCTGGTGCGCTGTTTTTGGTGATGATGTTGACCACGCCTGCCACAGCATCGGAGCCATATCGACTGGATGCTCCATCGGTCAGCATTTCAATCCGATCGATGGCCGCCAGGGGCAAGATGTTCAGGTCGACGATGGCGCGTTCGCCCGCAATCGTTTGACTGCCGTAATAAGGCAGCCTGCGTCCATTGAGAAGAACCAGTGTCCCACTTTGGTTGCCGTGAATGGCCGCGGTCTCTGGACCACCGCTGGCGGTCCCTGTCATGGTGCCTTGTTCCTGGAAGTTCAGCATCAACGGCAGTTGTTGCACGAGTTCGCTGAGGCTGGTCGCACCGCTGCGTTCAATTTCTCGCCGCCCAATCACTTGCAAGGGCAAAGCTTCTTTGGCCTCTTTGGCCAGAATGGCCGAGCCGGTGATTTCGACCTTGTTGAATTGCCGAAATACCGGCGCCCGATCCGTGATGACAATGTCAGGGGTTTGGCTGGTGGGCAAATCCTGTTGCGCCCACCCAGGTGCAGTGGCTAGCAGCGTCCAGCACCAGGCCAGGCGATGACGGGG
>JACCDJ011784623.1_pt1 | contig 23444 bp, 13 predicted proteins | sample 7444481 | NCBI WGS metagenome assembly JACCDJ01 (sample SAMN15323435, study PRJNA562643) | freshwater metagenome | isolation source: river surface water | place: USA:Blue River Watershed | collected 2017-08-15 | reverse complement strand
GCGCGTTGCACGCCTCAAAGAGCTGGGCTTGCCGGGCTTCCGTGCGAAGCAGCTGGCCACCCACTACTTCACGCACTACACGAGCGACCCGGCCGAGATGACCGACCTGCCGGCGAACATTCGCGAGCAATTGGCCGCCGGCATGCTTCCGAACTTAATCACCGAGGTTCGTCGCCTTCAGACCGACAAGGGCGACACCATCAAGTTCTTGTGGCGATTGTTCGATGGCGCAACGGTTGAGTCGGTGCTCATGCGCTACCCGGGCCGCATCACGCTCTGCGTCTCGTCGCAGGCCGGTTGCGGAATGAACTGTCCATTCTGCGCCACTGGCCAAGCCGGTCTGACCCGAAACATGTCGGCAGCCGAGATTGTCGAGCAGGTCGTGCGCGCCAATGCGGCAATCGCTCGTGGCGAGCTTGGCGGCCGCAAGGGTGGCGACCCAGAAAACCCAGAGCGCGTCAACAACATCGTGTTTATGGGCATGGGTGAGCCGCTCGCGAACTACAACCGCCTGATGCAGGCCGTTCGCACGATGGTTGCCCCACAGCCGGAAGGCCTGGGCATGTCTGCCCGCAACATCACAGTCTCGACCGTTGGTCTAGTGCCGGCTATTCACAAGCTGGCCGAGGAAGACCTGCCACTGACTTTCGCACTCTCGCTGCACGCTCCAGACGACGAGCTGCGCGACGAACTCATCCCGGTGAACTCGCGCTGGAAGGTCGACGAGGCGCTCGATGCCGCTCGCTCATACTTTGAAAAGACCGGACGCCGCGTGTCGATTGAGTACGCACTAATCAAAGACATGAACGATCACGCCTGGCGTGCCGACCTGCTGGCCGAGAAGCTGAATGCTCGCGGCAAGGGTTGGGTTCACGTCAACCCGATTCCGTTGAACCCGACGCCGGGCTCAGTTTGGACGGCCTCATTACCTGAAACCACCCGCGTTTGGATCTCGCGCCTAGAGTCCGCTGGCATTCCAACCACCTTGCGCGACACCCGTGGCAAAGAAATCGATGGAGCCTGCGGTCAGCTCGCCGCAGCCGAATAGCTGGCGCTAGCGCTAGCCGCGGTTCAGAATGCGCCGGCTCAAAAGTTGAGCAGGCAGGAGCAGGCTGGCCACAACGAACATGAACGCCATGATGCCGAAGATGTATGTCAACATGCCCGGCACACCGCCCTCATCGGTTGGGTCAATAAAGAAATATGGCCACCAGCCGGTGACCGCGCCACGCGCGATGGTAAACACCAACCATGCGAACGGGAATGCCCATGCCCAGAAGGCGGCGTTCCAGCGCAGGGCCTTGTGCTTGGTGAAAACCAGCCATTCGATGGTCAGCAAGATAGGCGCCCAGACGTGCAGCATTTCGTTTGGCGCGGTCGGCCAGTCGTAACCGACGTCGGCGGCCACCGGTGGCAGGTCACGAAGTAGCGCGTTGTAGACCACCCCTACGATGACGTCCGAGGTGAGCAAGCTCACGCGAGCCAGTGCTAACCATCGCGGCTCGAGGCCTCCAAGGTCCTTGCGAATCGCGAACACCGCGGCCACGAGCATGAGCATGCCGGCAGCAATGCTGGTGTCAATCGTGAAGTAGGTGAAGTACTCGCCGGGGCGAAAAACGTTGTTGGCGACTCGGTCGGTAATTTGCCATGCGATGCTGCCCAGCATGGCCAGGCCGATCGCTGCTCTAAAGCCGATTCTCAAAGAGTTCATCTATTACCGCTTTCGCTCAATGGTCAACCTACGCGCAACGAGAGACTGTAGAACCCTAAATCCGATAAAGAACACCTACTTTTTGCATGCTTTATGCGGATAGCCCCACATTTGTGTGCTTTTTCGAAGGTCTCATTTCTAAACTTATGCGAAGAACAGAGAGAAGGAAGCAATGCGCTCGAAGGTTTTCAAGACTGCCGCCAAGGCCATTAGTGGTCTGGCTTCCGTTGGCTTGGCGGCAATGGGTATCGTCGCCCTTGCCCCGAGCGCTAGCGCGGCTACTGCGGTAGTGAACTCGATCACCTTCAAGGCTCCTGTCCACACCTCATACGACCACACCACCGGTGGTGGTGCCTTCAACGACGGCAGCGTCACCTACTCAAAGGGCGAACTCCTCGGCACCAACTACAAGTGCGGCGATTACGCGTCGTTCGTCTTCGAGCTGACCCTTTCTGGCTCGCCAACCATGGTCGCGAAGGGCAACGGAAAGTACGACACCATCGTCGTGCTTGACTACACCACCGACGCGACAGGGCAATCGGGTGTCGGCCTTCAGCCGGACATCACAGCTTCGCACCTCAAGATCAACTCGGGCGTGATTGCTGCGCCCGGCACCGGCACAGGCACCAGCGGATCCGATGGCGGCTTTGCGCCAGCTGGCTCGGGCATGACAACCACGGCGAGCGTCACCAACGCAAGTCAAGTGCAGAACGGCGCATTCTTTACTTCTGGCTCAACCAACCGCATCACCTTCACGGTGACCGACCTGGCACCGGCGAGCACGACAATCGTGCGCAGCGACGCCAAAATCATGTGTAAGGCCGGCATGAGCCCTACAGGCAACATGCAGGCCAGCCTCATCTCGGCAACCGCAACGAATGGCTCGGCAACCGAAGCAGTTAGCGCCGGAAACCAGACCGTGAACTTCCGTGGCGTTGGCGACATCGCCGGTGCATCGGCACCGATGCTCACCATGTCGAAGGAAATCTCATCGAACGGAACCGACTGCACGACCACCGTCTCGACTCGTTCGTTCGTCAGCTCGCCAGCCAGCGTCATGTACTGCTACTCGGTTACCAACAGTGGTACCCAGCCAGCAACCAACGTGCGCCTGCTCGACGACAACGCGACGCCGGGCAACACCAGCGACGACTACTACGTCACGCTGACCTACACGTACAACTCGGTTACAAGCTCGTCGACCGGTTCGCCTCTGACCATCGCCTCGTTGCCAGGTGGTGGCACTGTTGCGACCGGAACGCGCACCGTCAACTACGCAACTGATGGCACCTATACCAACATTGCGACTACCACTTCTGGAAACCACGCGACCCTGACAGCACAGGCAACCGCTGTGGTTGGCACCGCGCCGAACCTAAGCATCGTCAAGACTCAAACCTCGGGCGCTCCGACCGCGGTTGGTCAGACCATCACCTACTCGATCGTTGCAACCAACAACGGTGCGGTTGCGATTACGAACGTCGGACTGACTGACGCGAACGCGACCCTGGGTTCGTGCAGTCCATCGCTGCCGGTTGCGACCCTCGCCGTAAACGCAACCATCACCTGCTCGGCTACGCACGTTGTCACCAACGCCGATGTGCTAGCCGGCTCGGTCACGAACACGGCAGCCGGCTCGTTTACCTACAACAGCGTCACCCAGAACCGCGGTTCGAACACGGTGACTACCCCGCTGATTGCTTCGATGTCGGTAGTCAAGACCGACACCACCTCTACCGCTCCAACCGCGGCTGGCGACACCGTCACCTACTCGATCGTTGTTACCAACACCGGCTCGCTCGCGCTATCGGCAGTGAACGTTACCGACGCGAACGCAACCATCGGTTCGTGCACCCCGGCGCTTCCGGTTGCGACGCTTGCGCCTAGCGCCACCATCACCTGTTCGGCATCGCACGTCGTAACCGCCGGTGAAGTTACCGCTGGCCAGGTCTTGAACACCGCAGTTGCAAGCACCACCACTGGCCCGATCGCCAACGTCAACTCGAACCAGGTGACAACGGTTGTAACCCCACCGGCTCAGAACCCGGCACCCCAGCAAAACACCGCCAACCCAAACCTGGGCATCACCAAGTCGCTAAAGGGCAACGCACCTAAGAAGGTTGGCGACCCGGTCGTCTACAGGGTCGTCGTGACCAACACCGGAAACGTGAACCTGAACGACCTCAAGATTGAGGACATCGACGGCAACACCCTGGTCTGCCCACCTAACGCCAACGCGCTTGCCATTGGTGCATCGCTCGAGTGTGAGGTGACCCACGTCGTGACCCAGGAGGACATGAACGCGGGCAAGATTGTTCGCGACGCTGCAGCCAAGTCGAACGGCAATTCACTGGCCAAAACCTCGAACGAGGTTGTCGTTCCTCTCGAGCAGACCGACTCACTCGGTGTAAAGCAAAAGAAGATCGATGGCGACCCAAAAAAGCCTGGCGACAAGATCACCTATGAGATCACCATCGTCAACGACGGCAACATCTCGCTCGAGGACGTCATCCTCGACAACCCAGCCGTAAAGATCAAGTCGTGCACCCCGGCACTACCGGTGGCCAAGCTCAACCCGGGCGAGACCATCACCTGCGTCGCCGACTACGCAGTGACCGCGACCGACATCACAAACGGTTTCGTAGCCAACTTCAGCATCGCTCGTTCGAAGAACTACAGCGCTCAGTCGACCACCGGCAACGAAGTTGAAACTCCTATCGCAGTCAAGGCCGCACTGGCAGAGACGGGAGATGAGGCACTGCCTGTGTTTGCCTTCTCTGCACTGCTGTTGCTACTCGGCGCATGGGTCGCTCTGCCTCGCAAGGCTCGCGCCTGAGCCGTCGCACTCGTCTGGTTGTCGGGCTCGCGCTTATCGCTGCGGGCCTGACAATCCCAGTCGTTTACTTGCAATCGCAGGCGGTTAGCGACGCCGATCAAGCCGCCAATCAGCAGGCTGCCGCGCAGTCGGTGCGGCTGGAAGACCCGAACGTAATTGCCGTGGGCGACAATAGCGAATCCAGTTCAGCAGATGCGATACCTGAACCGACTGCGGTAGCTAAGTTGAGCATTCCTCGGTTTGGCTCAGACTGGAAGCGCGTGGTTTACGAGGGCACTAGTGTCAATAAAGTTCTTACCCCGTATGGTGTCGGCCACTACACCAAGACCGCGCTTCCAGGTCAGGTCGGTAACTTCGCACTAGCGGCGCACCGCGCTGGTTCGGGTGGCCCGTTTCGCAACATCGACAAGTTGGTAGCGGGCGACCTAGCTATTGTCGAGACCGCTAGCTCGCGCTACACATACCGGTTCTTGCAGAGCAAAGTTGTCGAGCCAAGTGCGATCGGTGTGATTGCACCAGACCCGATGGGGTTGACCGCGATGCACTCCAGCGGCTCTTTGCTCACGCTCACAACCTGCACCCCGATTCACGTAAACACCCATAGGTACGTGGCCTGGTTTGAGCTGGTTTCGGCCGAAACGCTCTAGTCTCCGACGACCCGGCGAAATAAAAGTAAAGCCCCACTTGACTAAATAACGCTACCGACCTAATCTGGCTTCGTGAGCACAGTGAATCTCGACAAAATCAAGTTCGGTCTCGACACCTTTGGAGACGTGACGGTTGACGACAATGGCAATCGCCTGAGCGACGCACAGGTTATCCGCAACGTTGTCGAAGAAGCCAAGCTGGCCGACGAACTCGGCATCTACGCCATCAACGTCGGCGAGCACCACCGCCCCGACTTCGCGATCAGCGCGCCAGACACCGTTCTTGCCGGCATGGCGACCGTAACCAAGAACATCATCCTCGGCACCGGCGTAACCGTGCTATCGAGCGATGACCCAGTGCGCGTTTACCAGCGCTTCGCAACCCTGCAGGCACTCTCGAACGGCCGAGCCGAAATCACCGCCGGTCGCGGTTCGTTCACTGAATCCTTCCCGCTGTTTGGCTACAACCTGTCCGACTACGCGGCACTATTCGAAGAGAAGCTCGAACTACTGGTTCAGCTTCTCGAATCGCAGCCGGTCACCTGGAGCGGCACCACCCGTGCATCGCTCAGCAACCAGGATGTCTGGCCGAAGACCGAACAAGACATCAAACTGCGCGTCGGCGTCGGCGGTAGCCCAGAGTCGGTCGTTCGCGCGGCTCGCCTCGGCGTGCCGATGGCGCTTGCAATTATCGGCGGCGACCCTGCTCGATTCGCTCCGTTCGCCAACCTGTACCGCGACGCCCTCGACCAATTGCACAAGCCGCAGTTGCCGATCTCGATTCACTCGCCGGGCCACATCGCCGAGACCGACGAGCAGGCAATCGAGGATCAATGGCCGCACTACCAAGAGATGTATGGCCGACTCGGTCGCGAGCGCGGCTGGGGTCCAACCACCAAGGGCCACTACCTGCAGGAGGTCGAACACGGCTCGCTCTATGTCGGCTCGCCCGAGACCGTAGCGCGCAAGATCGTGCACGCCATTACTTCGGTCGGCGCAGAGCGCTTCGACCTGAAGTACGCGACAGGCCCGATGCAGCACTCCAAATTGCTCAAGTCGATCGAGCTCTACGGCACGCAGGTAATTCCGCTCGTTCGCGAGCTGCTGGCCGAGCAGGCCTAATCGGCAAACCACAAACCGACCGAGCACTTGGCCCGCACCCTCGTTTAGGCTGGTTTTATGCGTTCTCTTGGTAAGTATCTGGCTGTCGTCGCGCTCGTATCGTCATCGCTGCTGCTGAGCGGTTGCTCCGCCGACACTACCGACACGGCAGCGAACGCGTCTCCGGCGCCAAGCATCGCACCCCTGAATACTGAAGCACCAACCAACAAACCCACCTCGGATCCAAACCAGCAGGTGTCTCTGATCGACGAGGCGTCGTTCGTTGCGGCAATGAAGCCAATGGGTTTTTCCTGTGATGCCAGCGTCATCAAAGCCATCGAATTTTCAGGAACATCGGTGGAGTTTTCGTCTATCTCGTGCCGTCGAGGCTCTGAGGCCGATGTGGTGCTGACCTTGGCCGCAGACCAGAACGAACTCGAACTGCTCAACCTGCAGTCCTGCAAGACGGTCACCGGAACCCAACTGCGTAGCCCAATTCTTGTGGGTGGCAACTGGCAGATGCTTTCGGTCGCATCGAATCGCCCACTGCTCGAACAGCTTGGCCGAAACCTCTCGGGCAAGACCCTGACCATCGCCGACGTCTGCGCCTAAGTAGCGGCTTCGAGCTCGTTCTTCAGACCGCGCTAGTCGATGAGGGGCAGACGAATGCTCGTGTGCAATCCGCCGAGTTCGCTCTTGCTGAGGCGCATGGTTCCGCCCAGCGTGCGCACGATTCCCTGAATGATGCTCATGCCCAAACCGCTGCCGCCGTTTTCACGCGAGCGCGATGGGTCAAAGCGTTTGAACGCGTCCATGCCTTTGTCGTATGCCTCGTCCGGCAGGCCTGGTCCCGCATCTTCGATGTCGAGTTGAGCCCAAGCTCCGTCGGCCGCCAGAGTCACGCGGACTCGATCCTCGCCGAGCGTGTGGCGGGCGATGTTGCCAAACAGGTTGGCGAGCAACTGACGCAGCAGGTCTTCGCGGCCGGCTACGCGCAGGCCTACTTCGACCTCGGCCGTAACCTCACGATTTGGCTGAAGCATTCGCAGATCGTCGGTTGCCGTTTCGACGACCTCGCTCAGGTCAACCTCATCGATGAGGGCAATGGCCGACGTGGCCTCAGATAGCTCGGCAATTTGCAGCAGGTCTCGAATCAGGCGCTCCATGCGCTGGATCTCCGAGCTCATGCGCTCGTGTGCTCGGTCGACCGCCTCGGCTGGCAGGCCAGGCTTGCTGATCATCTCGAGGTAGCCGCGAACCACGGTCAGTGGGGTGCGCAGCTCGTGCGAGGCATCGCCCAAGAATTCCTGCATGCGCTCCTGCGCGGCACGCTCTGCAGTAACAGCCTGCTGCAGGCTGTCGACCATTTCGCCTAGCGCGCGCGACAACTGGTCCACCTCGCTAGCGCCAACCTCGGGCGCTAGGTCGTGGTCGAGGTCGCCGCTCGCGATGCGCTCCGCCTCGGCCGTGAGCCTCGCAATCTTGCGCGTCTCGCGACGTGTGATCAGGGCAATTGCCAAGGCGCCAAGCAGCACGGCTCCGAGCGTTGCCGCGCCGAGAGCGGCGATGCTGGATGCCCGGCCGGCCTCAACTGACTCGAGCGAAACCGCAAGCACCACCCAGTCGCCATCGCTAAGTTGCACTGCGCGCATCCGATAGTTGGCCGATTCGTTCGTGACGCTGATAGCCGACTCGGTCGCGCTCTCGAGCAGTGCCGTGGTCGGACGCGTTGGCACGACATCGGCGCCCGTGCTCAGGTTGCTCAGCTGCCCGCTCGGGTCGATGTAGCCAACCTCGAGCGTCTCGCCCGCCTCGCTAGCCACCAAGAATGCGGCGGCAATCTTGTCGCTCTTTTCGTTGGTTATTTTGGCGGCACCTTGATCGACCACGCGGTCGAGTCCGGCTAATGCAACAGCCTCGTTCGAAGCCACAGCGATGCCACCCAGGATCAGGCCGAGCGAGCTGATCACACCGGCCGAGGCCAGCGTGAGTTTGGTTTGCAGCTTCATGCGGGGCGCCTGTTACGGCTCGATCTGAAAACCGATGCCGCGCACGGTCTTGATGCCCTGCCACGATTCGGTGTGCAGCTTGCGGCGCAGATAAGAAATGTACGTGTCCACGACGGTAGCGCCGGTCGCAAAGCCCATGCCCCAGACTCGGTCGAGCAGGTGGTTCTTGGTGACTACCTTGCCCTGGCGTTCGACCAGCTCTAGAAGCAGGCGGAACTCGGTCGGCGATAGGTCAACGGCAACGCCATCCATAGTCACCTCGTGACGGTCTTCGTCGATGCGAATCGGGCCGCATTCGTGAATGCCCGAATCGTCAACGGTGCCACCCGTGCGACGCAGAATTGCGGCAACTCGCAGTGTCAGCTCCTCGAGTCCGAAGGGCTTGGTCACGTAGTCGTCGGCTCCAAACTTTAGGCCGGTGGTGACATCGGTGCGGTCTCCGCGAGCGGTCAGCAGAATCACAGGGGTTTGGTCGCCGTGCTCACGAAGGTCTTGCAGCAATTCGAAGCCAGACATACGCGGCATATTTACGTCGCTAATGATCAGATCAAACCGCTCGGCGCGAACTAGCTTGAGCGCCTCGAATCCATCCACAGCCGTGGTGGCCTCGTGCCCCGACAGGGCGAGGGCGTCGGTCAGCATATCGCGCATGCCTGGTTCGTCGTCTACAACCAAAATTCGTGGAGCCATGTCAAAAGCCTATTCAGCCGAACGCGATGTTTTCGGCTCCCAAGATTGCCAATTGGATTTCACAGGCAAATCACAAAACGCCCGTCGTTCAATAGTTGTGCAGCGACTTAGGTCAAAGCAGATCCGGATCTCGAGACCCTTTCCACTCGAGGTTCGAATCGAAAAGTTTTTCCTCAGACAACCGTCTGAGACTCCTCGAACAAAGTGAGTTCAAATGTTCAGCAAGGCAAGCAAGACCGCAGCAGCGGTGATCCTCTCTGCAGGACTCGCGCTTAGCGGCGTATCGACCGGTTTCGCTACCGAGGCAACTCCAGAGCCAACCGCAACCACCCAGGCAACCCCAGCACCACTGAAGCTGACCAAGGCCGAGCGCGCGGCTCTCAAGTCGTACCGCGATGCCGTAGCAGCGTTCAAGGTGGCTCAGCAGAAGTTCGTTGCAGACAAGACCGCCTACCAGGCAGCCAAGAAGGACTTCCAGGCAGCCATGTCGGCATACCAGACCGCTATGAAGGAATGGGCAACCGCTAACGCGACCCAGATCGCAGCGATCAAGGCTGTTCGCACTGCGTTTTCGCAGGCAACCGCAGCGGCTAAGACCACCCTCAACGCCGCTCTCGCAGCCGCAACCGATGCAGCCGGCAAGACCGCTGCTCGCCAGGCTTTCGCAGCAACGGTTGCAAGCGCAAAGGCAACCATGGATGCCAACCTCGCAGCAATCGGCCCACTGCCTGCAAAGCCAGTCAAGCCAGAGGTCGTCAAGCCAAGCAAGCCTGAGAAGCCGGTCAAGCCGGTCAAGCCAACCCTGGCTCCGACCCCAGCTCCAACTGCAACCCCTTAGTGTTTTGCACCGGAATGTTGCCGGTGCAGCTCAAATCTGAAGCGGATCTTCAGATTCACTCTCCTTAGTGACAGTTATGCCCGCCAACCGGCGGGCATAACTGTTTAAACTTCAACCATGAATTTCATGGGCGCCATCGGCAACAGCAAGGCAATCGTCAGATCACTCCTCGCCATCGCAGCGGCTGGCGCACTTCTGGCCACTACCGGCTGCTCGGGCTCACCCGCCAACAACGCCAGCGACCTACCTGCGACTCCCGACGTCAAGTACGTCTCGGCACCGCTAACCGGCATGCGCTATGTCGAAGGTTCGGCCGAGGCGCTTGCGCTGGCCAGCCCATCGGTAGCCTGCAAGATCGACAACTCTTACGACGCCCGCCCGCAGCAGGGCCTCAATTCGACCGACGTCGTGTTCGACGAAATGGTTGAGGGCGGCCTCACCCGATTGGTTGCCATCTGGCACAGCACAAAGCCGGATGCCGTCGGCCCGGTTCGTTCGATTCGCCCAATGGACCCTGACATCATCAGCCCTTTCGGCGGCATCGTCTGCTACTCGGGCGGTCAGCAGGCGTTCGTCAACGCGATGCGCGCGACCAACGTCTTCAATGCATCCGAAACCAGCGAACAGGGCAACGGCACTTTCAGCCGCTCCAAGAATCGCATCGCTCCGCACAACGTGATTGTGAATGCAGCCAAGTTGGCCTCCATGCACGCCGAGCTCGCAGCCCCTCAGGTGATGTGGGACTTCGCTCCTGATCTGGCCTCCGCCACCGCGGTTGCCGGCTCTGGCTCTGCCGTAAGTTTGGTCACCTCTGTGAAGGTTGCCTATCCAGACGCAACCGCGCTCTGGACCTGGTCGGCAAACACCAAGGCAATGGCCGGTGAGGTCGGTGCTTGGGTTCGCACACAGGACGGCAAGTCACACATTGATAAGGCCACCGGCGAACAAGTGCGTGCCACCAACATCGTGGTGCTCGACGTCAAGATCGACCGGTCATACCTCGATCACAAGTACGGCAACGTGCCAAAGACGATCATGGTTGCCTCGGGGGACGCGTGGGTGTTCACTGGCGGCAAGCAGGTTGAGGCCAAGTGGCAGAAGTCATCTCAAACCGGTCGCATAATCCTGACCGACGGAGCCGGTGCCGCCATCACTTTGGCTCCTGGCAACACTTGGGTTGAGCTCAAGCCGGCCGCACCGGAGGGCGCGATTACTGTCGTCGCCGCTGCCGGGCCATCGCCAAGCCCGACCAAGTAGGGCATCCAGAGCCTGGAAGTCGGGTTTAGCTCGACTCCCCGCGCATCGCCAAAAAGTGTGGTTAGCCACACATTCACCCAATTTTTGGTTGTTGGTTTTTTAGACTTTTCAAGGGGAAACGCACCCCGCCGATCAGAGAGTGCCGATTGCTGAACCTTCCGCGCCGATTCACCAGTGCTTGGCTAGTTGCCGCACTGCTGTTAGCGCTGTCGTTTGCGGGAGCCCTTTTCGACGCCAAGCCGGCTCTCGCCGACACCTGCCCAACCGGCTGGACGTACTCGGCCCCAAACTGCACGAAGACTTTTAGCTACACAGGTGGCACTCAAACCTGGACCGCACCCTCTGGCTTGACCTCGGCGACTGTCGTGTTGAACGGCGCCCAGGGCGGAAAATATGGCGGGAACGGCGGTCGTGTAACCGCGACCATGACCGTGACCGGGGGAGCAACGTACACCCTCGTGGTAGGAGGGGCAGGCTCTCAAGGCGCAAACGCCGCTGGCGGTTACAACGGTGGAGGCCAAGCGGGCTACGGTCACTCAGACGAGGGTTCCGGTGGCGGTGCCAGCGACATACGTCTTTCTAATGGAACTCGCATCGCAATCGCGGGCGGCGGCGGCGGCGCAGGTGGCTGGTCAGGTGGCTCTGGCGGTCTCGGTGGCGGTTTGACTGGCGGTGCCGGCGGAAACGGCCAGGCCGCTGGTGGAGCTGGAGGATCGCAGGTCTCTGGCGGCAGCGGCGGTGCGGCATTTGGCGGGTTCCCAGGTGCGGCCGGCAGTCAGTACATCGGCGGCACGGGTGGCAACGGTTCCGCTGCCGGCGGTGGCGGCGGTGGCGGTGGCTACTTTGGTGGTGGTGGCGGTGGCGGCGACTACGACTCCTGCTGCGCCGATGGCGGTGGCGGCGGTGGTGGTTCATCGTTCACGAACGCCTCATACTTCAGCGGAGTTTCACACACCCAAGGTGCGAACGCCGGTGCTGGATCGATCACGATCACCCACATCGGTGGTCCGAGTATCTCGTCGCTTGCGACCCCAACGACGAGCAACACTTACACCAACCAGACCGCGGTTGACTTTGTCTTCAACTTCACAATTCCGGTTTCAAACTTCATAGCCACCGACGCTGTCATCTCTGGCAGCTCGGGCCTTTCGGGAACATGGACTCGAACGCTCACGGGCTCGGGCGCAGGGCCTTGGACACTTCGACTCGAGAACACATCTGCTATTGATGGCCCGCTGACGGTGACACTAGATGCGGCGAACGTGACCGATGCCTCGGGCTACGCGGGCAACGGTTCGCAATCGCTCACGGTCAACATCGACCGCACTGCACCGACACTCAACTCGTTTGCATTCGCAGCAGCGTCGTACACGACCACCTCGCCATCGATCAATGCCGTTTTCAGCGAGGCGGTCACCGGAGTGGTCGCCAACAATCTCACACTCTCGGGCGACTCGGGCTCAGCGGGTACATGGGGCAAAACGGTCACCGTAAACTCGACAAGCAACTACACGTTCAACCTGAGCAACGCGGCTGCGATATCTGGCGGCGTGGGCGCGCAGCTGCAGAACACCGGAATCGTCGACTTGGCTGGCAACGAACTTGCCGCGGCGAGCAGCACGGCGACGAGCACGCTGGCGCTCCAACCCGGTATTGCGCTCGGCTCACTCAACAACTTCGGTGGCGCACCGAACGCGGTTGCTCCCGCGGCAGTCATTTATGACCGCGGTGGATCTTCGCTGGTCGGCGTTCGCCTCACGGTCCTCCAGCAGAGCAACTCGACCTACGTCACCGGTGACACCCTCACCTTCACCAACGCCGACGCAACGACCTATGGAACCATCCAGTCGGCAAGCTCTTCTAGCGGCGTACTATCGCTCACCTACTCTGGTGCTCAGCCGACCCTGGCGCAGTGGCAGGCAGCTATTCGAGCCGTTCGCATCTCGAACGCGAATGGCGCTGCCAACACCAGCACCCGAAGTTTCGAGGTCATCCTCAAGCCGAGCGCCAACTTCAGTTACGACACCCGTCACTTCTACGATTTCATCGCAGGTGCTAGCTTCACGACCGGTGCCGAGGCGATTACCGACGCCGTTTCGCGCAAGTTCCAGGGCATTCAGGGCTACGTGACAACAATCACGAGCGCCGCCGAGCAGGAATTCGTTGCCCGAGTAGCAAACGGACGAGGCGGTTGGCTCGGTGCACGCGACCAGGTCGATGGCGTCTTCAAGTGGGCCAACGGCCCCGAGAGCGGCACACAGTTTTGGAGCGGCAACCCGGGCAGCGCCTTCAACTCGGGCTATGCCAACTGGGCAGCGGGCGAGCCGAACTCGTCATCCGAGTGGGTCAGCATGTTGACCACCGGAACCTGGGATGACCTGAACAACAACACCAACACCGGCAACTACGCCGTGACCGGATACCAGATTGAGTACGGCGCCGCCACGATTGGCGACCCGGGCACCGACCTGCTGCGCGCGACCTCGGCGATTGTCATCGATGGCGTTCCTCCAACGCTGACCCTAGCCGCCGGTTCGGCAACGGCAACAACCAACTCGCTATCGTTCAGCATCACTGGCAACAAGGCCATCGATTGCTCGTCACTGTCGACAGTCAATGGTGTCGACCTGAACTTCACCAACATCTCTGCCATCACCATCACGCAGAACTCGTCGACGGTCTGTGGCATCTATGCCATCTCGACGGTAGCCGAGGGTGCGTCTGCCGTTGCCAGCCTGTCTCGGGCGTCGACTTTCAGCATGACGGACACCGCGTTCAATGCGCAGACCGCTCTTGGCGGCAGTGGCTCCACCACGGTCACAATTCCAGACATCACCGCGCCTTCGGTACTCAGCTTCGTTGCCCCGGCAACACCGACCAACTCGGCGACTCAGGTTTTCACGCTGACCGTTTCAGAGGCGCTATTCGCCGACCCGATTGCATCGTCATTCACCGTTAGTGGCAGTGGCTGTGCGGTTACCGCAATCGCCAAGAGCAGCTCAACTGTCTACACGATTACGGTCGGCTCTTGTGCCACGGGCACCACGCTTCAGCTCAGCCTGAAGACCGGAATCATTCGAGATGCCGCCGGCAATTACAACGCCGCTATGGCGGCCAACACCTCTGGCGCAGTTGTCATCGACAGAACGGCACCAACTGCAAGTTGGGCGCTAGTGCCATCGGCAAACACCAACGCGAACCCGCTGACCTACCGCGTGCTGTTCAGTGAGCCCGTCACCGGCCTTAGCCTCGCGGCATTCACCGCAAGCGGCACCGACTGCGTGGCCCAGAACTTCGTAGCCGAGTCGACCACGTCGTACACGGTCGATCTGGCCGGTTGCGCAGATGGCTCGACGGCGCAGCTCACTCTTGCCAACTCGATCGGCACCGACCTTGCCGGCAACGTGCGCACGGCCGCGCTCCCCGCATCGACCACAAGCTCGGTCGACCGCACGGCGCCGACCCTCGTTTCGCTAACCACAGCAACAGCGAGTCTCACCAACGCGTCCACGGTCACATACACAATCGTGTTCAGCGAACCCGTGAATGGTCTTGCCTCGAACACGACCCACTTCACGCTCACGGGTAGCGGCTGCCAGCTAGGTGCGCTGAGCGGCGGCCCGACCACCTACTCGATCGCGATCACGGGTTGTGCCAACACATCTTCGACTCAGTTGTCGCTAAAGAACGGCACGGTCACCGACCTCGCCGGCAACTCGGGTGTGGCCAACGCCAACTCGCACGTCAGCCCGCTGATCTCGATCGACCGCATCGCAGCCGATGTCACGCTAACCCCCTCGACCGTGGCCACCAGCACCGGCGTGATTACCTACCTGGTTGAATTCAACGAGCCGGTCACAGGCCTGACCGCGAACGACTTTGCTCAGTCGGGTTCGGCAGCGATCGACCCGCTCGTGCTCACCACCATCAGCAGCACTCGCTACGAACTTGAAGTTCTTGCAACCTCATCGGGCGACGTGAGCATCGGTCTGGCCGACGGCTCGGTGTTCGATGCTGCCGGCAATGCCAGCCCTTCCAACTTCGGCATGGCATCGATCGCACAGACACCAACCATCGTCACCCTGCCTTCGCTCGGCGGCAGCTTCGTAATCACGCCACCACAAATCACCAACCAAAACCTCACCTACCGCCTCGACTTCACGCGTGCAGTGACCGGATTCGACACCGCCGACCTCACGGTGACCGGCGCGACTGGTTGCGGCAAGGCGATCACCGCGGCCAGTGCTTCGTCGTACACGATCACGCTTTCGAACTGCTCGACTGGCGACGTTGTGCTCAAGGTGCGCCAGAACGCAGTGCTAGACACCGACGCTGCCCTGTGGCCGTCGACCGTGGGTGGCTTTAGCACCGCAGCCATCCGCCACGACATCACTCCGGCCGCCGCGACGATCACACTGCGTCCGAACTCGCTGTTCACCGACACCCACACCTACGACGTCGTGTTTGACGAAGACGTAACGGGCCTGAGCGCATCAGACTTCGCGATCGCAACCGGGTCGACCTCAACGGGTTGCGTGATCGGCGCTCCGGCCGCGAACCCGGCTGGCGACGTTCGCAACTTTACGGTCGAGATCTCGGGCTGTGCCGATGGAACCTTTGGGCTCGAGCTAGCAGCCGGAGCTGCCCTGGATGCAGCGACCAACGCCTCGCCGCTCGCCGCGCTGACCAGCGCCTCGGCAACGCAGCTTGTTCCGCCTGCCGTCGTCAACACCACGCCGGGAACCGTACCGACTCAGTTGGTTGCAGTCGCGCCGACTTCTGTGCTTGGTCAGGTAACCCCAACGGCCAGCCAGATCTTGCTCAACGCAGCAATTGTCGCCCCGCCGGCCAACGCCCCGACGGTGAGCGTGGTTGCCGACTTCTCTGCTTACGGTCCAGCCGATCCGGTTGCGGCCGTAAGTGCGCAGACGATTGCGGTCGGTAACGAACTCAAGGTGACCCTGACGGTTGCCCCAGGCACTGCCGCTACCAGCGAGGCAGTCGGCTACCTCAAGGTCAATGGTGGCTGGGCCTACCTCGGTCGCCAGTCCTTCAACGGATCCTTCTCGGTTGAAACCGCGGGCCTAGCATTTGCCAACCCGGGCCAGTACGAGGTGCGCATTTTTGTTGTGCCAACCGGCTCTCAGGTCTTCACCGCTAGCCTTCGCACGGCATCGCTCAAGTTCCTATCGGTCGGCACAAACGACCTCGCCGGCAAGACAAACCAGCTGGATGCGCTGCTTCGCAAGGCGGCAATCTCAGACAGCGACCTGGCAACCCTCGCGGGCCAAAAGTTCACTCTCGAGGTAACCGTCACCGGTACCGCGGTTCCTGTCGCTGCGCCTTACGTGCCGCCAGCCGTCGTGCCTACCGCAACTCCTACGGCGACCCCAACTCCTACCGTCACGGCGACCCCGAGCCCAACGGCCACCGCGACCACGCGTCCAACACCGCGTCCGACCGCATCGGCTTCGGCAACTAGCTCGCCGCGCGCGACTCGCACCCCAACCGCGACCGCAACTCCGTCTGTTACGCCGACTCCAACTGCTTCGGCAAGCGTCGAACCAACGGCCGAACCTAGCGCGTCGGCCGAGCCAACGATCAATCCGACCGTTGCTCCTGCCGCAGCCACCGACCCTGGTGCTGTCATTGCCAACCTCGGCACCGTAACCATTCCTACCTATGCACCTGGCGAGCCCGTTGCCAACCCGGCCATCGGTGCAACCGGAGACGACAGCGCTCCGCCAGTACCTTTTGATCCGATGGCCAACCCAGCCTCGGTAGCAGCGGTCGCCGACACTGTTGCCACCGTGGGAACCGTCGTGGCCGGTATTGCGGCCGCCGCTGGTGCTGCCGCAGCTGCTGGCGCTGCAGCTGGTGCAGCCGCTGGTGGCGCTGCCGGTTCGGCAGGCGGTTCGACCGGTGGCTCATCGAGCGGCTCAAACTCTTCGGGTAGCAGTGGCGGCAACGGTTCGGCCGAGGGCGGCGGCGACATCGCCGAGCTCGACGCCTCGGCAGCCGCGTTCACCGACACCGAGAAGGGTTGGGGCGACAAGCTTGCCCTCTACCGCAGCAGGTGGATGACCTGGCTCGACGGGCTCACGCATGACGCGACCATCGCTATTGCGCCGTTCTCGCCGCTGGCCAGCAAGATCATCAACGACGGTTCATACCTGCGAGCACTATTCGGTTCGCTCGCTGCGCTGCCTTCGTTCGCCGCCGCGGTCTTGGGTGTGATCTCGGTCGTCGCTAACGACGGACAGTTCCTGCCGCCGCCATGGCAGATTTTCCTCGCGATGGCGATCATCGGAATCTTCGATGCGTTCGCGGGCTTCGTGGGCATCGCGGTGTTCATCATCGGCATGCTGTTTACCTCGGGGATCTCGGGCCAGAACCAGATTCAGTTGATGCTCGGCATCATCGTGGTCGGCTTCGGTCCGGCACTTATCTCCAGTGGTTTCCGCACGCTGCGCAAGAACGCGGCTCGAGACGAGTTCGCGTGGTGGGAGCGCCTGGTTGACCTCGCGGTCATTACGTTCTTCGCCGGTTGGACCGCCACCTCGATGGTTTCGTCTCTGCCAGCCCTTGCCGGACTGACGCTTTCGGTCGCCAACCACGTCAGCGACTTCGCCGTGGGTCTCGGTGTCGCGATCGCGATTCGAATCGTCGTCGAAGAAATCGTGGCTCGCCTGTGGCCTGCCCGCCTCGACCGAATCAACCCAACCGAAATCCCAGAGCCTGGTTCGGTTCAGAAGCTCATCGCTATCTCGATTCGCTTCGGCCTGTTCCTGTTCATGTCGAACGCCATCATGGGCTTTAGCTGGCACATCGTCGTAGGTTCGCTGCTGTTCGTAATCCCGGTTGCGCTGGGCTGGTTCTCAGACCGCTTCCCGAACTCGCCACTGATCTGGAAGCTCATGCCGACCGGCGTGCCTGGCCTGGCATTCACTCTGCTCGTCGCCATGCTGACCTCGGCCGTCGTGGGTTCCGTGGTCGGTGCATCTCGCGACCTGGCCGCTTGGTCGTTCGCGATCCTGCCGATTCCGTTGCTGCTGATTCAGGTGCTGCAGAGCTTTGGGCGCCACGGAGTCAACGAAGACGACGACCGCCCGATCAAGAACCCCAAGTACAAGTGGATTTACCGCGTAGGTGGCGTTGTGATGCTCGCGGTCACCCTCAAGCTGGCCGGCGTTATCTAGAAAACGTGGATGCGACTAGCGCTCGCTAGTCCTGCGGCTCGCGGCCTGCCTGTAGCTCCCAAGGAACCTCGCTGAACGCAGCCGCATCCACGAGCCCCGGTTTCATCGCCCAGTGCGAGAGCAGTGCCTCCACGATTCGGTTGGCCGCCTGGCCCGGGTGCGGCATCGCGGCCTGAGCCAAATCCAGCACCGAACGCTCTGACTGTGCGCCAACCCCGAGCGGTTCGCCCGCGTTCTCAGCCAACAGCTCATCCAGCACCGACTCGAGTCGCGCCTCAAGCTCTTCCAAACCGATCCGCACGTTTGCCGCGGCTGCCAGTTCGCCCAGCTCGGTGAACGGCCAGTGGTCGTCGCGTTCGATGAACAGACCGCGGCGACCGGTCGCCAACGGGTATTCGGCCAAGAAGCTGATGCCATCAGAGACCATTACGTCGCAGTCGAACACTTCGGCCAGCGACCAGTCGGCACCGTCGATCGTGTTTGGCAGGGCATCCCATTCGGCTCGCCAAGCGTCTAGGTCTGCGGCCGACATAACCTCGCGGTCGATCAGCGTTCCCCACATGAACGGGTGGGCGCGAAGCACGAACTCCACGTGCGGCTGGCGACGGGCTGCGGCTAGCAGCGCATCCTTGCTCTGCACGAACGTGCCGAAGTTCAGCCAGTGCGGCGAGTAACTGTGGTGCGGGGCAAAGACCACGCGCGGCCCTCGCTGCGAGGTGTCGACGCTGGCGACCAGCGCATCCAGTTTTGGCGAACCAACCGCGACAACCCCAGCCGCGCCGCGCTCGGTCACGGCAAACGCGGCGCGAACATCGGCCGACTGCACGAACACCAGCGATGCCAGTTGGTGCATGCGCTGCGTGAAGTAGTGGGGAGCTAGCCCGTCGATGAATCCGCCTTGGCCATCCGGTTCCTTGACGAGCGAGAGCGAGAAATAAGGAACGTACGCGATGCGCGTGAATCGCACTAGTGCGTCGGGGCGCAGCTCGCGTTGATAGTTGCGCTGCCACGGGTAGTTCATGAACACGTAGTCCGGCCGCCACTCGCGCAGGTCGCGCGCCGCCTGGCTGCCGTCGTCGGCATACGCCCAGGTCTCGTGCTCAACGCCGGCTGCTGTCAAGAACTCGCTGGCATCGCTCGCGTCGTCGAAGCCGGCATCGCCGGTCAGGCGCTTGGGCACGGCTACGACCAGCACCTCGAAGCGATCGTCGCGCGTCAGCAATTCGTGGGTCGCGGCGAGCGAATCCCACGCCTCGACATAGAACAGCACGAATGCGACGCGAATGGCCATGGATTGATTCAACTAGAGAATGGCGGGGTTTGCTCCCGCGGGCACCGCGCTTGGGGTGAAACTGCGGGCTGGTCATGCCAGAAGTCCCGTTAAAGGCAAAACCGCCCCGAGGCTACGAATTCGTTTAGTCTCGAAACGGTTTCTTGCGCAAGGCTTGGTTTCAAGCGCAAGTCAATTCTGCCAGAAACGCGCATGATTAACCGGCCCGAACTTGTTAAACCTCTTAGAAGTCTGAAAGTTACGGCTAGTTCGCCGCGACAACCGCCGCGGGTTGCCCGCCTTTGCCCGCCGCAAACCATAGCCTTGAAAGCATGATCGCAAACAAGTTCGTTAAGTTCGCAGCGCTCGCCGCATCCGTTCTGTTGGCTCTGACCGCAGCAACCCCAGCCACCGCCAAGGCCTGGAGCCCAACCTCGGGTCAGACCCTGACCGACGGCAAGTTCATGGCCAGCAGCGCAGAGGACTCAGCCAACCCGCAGACCTACTCGCTCATCTATGACGAGAACGCTAACGACTCGATCTGCCAGGTGATCGGCGAGGGCAGCTGCGCCGCAACGCACAAGCTCAGCGGCACCTACGTGCTCGGCGTCTGCACCTCGGCCACCGACACCCTCTGCATCGCAAACGTCTCGGTCTTTGCCCAGGGTAAGACCGCCGCATCATCGCCAGCAACCGTGATCCGCCAGATCAAGGCACCGACCGTCGGCGTCGCAGCTGCCAATGCAGCGAGCATCCCTAACGGTGGGGCAACCACCCTCTACACGGGTGCGGTCGCGCACGCGGGTGGTGCATCCACCTATGCCGTCACCGCGTCGGTGAACGTCGACATCGCGGCCGGCAAGGTCAGCGCAAGCGAGTACTCGGTTGCCGTTGTGCCATACACCGAGAAGCGCGGCGGATTCGTGGGCCCATCGATCAGCGCCGGCCAGATCAACGACTACCCACAGGCCGACTGCGTGTTCCTCGAAGACAACTTCTGCGGTCAGATCGAAGACTTCGCGGCCAACACCCGCGTCAGCGTGACCGTGCGTATGCCTGCGACCAAGTACTCGTTCCTGGGCGCACGCCTCACCGCGCCTGAGCTCGTGGCCAAAAAGATCGCCTCGGGTGTCGACCTAACCGTTACCGGCAACCCGGTCAGCATTCAGCAGCTCGAGGTTGCACTCGACCCATCGTCGGTTCCAACCGCGCTGGGCATTCGCAAGCCGCAGGCCAAGCAGACCAAGGTCTTCTCGGGCGTAACCGCAATCACCGCGGCACGCGCACTGGTCAAGAACAAGGCCACCGCCACCCGAACCTTCTGGCAGTTCAACAACTGGGATTCCGACCTGGTCGCAAACGGCCTGGCCAATGCCAAGTGCGGTTCGACCGCGGGCATCCGCGGTCTGTTTGCGACCGACGCAATCGCCAGCGACGGCTTCGTGCCTGCCAAGGACGGCGGCGCATTCAAGAACACCATCAACGGTGTGCTCAACGACCCATCGGGTGCGCAGCACGCCGGCACGATCGACGTTCTGGTCGACCCCGTCTTTGCCAAGTGCGCACTCGGCAAGTCGAGTGGCGTTGCCCTCTCGCTGCCTAGCTCGGCCAAGGGCGTTGGCTATGCCCTCAGCGCGGGCAAGTCGGGCACCTGGCTTAAGGCCAGCGCCAAGGGCATCAAGTACTCGGCTCCGATGACGCTCGCCGTCAAATAGCGCGCGACCGTAATAAACCGGCGCTCTAGCCGTATACCCATATGTCTGCCAGACTTGAAACCAAGCCAAGTCTGATTAGCAGGCAAAGTTTTTCACGAGTTGCACACCCGCAACGCACGAGCAAAACACACGAGCAAAACAGGGGTATAAATGCCACGCAAGCGTCACCTTCGCGCCATCGGCGCGGCTGACGCTACCCCTACCTCGAGCATCGAGCTGCCGGCCAACGGCGTGCCGAGCGTCGAGGAGCTCGAGGCAATGCTCGACGAGCAGAGCGACGAAGAGTTCGGCGAGACCGAGCTCCAGGTGGCCAGCGCCGAGAAGCGCGCCGTGCTAAAGGAATGGTCGGCCGCCGACTTCGCCAACATCTACACCCGCTACCGCCCACACCTCGAGCGTCACGCCCGCAAGTGGATTCGCAACCAAACCCAGGTTGACGAGATCGTTCAGGATGCGTTCCTCTATCTCATGGTGACCCTGCCCGAGCTCGACAGCGAGCTGGGCGTTCTGCGCTTCCTCAAGTGGAAGGTCAAGAACCTCTGCATCGACGTGATGCGTGCGTCGAACCGCGCATACGTCAACTCGATCGACGACGTGGCCGAGCCTGAGAGCAACGACCCAGAGGTCGGCAGCGAGCTCGAGCACGCCGAGGACGCAGCTATCGTGCGCCTGGCCCTCAGCAAGCTCAACCCGCGCCACCGCGAGGTTCTGATCGCCAGCATGTATGAAGAGAAGTCGACCCGCGAGATCGCCGCACAGGTCGGCCTCAGCGAGAACGCCACTCTGCAGCTGGTTCACCGTGCCCGTGCCGCCTTCAAGAAGGCGCTGCTTGGCGACGACGTAAACACCGAGGGCATGTCGGTTCAGGCAATCCTCTCGGTTGCCGCCCGCAAGGCCGCTGCCGACGCCAAGAAGGTGGGCGCTCAGGCGATGATCTTCGTCGTGTTCCTGGCCATTGCTGTCGGCGGTTTCCTCAACTTCAACCGCGGTGCGACCACACCTAAGACTGTTGCCGAGGCACCTAGCTCGAGTAGCAACGGCAACACCGAGCAGCCAACCACCCCAGAGAACCCGACCACTCCGGTCGTCGACCCTGGCACGGCAAGCACCGTGGTCAACAGCACCAAGCCGGTCATCAACTCGGCCGTCAACGTCATCGAACCGGTTGGCGACCAAGACCTAGGCCGCGTCGCGACCATCACCACCGGTGACCTGGCTGCAATCACCTCGGGCCCAACCGACGCATTCTTTACTCGTGCGAGCAACAGCACTGCCACCGAGCCTGGCGTGCAGAGCCTTTACCTGCACGCAGACAACAACGTCTCGGCTACCCTCGACTTCAAGGCTGCCGACCCGGCTTCGGTCAGCAACGTCAAGGCCACCCTCATGGTTGGCGGCGAGCAGTACCAGGTATTCCTGCCTAACGGCACCCTCGACCGCACGTTCGTCAACGGCAACGCCACCTATACATATGTGGCTGCAATCAAGCAGCTGATCGACGGTCAGAACCACGTCATCACAGGCTCGTTGCTCAACACCCAGTTCGTTCACATCACCATTACGGTGCAGAACGTCAGCGACAAGGTGATCGCCACCAGCATCGCTATCGGCGCCGAGTACTAGCCACTGGCGCCAAGGGCCTTACGCCCCCGGTTTTCGTTCACAGAAAACTCTCAAGAAATACTTTAACTTTTTGCCCAAATGACCGTAATAAAACGGTTACCCCGCCGATACCCTTTATACGACCCGTGTTTTTGTCCTGCTTGGTTGGTTGAAAGTATGGGGTCGTAACCCGCAGATCCGGCCGGATCTACGGGTAAACCAAGAAAGAAAAAGGAAATCATGACCAACATCGTGACTCGCAAGGGCCTCGCGTTTGGTGCACTGGTTGCTCTTACCTCGACTGCTATCGCTGGTGCTCCAGCGCTTGCAGCAGGTGAGCTCAACGTAGTCCCAGAGTCGGGCACTTCGCTAAACATCGCGGCTGGTTCAGTCTTCAACCTGAAGACCACCTTCGCACCTGGCTACACCCCTTCGAGCTACTCGCAGCTCAAGTACTCGATCGCTCTCCCTGCTGCTCTAGCCAGCGGAAACACCGTTGCCTACAAGGTAAACGCTGGCAGCTGGACTAACTCGACTGCTTCGGCAACCACGCCAGAGGTAATCTCGGG
>JACCDJ010122684.1_pt1 | contig 23452 bp, 16 predicted proteins | sample 7444481 | NCBI WGS metagenome assembly JACCDJ01 (sample SAMN15323435, study PRJNA562643) | freshwater metagenome | isolation source: river surface water | place: USA:Blue River Watershed | collected 2017-08-15 | reverse complement strand
GGCTTTAAACAGATTCCAAACGTATCAAAAAAACGTCAAGCCGAAAATTTACAATACCAAGTCCTTAGAAAAGAATTCTTGGAGAAGCCGGAGAATAAAATTTGTCCGATTACCGGTCAACCAACCACAGACGTCCATCATAAAAAGGGCCGAGTTGGTAAATTATTCTTAGACACAAAGTATTGGATTGCTTTATCAAGAGAAGGGCATAAGTACGTTGAAGAAAACCCTAATTGGGCCAAAGACCATTTTTTCTCACTAAAACGACTTGATAATGATTGAAATAAAAATAAAGCCATTATCAGTAAACGCGGTTTGGAAAGGGAAAAGATTCAGAACAAAAGAATACGATAAGTATGAAAAGACACTTATGCTTTTGCTTCCAAGTAAAGTTACAATTCCAGAATCGCCGTTTTTAATCACTTTGGAATTTGGGTTTAGTTCGGCGTCTTCAGATTGGGACAATCCGATAAAGCCCTTTCAAGATGTGTTGTCAAAAAAATACAAATTCAACGACAAGCTAATTAAAAAAGGAATTGTATCTGTTGAAATGGTTAAGAAAGGTGAAGAATTTATTAGATTTAAAATAGAAAGTTTGAAATAATTCATATATTTGCAGAGTAATGTTTCGGTCTCAAATTATACGGAAACAAAAAGAATAGCCTTTGCAATGAAGTTGTACGTGAGACCTACAATAGATTTGTGAAGGCATTTTAATTTTTTAAACAATGTCGCAAATATTAGAAGAATGGATAGATATTCCTGAATACGTTGGTCGTTATCAAATTAGTAGCTTAGGGAATGTTAAATCACTAAAAAGACAAGTTAAAACAAATCGTGGGCTTAGAACTGTTAAAGAAAGGATTTTAAAGGTTTATTTTGACGGTGGTGGTTATTCTAAAGTTGCATTAAGTAAAGATTCAAAAACAAAGTCTTTTTATGTTCACGTTTTAGTTGCTGTGGCTTTTTTAGGACACGTGCCTTGCGGATTTGAAATTGTTGTTGACCATATAGACGAAAATCCACACAACAATAATTTGTCCAATTTGCAATTGCTAACCACAAGAGAAAATATTTCTAAATCAGCTAAAAGGAAAAGTAAAAAAACATCTAAATATGTTGGGGTTTCTTTTAAGCCTTCAAAACAAAAATGGGAGGCGAACATTAGATTTAAAAACAAAAATTTTTATTTAGGGATTTTTGATACCGAAAAAGAGGCGTCTTATTGTTATAAAAAAGCAGTTGAAGGCATAAGTAAAAACGACCTATATTTTACAGAGCCTAAAAAGTTTACGTCTAAATACAAAGGAGTGAGCTGGCATTCTTGTCGAAATAAATGGAGGGCCGAAGTCAGAGTAAATAAAAAAGGAATTCATTTAGGGTCTTTTGACAAAGAAGAAGATGCTTATAATTCGATAATTATTTTTAAACAAAAAAAACATTAACAATAAATAATATTAATTATGAAAAACACGTATAATTTACCGTATCCAAAAACAAATATTCAAGAAATATTGTTTGAGCTAATCAATGAGGGAAAAGTATCATTACTGACCTTTCCTTACCTTGCGTCATTCAGGACAAGAATTAGCGAATTGAACAACGCTCACGGACTGAAATTGGAAAGAATTATGGAAACAAGAAACAATAAATTCTCAAATCCATTTACTTTTGCAAATCACATTTTGCCCGCTTCCGAAAAAGAAAAAGCTATTGCATTGTATAACAAATTGAATTGTTGATTATGAAGAAAACGCTTTTTATATTGGTATGCACATACCTTACTTCAGTCGCTACGCTTTATCTATTGGCGTGGATTTATGACATTAGCGAATCAGAAATGAATCATCAAGACTCTCCGTATATTATTGCATTTATTGGAGCGATTATGGTTTATTATTGGAAACTTTACACTTACATTTACAATAAACATTTAAATAAAAAACGATGAATCTATCACCCGAACAATTGGCGTATTTAAAAAGTCTTGAATCGCCTAAGAAAAGAAGAAAGTTTATGCTTGATTGCCTTGTGGAGAATGTACTTGGCGAATCGGTGAAATTTGAAGAAGAAATTAACCGACTGAATGTTTCTTATCAAACATCTACGTCTCCCGAAGCGTTTAAAGGACTTTTGCAGTTTTGCGGGGCAAGTGAAGATGAATCCGACAAGAATAAGCCTTTAATAATTACTCATTACGACTGTAAAAGAGAAGGTAGAAAGTTTTTTAAACAAAATCATTGCTTTAAAACAAATGATACCGTATGGATAACGGATTTAAACGGAGTAAAAAAGACAGGTATTGTTCAAGAGCCTGAAAACGAAAATGAGTTCAAAGTTATTTTAAGTGAAACAAGCTGGGAACCGTTGCTTAGTGAAAACTTAACCGTTTCGATTTCTCCTTTTAAATCCGCCAAGTCAAATTACTCCCCCGAAGAAATAGAAATAGTCAAAAGCCTTAACTCCGAAAGAAGGACTGAAAAGAAATGGACTGATGAGGATATGAAGGTGGCTTTTTTATCAGGAGGAAATCCACGTTGGCAATATATTGATTTTGACGTTTTTTTTGACAACTTTAAAAAAGACAAAAATGAGTAATTTGCCAAGTGAAATCGAAGTAATAGACCCCGAAGTAATAACACCAAAAAAAGAAGCCCTAAATTAATAGGGCTTTTTTATTTTAAGGCATTTTAGGAAGTTTTGGCATACTTGGCATAGTTGGTAGTTTTGGTGGTCCTGATTTTTTTCCTTCTTCTGGTTTTTTGTAAACCTGAGTATTTATACCTAATGCCCCGGCTGCAATTATGAAATCTCCCCAAACACCGGGTTGTTCTTTTTTAATTTCGCTAATCGCTTCCCAATACATTGGTTTCATGTTATAAACATCATCAGCGACACTAAATTTTTCTCCAAATTTGTTTTCTCTGTACGTCTCTCCGTTTTCGTCAGTTTTTGGGACAGACCACATATATTCCCAAATAAGACCGGCAGACGGATTAAATTTTGCAGAAGCATAGTCTATAAATAATTGACCTCTTGTTCTTGCGTTATATTCTTCTCCAGCTTTTACAATATTTCCAGTCTTTGTGCTTTTTGTTTCTTCTAACATAAATCTTGTAAGAAACGTAACCGTGCTTTGCAAACCGCCCCAAGGGTCAAGTCTTAAATCTCCCATACGCATTTTCATATAGTCTGAACTACGCGGATCCGTTTCAATAGAAATTACATCTTCTCCCTCGTCGTCTTTTCCGGCTGCTGCTTGAATCAAATACATCATTGATGTTGTTATGGTGATATACCGCATCATATCTGTAATTGCAATCTTTTGAGCAACGGTTGGTTTTTTAGTAAAAATTTCAGAAGGTTTACTATAATTACCAAGACTGTAATAAAACACCGGGTTAAGCATATTCAATTTTGACACCCAGTTTCGGAACGAGAAGAATATTGCTGCTAAAACTTTTGGGTCCGTTGTTTTTAAGAAAGTTGGAACGTTTGCTCTACCGGTAAGTGTATTGATTGCTTTTGCTAATGCTTTGTAGTCATCAATATCTTTTACTGGGTCTTTACCTTCTAATCTCAACTTTTCTACGCCTTCAATAAATCGATTTAATCTCAATTGATTCATATAAGAAGTGTTTCCTCTTTCGAGTACTCTTAGCGGATTGATGTTTTTAATCTGCTCGCGCGCGCTTGCGGTTTTTGCGTATTCTTTTTTGCTTCCGAATAATTGCTTTATTTTATCTCCAATAAGCACGCGCTCTTTTTTACCGGCAATTTGCTGAGCAAGATAACCGTTCAAATCCCAAATGGCACTTGCGTAATCACCTAAGAATTGTTCTTCACGAACATCTAATTGGTGGTCTACTTCGGTAAGTGCTAATTTTGAGTCCTTGGCAATTTGGTAAATATCAGTCGCCTTAACTTTTCTTTCCCACTCATTTGCCTTGTCTGCGCTTCCCATGGCAACAATCATACGTCTTAAATTCCCAAAGAATTGACTTGGATTACGAGTAAGAATAGACATCGACTGAACGCCTCCTTGAATTAATATCCAAGACATTTCTCCGGTCGCCATAACAACACGAGGCAAGTTCCAAACACCAAACAACGAATCAATTATTTTTTGATTTATTGTTCGGTTTTTTAATTCTTGCTTGTACTTGTCTTTATCGTAAACCTCTTGCCATTTTAATTTTTCGGCTTTTAGCTTAGTCAATTCATCGTCCGGGATTATTTTAGAAACCTCTCTCTTAGCATAGTCTTTTTCGGCTATTCTTTTTTGTAACTCTGTAATTTGATTTTGAGCGCGCAATTTAGCAGTTTCTAATCTTTTTTTCTCTACTATACCGGCATCTTTGCGCATTTGTAATATTTCGGCACGCAATGCTTTTTGCTGATTTCTTAATCTTGTGATTTCATCACTCACAATAGGCGAAGGTCTTTTTTTGTATTCAAGTTGCTTGTTTGCAATTTGCTCAGTCAAACTCTCTATAGATTTTTCAAGTCCGTTTACTGCTTTTTGAATTTTTTGTTCTTCGGTCAATTCCGGCTTTCCAACAATTTCATCAAGCGCTTCTTTTAATGAGTCAACCTTGGCGCGCAAATCTTTTGCGTCTTGGTCATATTCAATAGGTGTTTTTTCCGGCTTACGTTTTTCTCTATTAGCGATTTGATTTTCTAAATCGGTAATTTGATTTCCGAGCCTTGTTTTAATGGCGTCCAATGCTGTTTTCCAAGTTTTTTGCAAATCAGCTTCATCCATAGGAATATCGCGCAACAATTCTTTTAATTCTCGTTGCATTTTTCTTTCTTCCGGAGTCAAAACATCTCTTTGCAAACCGCTTCTTAAAGGTCTTTTGCCTGAGTAAGCATCTTCTAATCCTGAAACAATTTTTCCAATTCGTTTCATTTTACGAATTTGAGCATCAATTTCGTCTGGACTTGGATTCACGGTTTTACCATAACGAGTAATTGCGTCACGTATTTGTCTTTCGGTAACATCCGGATATTCTTCAATAATGTCTTCAAGTATTCTCTGAGACAAGTCGTTTATGTCTGTTATACCTTGTTCAACGTAATCACGAATTATTTTTTCAGGTATTTTAATTTTACCGTATTCGCTAATTGAAACAAATGGTTGCTTAGTAGTTTCTCTGATGTAACCACGCAATTCTCTTTCGGCTTCCGATTTTTGCTCGTCCGCCAAGGATTGATACCATTTTGATTTTCTAATGTATTCAATTCCTTTATTAACAGCATCAGCAACAGTCCCTCCGCCCTCAATAGTCTTTGCAATTACCTCAATAGCTCCGTCCCAAGCCAAACTACCCGGAGTCGCAGCAGAGAAAATACCCGGCTTATTGATTTTAGCCTTACGAATTTTATTGGCGATTTCTTTTGCTTGCTGAGACTTTGATTTTGGAGTAGCTTTATTTTTTCTTGCAATGTCTTCTTGAATGTTTTTTAAAGCAAGCTGTTCTTCAGCTTCATTAGCGCGTTTCTCAGCCTCTTTTATTTCTTTTTCAAGTCTTTTTATATTCTCGTCTGCTTCTTTGAACATAGCAAGCGTTTCTTCGTCAATTGTGCCATCTCCCATTTTTTTATGTCTTTCAATTTGATTTGAAAGATTATACATTAGCATTGATGAGTAATACACATTGTTTAATGCAGAAATAAATTGCCCGGCATTTCTCGCTTCCTTGTCGAATTCGTTAGTTATAAATCCGAACAATTCTTTGTATTTATTTTTTGTTTTTTCAGAAGGCTGTAATCCCTCAGAGTCCATTTTATCACTTACTATTTCAAGCAAACGATTATATACAAATGCTTTTTCGGCACCGGTAATTTTGTTTTCTTTAATAGCGGTAAAAGCCTTGTCAAATCCAACTTCTTTTACAAATGCCTCAGCGTTTTTCTTGGCAACTTCTTGATTTTCTACTTCGTAGTTTAACTCGTATTTTTCAATTGCCTCGTCAATTGAAGGCTTATTTCCTCCTTCTGCCATTCTTGAGAGAACAGATTTTTTTCCTTGTTTTCTTTCAAAATCAGCTTTTAGTTCCGGCGCTTGCTCCGATTGAATTTTAGCCTTAACATCGTCAACTTCAATATCAGTATCGAATGATTTTTTGATTTCATCAATTACTGTTCGAATAGCTTCGTCGAGTTCGATACCCGTTTTAGCAATTTCCTTGGCGGTTTTAGCAATGAAATCAATTAAAGCGTCTCTTGATGTTCCTTGTGTTTTACCATCGCCTAAATCGGCTTTTATTTTAATACCAAATACGCTTTCAAGTCCTTTTAATGAATTGGCAATTTCGTCAATTTTAGCTTCGGTTGCTTTTATTCGGGTTTCTTTGCGAGCAGGCTCTTTTTCTCCAACACTCTTTTTAGCGCTATTGCTTTTAGCGTCTGCGCCCTTGTCAACTTGTTTTGATTTCGGTTCATATCGTTCTGTTTTTACGTTATATTGTTGTTCAAAATATTCTATTGCTTCCTCATCAGTTAGTTCATTTATGAAATCGTCTTCCGCGGTTACCGAGTCAAAAATAGCTAATTCTTCTTCGGTCAGCCCTGATAAATAAGCCGAAGCCTCTTGTTGTCTTTGTTTTTTTGTGTTTTCAGAATAAGTGTCTAAAATAGACTGTTTTACTTGGTCGAAACTTTGATTGGAGCGAATAATTTCAATTAACGAATCTCTCACTTTTTGCATGTCTAAATCCAAATTAGGGTTGTCAGAAACAACTTGTTCTGCTAATCTTTCAATCGAAGGAAGCGCTTCTTTTGTTGATTTGTTAGTGGCCCAACCAGAATCTAAATTTCCAACCTCATCACCTAATGATTCAACATTTACTTTTGCTCCATTTGCCAAGGCAAACAAAGCGCCCTCGTATTCATTTGAAGGCTCAAAACCACGTATGATTTTATCAAATTCTTTTTTCCTCGCCGTGTTTTCTTGGCTTTTTGTAACCTCACCTCTTGCGTCAGAAACTATTTTTGAGTAATTAGCGTTTTTAATTACCCTTTCTTTGCCGGTAATAGGGTTTTTTACGATAGAGTATTTATTTATTTCTTTTCCTGTTTTTACGCTTGTAACTTTTATATCGTTGTCATCTTCATCAAATTCAATATCGTATTCCGAATCTTTAATTGACTTTACTCGTTTAGTAGTTGTTTTACTTGTCTTAGGCTCAACGGCGGATTCCACAACTTCTGTTTTAGTAACTTCGGTTGTTGGTTTTTGCTCAGTTGCCACTTCTCCGACTTGCTCAGTTGTAGGTCGAATGTTTCCATCAGTAGGAGTATTCGTTGTCGGTGTGCTTTCATTTTTAGATGATTTATTGATAACTATTTCGGCATCCCAAGATTCTCCGCTTTCAGTATCTTTTAATACAACGGTTGCAGCAGCACCTTTTTCACCTTCTCTTATTTCTTTAATTCTTGTAACCTCTGTTCCTTCTGGAATATTCTCTTTAGGGATTTCAAATCCAAAATCACTTGAAAGTTTTTCAAGGCTAATACTTGATGGATTTCGTTGTTTTGCGTCTTTATCACTTCGATTAAATAAAAATTTAGTCTTTTTAAGACCGTTTTTTTCCGTAGTCACAGATACGGTATTAAATATCCTTCCTTTATCATCCTGTTCGCTTTCGATTAAAGATTCTCCTTCTTGTAAAGTAAATTTATTTACCTTCTCGACTTCGGTCGGTTTTTGTACTTCGGCTTCTGATTTAACTTCTGATTCTGGAGTTGTGATTTGAGTTTCTGCATTGATTATTTCATTATTTGATTCTTGTACTTTTTGGTACTCTTGTTTCTTAGCGTCAAGCAATATTTGTTTTGCTTTTGGTTCGATTGACTTGTCTTCTTTAATAGATTCAGCTTCGGAAATTAATTCGCCTTGTTTTTTGTTGTTTTCAACGACTTTTTTAACATCAGAATCAGGCAAATTAGCTATTTTTCCCAATGTAGAATTAATGATTTCAGTATTCTCGGCAGTTGCTTTATCGATTTCAGATTGAATAGCTTTACGAGAAGTTTCGGAAATGTCTTCGTTGTCTAATTGAGGAAGCAATTGAGCAATTTTTTGTCCATTTGCGTCTAAAGCTTTATTGCTTTCTGGCTTAGAGAACATTTTGACTGCGCTCATTGTAACTTGTGGCAATGCTCCGATATTTAAAAGATTAGTCATAAGAAACGTGTCTTTTAAAACTTGCCAAGAGTTGTCAAAATACCCGACCGACTTATCTCCTAAGATATCTCTTTTAATTGCATTTTGATTAAGGTTGTCAAGAAATTCTGTTTTTATTTCTCTTTTTGTGTCTTTGTAGATTTGATTAGCAATATTATTAGAAGCTCCTTTGATTGCTTTATCAACAGCGCCTTTTGCTAATGGGTCTTTTAACGCCGATTTCCAAACGTTTTTTGCATTGATTAATGTCTCATATGTTGGTGAAGCGCTAAAATAACCTGTTGAAAAACCGCTAAAAGCTGGTCCTAAAGCCATTTGCCAAGGAGCATAATTTTTACCGTTTTTATTTGCTTTACGCATCTCGGCATAAGTTTGTCCGGCTTGTCCTAATCCCAAAATACTTGCGCCACCGGTTTCTCCAGCTCCTGCCATTGTTAATAACGTTCCTGCTTGATTTGTTAACAAATCGGTAGAGTATTGAAAGAAATTGTCAAGTGTAATTTCTTTATTTTCAGGACGGAATTCTTCTCTGTATTCTTGAATTCCTTGACGAGCCTTATCGGTTTGCTCAAACAATTTTTCTGATTTTTCTTTTGTGCCGATGTTTCCACCAAGAGTACCTAAATAATCAAGTCCTTCCACAAAAGAAATACCACCTTCCACAAGAGAAGATGCTATTCTTGCTTTGGCGTTTTCAAACTTATTGTAGTTTCTTCTAAAAGCGTCAAATTCTTCTTGCGCGGTTCCTAATTTGTCTGTAGATTTAGCGAATAGCGCTCTGTCTTCGTCAAGATATTTAGTGATTTTTTCGATTTCAGAATCAATTAGCGCTCTGTCTTCTTCAGTCATTGCATTTTTTTGGTCTTCAAATAACTGGGCCAAATACTTTTCGTTTAAAGAGATTCTGTTTGAAGCGTCTTGTCTTTCTTTTGAGATTGTTTTAAATCTTTTTTGAGCGTCAACTTCCAAATACGTTTTTTCTTGCTCGTCAAGCGAACCTAAATAATCGTTGATTTTGTCTTGCTTGGATTGTAATGTTTTGTTTTTTACAAAAATCTCATCTGCTTTTTGCTCAATTTGCGAAGGAGTAGCTTTTATTTTCTGAGATTTAAAAAAATCTGAGGCTTCTTTTTTTTCTTCGGCAAGCGGATCAATTTCTGCTTTCCAATTTGCCTTGGTTTCTTCACTTCCGCCAACGCCGATAACATCAACAAAGGTATTCCATCCTTGTTTAAGCCCGGTTTGCAATCCGTTAAGAAATCCTTGCTTTTCTTTTTTGGCTTTTAAATCATCTACAATAGTTTGTCTTTCTTCTGTAGGGACTTTTGTGGCTTGGCGATACTCAGCAACCTTTTTTTCTGTAAGTTGTTTAAATGCCTCGTCTTCGCGTTTTAATTTAACTTCATCAGTAGTTATTTTTCTTGGCGCAACGGTGGCGGTAACGTCTTTTTGAGTAACGCCTTCAAGTCTTTCATCTTTAATCTTTGGTTTTAAAGTACCCAAAGAACCATCTGTCGGTACCGAAACCGACTTTTCCGCCTTTGTAGTAGACATTGATTGTGGTTTGATACCATCTTTTGGCGTAGACTTTTTTTTTTCGGAAACAAAAGTGTCTCTAAACGATTTCAATTCATCGTCAGAAGCTCCTTCTTCAGCATATTTAGTAAGTTCGGCAATCAAAATCTTATTGTCTGCCTCGGTAAGTCCAATCTCGTTGTATTTTGGTCTTTGTATCATAATGAATAATTATTTTCCTGATGCTATTCTTTTTGCTCTTTCTTCCGGAGTTTCTTTTCTTCCGCCCTGTGTCAAACCTTTTGATTTTTGTTTGAAATACGCATTTGCTTCATTAAGTCCTGAGAAGTATTCACCGGTATCAGGATTTTTCAACATAATTGCAAAATTCTCTGCGTCATCTGCGTTTTCAGAAGTATCATAAGCCTTAGTCGTAGGTCTTTTGCTTGCTACAGTTACTTCCTCTACATCTCCAAATTGATAAAAATCTTCTGGCACTTGTTTGGTTGGATTTTTCTTTTGAAAATCATTAAGTCTTTTTTGCCCTTGAGCAGTAAGTCTTGTCGATTTTTGATTTTCGCCTTCGTATGTTTCTTGAACAACGTAAACTAAATTTCCATCAGGTTTAACTCTTACTTCTTTTAATTTTTCAATTTTACCGGTTCCTAATTTTCTTTCGGCATTAGAAATTGCAAATGTTTTTGTTCCTTTCGGCACTTTTGCATTTGTGCCTTCAATAACACCTTCTTTTACAGTAATTGTGCCTGTTCCGATTACCGGTGTTGTTGCTTCTTCTTCCTTGCGGTCTTTTCTTGCTGCGCGCGCTTCAGATGCTCTTTGAGTAGCCTCGTCGATTCCGATTTCTTTTTGATAAGAAGTCTCGTATTTTTTTCTTAAATACTCTTTAGCCTTTTCAATTTTTTTCTCATCTGTAACATTTCTATCTCTTTCTCCTGTAGCTTCGTAATAAGCAACGGCCAATGCGTTTTTATCAACTAATTTAGCGTCAACATAATCAGATATACTTTGTTTTAGGCGAGGCGTTAATTCTGTTACTTTTTTCTTCGTCAATGGATTTAGAGTCTCAATAACATCCATTGGGTGTCCTTTTTTAAATTGCTCTAATTCTGTATCAAAATCAACTTTCATTACAGGAGTATAAGCTACTTCTCCTATTTTTTCCAAGCCTCCTTTGTCAATAATTTTTATTTCGCCGGTATTTGGGTCTTTTTCATAAACAATAGCTTCCATTGAGCCGTCAGGACGTAAATTCCATTGTATTTGATTTTTGTCAACTGCCCCACCAAGCGCCAAAGCGTCTTCTTCAAACCCTTTCGCTAATTTGTCTTCGCTGACAAGTTTTGTCATATTTGCATTTTGGTCGTTAAGCCTTTTTGAACTTGCGTTTAAAAGGTCTATTTGACTGTTTGCGTTTGCGTTATATATGTTAAATTCTGTTTTTGAAATTTTACCATTTTTATAATCCATGGCGGTTTTGGCAACTCCTTCTCTAAGTTTGTTAGCAAAATCAATTACCATAGCGTTTCTTGTCGCATACGGAGTTGTTTCAGCTTTAATTGCCTTCACATTTGCTTCAATCGCCTTATCTTCTTCTTCCTCTGCTTTTTTCTTCGCCTCGTCTTCAAGTCGCTTTTCTGCGCGATATTTAAACGCATTATCTTCAATGTCTTTTAAGGCATCCCCAAGAGGATTGCCTTGAATTGGCGCTATTGTTCCGTAACTTCCAACTTTTCCAATGACTGCCATGTTTTTTATCTATTTAAGTATGATGTTTCTGGGAAATAAATCGACGAAGGATTAAAACTATTTGCCGGGCGAGGCATAAGTGTTGATGGCTGAATTCGAGAAGCTGGTTGGTATAAAGGTACTACTCCTTGAGCCTCTATTTCATTGTCAATACCATTTACTTGAGGTGTAGTATTTATACCGGCAAGAGCTTGACCCGCCATTCCAAAACCTTTTACTGCATTTCCAATTCCTCCCCACATATCTTGTCTACCAGCTTGAACTTGCGAACTTAGCGCTGCTATATCTGCGTTTTCGCGATTTTCTTGCATTGCTCTAATTCTTGCTTGGTCTTCCGCTTCTTGTTGTTGAATTTGCTTTTGTTGCATATCAATATCAGCAGCGATTTTACGATTAACATCTTGATTTCCGGCTTCAACACGCCCTAAACCGGCAAGCAAAGCTCTTGTGCCACCACCTCGCAAAGCATTAATTTGGGTAGACGCTAAACGCGCTTGTTCTTCACGCTGAATATCAGAACCCAATGTGCTTACTTCTAAATTTTTTGCTACATTTTCAAGTTGTTGACGCTCATAATTTTCAAGCGCTTTGCTTGCGTCTCTTTCTTGACGTGCGCCAGACAAAGTTTGATACAAACCTCCGGCTAAACCTAAAGCTCCACTCGCGACACTTACTGCTCCCATGTTTTTTATAGTATTTTAAAATAGTGTTTTGTATTCTCTCCTTTCACGTATTCCGCACCTTCTAATGCTTTTTCTACATTTTCAGTATCGGAAGTTGTAAATAGCCTTAAATATCCTTTTCTTTTTCCGTATTTTGAAACTTCTTGAAACAAATATCTCAATCCGCCTTCTTTTTTCTTGTAACTCACATTTCGATTACTTGCCGGGAATCCAACTTGAGCCATCTTTGAATCTGTGTGATAAAACCATACCGCATAACAAGGAATTTCATCTTTTGTGTAACACACAAAAACGTTCTCCGGTAAATAAGCATCTGCAATATGAGGAAAATTCTGCGACTCAAGCCACTTCGAATAAATTGGAAAAAATTCCTCTTTGCTATGTTTTTTTACTACGAAGCTCATTTTGATTTGATTAGTTTAGGCAAATTTACATAAAAGATTTTACAACCTCACTATTAAGGCTAAAAATCTCGACATACGATGATGTGTCTAACGTACCGGTAACTTTACAATAATATCCTAATATATCTCCATTGGCAATACTTTGAGGTTTTGAACAAATTGCGAAATCTCCACTTACGAAACTGTTCATTGTGTCTAAAGTAACCGAATTAGCGGTTTTAGACTGAATAGTCCCTACTAAATTCAAATCAGCATCTCGTATTTGGTCTCCTACAGAAACAAATGTGTCTAAATCATTTGGAAACGTAATTGTAAGACCTGAAACCGTACCCGTGCCAATTCCTTGATTTGCCAAAAGCGCGGTATCAATAGTTTCGTTTGATGTTCTAATGTACGCCCAATAAACATTTTCTTTCTTTTCGAATGATTCTTTGTCAATATAGCCGTCATTCAAGTCGGTTTGCAAACTTAAATCCCAAGCGGAATTTCCTTCAATAGAAATCGCTTTAAAATTCTTTCTTGTGCTTGGCTCTTGATTGAAGAAAAACGCGAATATTGACGGTGACTCAACTCCGTAAAACGTATTGTAGTTATCGTTATTGCCGGACTGATTATGCTCGTAAACCTCTCCGTTTTTAAAAGAAAAGAATCGGTTATTACATCTAATCATATCTTCAGGATTAAATGATTGCCTCATTGTCCAACCGTTATCTTTGTCAGAATATGTCCAAGTAACAAACTGATTGCCGTTGTACTGAATGTTTAAGATGTAGTAATTGAAAAATTGATCGTACTTTCCGTTTATGTGATTTATCGTATTGTCGCGGAATAATTTTTTAAAATAATCTCTCATGCCTTGAGAAGAAATCTCAAAAATACCATTGTTAGATTTTTTAAGAACAACACCGCGTTTTACGTCGGTAAAGTATCGGTCGAATCCATAAAAATCAAAACTGTCTGGATTTGACGAAATTCCGTACTCCCCATTCAAAGTGTCTTGTTGACCAAGAACTTCTTCAATTCGTGATAAATTCGTTGTTCCATCAGCATTGTAAAGCAAATCTTTTGCGTAGTAAACAATTGAGTATTTGTCTTCTTGAATTACTTCTAAGTTTGTTTCAAATCCGACCATTTTTATAATGGCGCCGTAAGCCTTAACTATATCGGTTTTTATATTTCCTGTCGATAAATTAAACTCGTTTAATCCATTTATATTTGTGTCTGAATTGTATGTTCCCGAGTAAGTAATATCTGCAAATCTACGAACTTGCTTGTAGCCTTCCGGAGAAATATCTGTCGGGTTCGAATCAATACCAAATGATTTTCCGGTAAGAGTGTCTTGAATTCTGTAGCTTTCTACTCCGTTTCCAAAAGAAAAACAGTTAAATGCCTCATCTAATAAATGAACGGTCATTTGATGAGCGCCGTTTGTAATTGTAAATGTTTCCGGAGTTTCAAAAAACGATGACTGTAATTGCTCGATTGGCTCGGTTTCAAATACCAATGTACCGCCGGCAAAGTTTACGTCAAACTCTACTGTTGTGATAATGTCTCTTGACGCGGTTCCGTCTCTCCATGGTTTAACTCTAAACTCATCATTGTTTCCGCTTGTTCCAAAATCCCAATCTCTTAAATAATCATCGGCATAATTTACCCATTGGCTAAGACCGGCTATTTCTGCCGTAAACCAATCATACATACTCGCATAGTCTTCTTGGGCTGTTGTTTCAATGTTTAGCGTATGGTTAAAGGCAATGTTTCCATAGGCTTTTATCTCTACAAAAAACTTAATTTGCGTACCGGCTTTAACCGGTGTTGGTACCCAAGTAGCGCCGTCATAATATCCAAATAAAGGCTCGGTAGTCACGAATGAACGAGTAGCATATCTTCTTTTACCGGTTCCGCGATAAGTAACGAAACTGTCTTGGTCAATATTGATATTAAAGTCTCCTTGTTTAATCTTCATGTAAACGCCGGACTGTTCAATTAATTCGTCTCCGCTTGATAAAACATTTCCGGAAATAAAATTAACCGGTTGGTCTTTTACCTCAAGCACTTTTACTTGTTGTAATGTTTCAAGTGGTCCGGAGTAATCTGATTTCACAGTAAGAACATCTCCCTCGTTTACTTTCCCTTTATTTTCTCCTACTAATTGAATGTATCGGTAAACGCCGTCTTTGTAGACTACGTTTCCGTATATGGTTTGGTAATCTCGCTTAGGTTGTTTTACGGCAAATTTGTAATACTTTGCCCAACTTGGCGGATTGTTGTTTATTGTAACTTGAAGTTTGTTTATTTGGTCGCTATTGTCGGCCGGAATAAAAACTGTGTTGTTGGGGCAATTTAAAGCAGTTGTTTTTCTGCCTTGTTCGTCCATATAAACAAGCACTACTTCGTAATCTCTATTTGAGTGAAGCGATGTGAATGCGTTTGCGGTAGTTGTAATTAAGTTTGATTCTGTGATTACATAGAATTCGGTTTTAGACACGATTACTGCGCCCGGCTCTGTAACATCATAAACTACTTTCGGTGTGGTAATAGACAATGTTTCACCTGAAGAAGAAACAATAAACCCTTCATAAGAAGTTGTTGTGCCAATATTACTGATTTCCGTATTTTGAAAAGTCAAAGAAAACACATCTTCAAGTTGATTCACAAATGATGAATTTGCCAAGAAGTCTGCTAAATTGGTATAGTTTTCATTTATGTTGTAAAAAAACGTAACAGAAGGTTGTACCGTGGCGTCTAACGTGCTTTGCAATTCAAAGTTGATTCTGATTTGTTTTCCGGCTACATATTCAAAACCGGTCATGTCAAATTCTGAAATTCTTTGTATCACTGTGTCTCCGACCAATGTAGCGCCATATCCCGTAGATTTAGGGTAAGATAATTGTTGGTCCGCAAAATAGTCATATTCAGAAACGAGTATAGTGCTCATTCCTACAGCCAATGTTATTTTGTACGTTAAACTACAGCTATACAACAATCCATCGTCAGAAACAACATGTATTTGAACATCTTTATCAGAACCCGTGTTGTATGTTTTTGTTTGAGGACCGGTAAGTGAAGTCCAAGATGCTAAAGTTGTAGTGCCTTCTTTTACGAAAATACTATATTCTGTATCTCCAAAAGTAGGTCTTGGAGAAACCTCAATAATAAATTCTCCATTATCTCCGCCGGCTCCAGACAAATCCATTTCTATTGTGTTAGTGCCGTAATTCATTTGATTCACAGGGGAACCACCGCCTTCTTCGTTTCCTCGAATAAAATCAACAATGTTTTCGTAATCTACTACATCTACAAAATTATCTTGTGCGCCTTCTATTTCATCTTGAATAGCCGGCTCAGAAACAACTTCTACGTCAAAATCAATTTTTACACCTAAATCTCGTCCTTCTAAGTAATTGGCGAATCCGAGTCTGTTACCGAATTGCGCTTGAGCAAATGCTTGCAAAGGCACGTTGTCAAAGTTTCTGAAAAATTGGTCTTCAGGAAGTACGCTGAATATTTTTGCTTTGCTAAATTGAAATGAGTGAACTGTATTATCTCCCCATCCTTGTTCTTCTTTGACGAATTCCTCAATTACGTAAATTGTACTTGAGTTACTTTCTCTAAACAACAAATCGACTTGCACAACTTCTCTTGGGCCAACATTAAAATCAATGTCAACGGCATTTGATAAGTTAAGCATACCGTTATTTTCGTAAGTCTGATAGTCTAATGCAAATTGGCTTGGCTCAAAAGCTACTCTTGTCCATGAACTCGGAGCCGAAAAGAATCCGTCAGCATATTTATATCTCGTGGCAAAACAAATAAATTTGTCGTCCATGAAATTGTTTTCGACACCATCAACACTTGTGGTTAATGAAATCGTTGGAGCAAATATTGGAGAAGGCTTCATTACTGATATTTCGGTATCTGAAAATCCGTCAATTGCCCAAGTTTTTGCGGTTTCAATATTTACTATTCTTGGCGGATTATCGTCTCCTGACCAAGCAATTAAATCGCCGTTACCGTCTGCGTCAATGTAAATATTTACATTTAAAATTCTTTTTAGCGGATCAAAATTTAATACTCCGCCAACTGTAGATTGTAATACAATAACCGAAACTTCTGTCTCGGTATCATATTCAATTATGTAATCGTAATCTGTTCCTGAAATAAAGTCATAGATTTTGTTCTTTGATGGGTTTGAGCCGGTGCCGATAGTTTTTCCTCCAGTAATTCCGTAGTCAGATTTTATCAAATTGCCGGGAATTGACTTTCCAACACCTTGATTTGAACCATCGCTTGTGGTCACGGAAAAGTTTTGAGAATCAACAAGGCTTCCCTCGCGGGTCATGCGCTCATCTGTATCTTTATCAATTATGCCGAGAGCAAATCTATTTTGTATTTTCATTTCAGTAGATTAGTTTATCCATTTTTTTCTTCCTCGCATAATCTCAGCAATTTGCGGAATCTTAATATTCGCGCATTTGATTTTTGCGTTACGGAATAATGTATTTGCTTTTTTACGCGCCGATTGTTTTGCATACTCAGGAACACCTAATTGCATTTCTAAAAGCTCGGCATATACTGTAGCGATTAAAGCGGTTTCGGCAAGTTTGTTGATTTTTACGTCATCACTATCGGCATATTCAAGACCATCAGAAATGTACTCTAAAATTATCACTCTTGACAAATTATCGCTTGAGAAGTGAATTTTTTTGTTGCGATTGTCAATATTGAACGTGCCATTGTAATTTTTAGTAGTGTCAAAATTCCAAACATTTGGTCTTCCGCAATGACAAGTAATACATCCGCCACCACACGCTAAAGAATATTGATTGCAATTCTCTAATGTATTGTGAGGCAATGAATCATTTACGGTTTCAGTTAATGATGTTCCTTCAAGCGGATAACCCTCGCTATCAAAAAGAATGTTCCAATTGTGGTCTTGCAAATATCCTTGAACAAACGGATTTACGTTTCGATTCACAGACAACGGGTGAAATTCACCAGTTTGCCTATTCAGCCAAGAAATCCTAACGTAGTTCACGTAATCCGGCGGAAGTGTAATTTGCAAAGTATCTCCCAACTCTAATTCAATTGCTCTTACTTCATTCAGCGCATCAAATGTAAATTGCTTCAATGCTTGTTTGAATTGGTAGATTACCTGATAGCGCGTAACGTTATTCAATACCAAATGGTCGCCAACATTATTCGCCATAAAATTACCTATCAACTGCTCTAACGAAATGTAAACATACGAATTTGCATTTGGATCATTGTAGTATTCAAATGGATTTTGACTTCCTTGACCCGGCGCTGCATTTGGCTGAGAGTAATTGTATGTGTTTGAGTATAGTAGCATTTTTTATAATGTTATTTCAAAATAATTAACATACACAACAACAGTAGTGCTTGGGTCTGTTGGAGTTTCTAAATTTGCCGTCGCCTCTAATGTTAGATTTTTATTAAAAAAAGTGTCAGAATTACCCGGATTTCCAGCTAATCTAAATTCCTCTGTTAATGTTCCGGCTCCTATTTGCGTATTAAAAAGCATTACACTTGATGTGTTTATTCTTAAATTCCAAGGCGCTCCGGAAACTCCCCATCCAGAATTATTAACATATTTAAAAAACGCTTGTATAGGAAGGTATGCTATATTTGATGTCGCCGGAAGTATTTCTACTGGAGAACTATTTAGCGCTAACAATTCAGCGTGTGAAATTGTTCTTTTTACCGTTTTAATAACGGCTAATCTATCAACATAATCCGCTACCGCTTTTAGCGCATTCCCTTCGTCTTCAGGAGTTAATGAATTCGCAACCGTCTTGTCGGTTATATTTTCGTCTATGTAAGTATTTAATTCTGCTCTTGTCATTTCTGTTATTTTTTAGTTAAAGGTTTCTGTAAATGCTGATGAGTGTATTCTTGTGTAAGGTGGTGGCGTAGGAGTGAAATTTGTACTCAATCTTATTTGGAAATTTGCCATGTCGCTTATTGTTAAATTCTGAGGGCTTGACGTTGGAATTGCAATTGGCGAACTCCATGTATTTCCGTCAGAAGATGTTTCATAAAATAAATCCACAAGAGCTATTGTAGTTGAAAATTCAACCTTATATAAATTTTGAGCTATTCTCGTGACATTATTGATAGTTAAACTCATAACTTTTGTTTATTAGCTTTGTGTTTGGTTAATTCTTGCTTGTTCGTTGTTTTCTACTTGAATCACGTCAGTTTCGCGAAGACTTAATCCGGCGTATTGAAGTATTCTAACAATCAATTTTTCATAAAGCGCTTCCGGCAATTCAAAATCTTGCAAATCTGATGCAGAACCGTTGTACATTGCGTCGCCGTTAGGAAGCGTGATGTAAGTCCATTTTGGCGCTCTTGGTTTTCTAATGTAAAGCAATTCTAATTCATATCCCGTAGGAACAGTTGGAAACACTCTATACGATTCGCCAATTTTAGTATAAATCGGATAAGTCACAGTCGGAGTTGACATTTCTGAGTTCACCAAAGAATTAATCATATTCTTCGAAACTTCTTCAACATCTACTTTTTTGCCACTTGAAATATTGCTTAATGAAATTCCAATTGTACGGTAAAAATCAGTACCGGTATAACTCCAAATATTATCGCCGGAATCATAAGTGAAATTTGATGGTGTGCTATACTCTGAAAACACATCAATCATTTCTCGTATATTTGCCGGGATATTAGAATAACCGCTATTAGCGCGACGATTGGTTTTATTTGTTATCCACTTAGAATATTCATAAAAGAGGTCTTCAAAAATAGCTTGTTGCGCTAATTGAGAGTAAGCGTCATATTCTGCCGGCGTTAAATACCCGAGATTATTTTTATTCAGCAAGTACATTACGACATTGCGGACTCTATTGGTGCTTATCATTGCTAAATCATTAGTTTACAGCAAAGATAGAAAAAATTGATAACACTTTATAGTTTGATACTATTTTTCTATTTGACTAAAACAATTAACTAAAATATGTAGTTTTGCTTAAACGAATATTGTTACCATGAATTATGGCAGATTTTAAAGCAACATCTTTCGCTTACAGAATGTTGATAAAAGGAATTAAAGGCGAAATTTCAGAAGAAAAATTAGAAAGAATATTAAAGAAGTATTTTGAATTAAGGCGTGAAAATCTTAATTCTGAATACGAGATTGATTTGTTTCCAAAGTACGCAAATAGGCAATTGAAATTAATAAACATTTATGGAATGAATTGTGTGTTTTGTGGCAGAAAAACAGAAAGAGCGTTTACCGGAAATTTTAATCCAACGCATAGGTTTAGCATAGAGCATATACTTCCAAAATCAAAAGGCGGAATAAACCACATACTTAATTGTTGTATTTCTTGTAATGAATGTAATTCTTCTAAAATGAGCAACATTTTACCAAGTAGAATTGATTTACAATAAAAAAACCGCCTCGTAAATGAAGCGGTTTTCTTTTTAGTTGTGTTTTCGGTTTATAGTACCGTGTGTTTAAGATATTCGTAGAAGTCTTTTCCTTTCGAATCGCTTTGTAAATACAAGGCAAATTGGTCAAGTTCATCGGTTCCTGAAAAATCCGCTTGGAAAATTACTTCTCCTTCAGAATTCAAATATTTTTTACCTTGAACACCTACGATGTGACGCATAATTGCAGTTTTAATTACCGCTTTTACTTCCAAAGAATCATCATTGAACAAATTGATTAATTTCTGAGGGTTGTTTTCAGCGTAGTTGTACAAACTTTCTTTGATTTCGAAAGAACTCATGTCGTTGTTGTAACTTGGCAATGCGACCATGGCTACCGATTTCAATTTAAACGAATCAGAATTGGTGATTGACGCAAATGCCTTAGCTTTTAACTCGTGCTGAGATACTTTTTTCTTAGCGTCTGCTTCTTTGTCAATTTCTCTAAAAGTCACGTCTTTGTCTGGGTGAATTGCCAAGAATTGTTGTAGTAACACATTCTCTTTCGGAACAAATAAAGCTCCATCACGCATAATAATAGACTGAATCAACGCTTCTCCAGTCTGAAACTCAGCCAAGAAAGTTGTTTGATTACTTGCAAATTTTAATGTGTGATTGATTTTTGTTACCGGATTTCTCCATTGCAACGGAGAGCCTTTTTTGTGACGATTTCTAATACCGAATGTAACCGGTTTTGTGTCGTTCTTTGTCGTGTAGTAACGGTCTTTGTATTCTAATTCAGGAAGTCCTTCAATTGCATCTGAAATTCCAAACTCTCTGTTTTGTCTTTTCGGCGCCGGAGCATCTGCTTGAACTTGAGGTTGTTGTTTTGGAATTCTACTGTCAATTAATGCCTCTAATTCGGCTTTTGACAACGTAATAAATTCCTCTTTTTTTTCAACGACTTCAATGTCGTTTACTTCTTTTTCTACTTTAGGCGCATCATTCTTAGATGGCCAAAATTTGTTTCCACTCATTTTGATTTAATTTAATTTGTTATTTGAAAAAAGAGAGGGCGATTAAACCCTCTCTTGATTTTTGGTTTTTAACCTACTTACGCACCTTGGAAAATCAAGGTATTCGCACGGCCTAACACGTTTAACATTCTTTCAGTTAAGAAGTGTGTCTCACGGTTATCGGTTGAATTCGTAGCGGTTGGTGCTTGCATACCTAAGATAGCCATTTGGTATTTTCTGTTTGTCAATTCAGAAGCACGGTATTTCACGTGAATCATTGGCAAAGTTGCAGAAACATTTTTAGACTTGTCGTAGATTGCTTTTGATCCGTATGGCAACATAACTCCGTGAACTTTTTGCGCTCCCGGTAATGCACCTCTACCTGTTGGGTCATCTAAATATCTCCAACGAGATTTGTAGAATGAGTAGCCTGAGTAAGAGAATCCTTTGAACTCTAAGTTAAGAGCCATGTCTTCTTTGTTGTCAAATGCTCCCCAAGATACACCGGTAACGTTTTCTGCTTGTAACATTCTATCGATAGAAGCACACATTGAAGTAGTTCCATAGATATAGTTTTCAGATAACGCACCTTGTTGGTTCATTCTTTCTACAATTTCGTCAAAATCGTCAAGGTCAGTTGCTGGTCCTTCAAAGATATTACCTTCTTGAACTGCTGAAATTAAACCTTGAGTACCTTGATAACCTGCCGTTCCTACTGCTGAACCTGATGCCCACAATTGCCCTTCGATAAGTTTTTTCTCGATAGCATTTTTGAAACGTTTTTCAGTATCACGGTAGTTTTTGAAGTACCAAATGTAACCGCCGTTTACTCTTAACCAAGTTTTTTGAGCTAAGTTTGAACCGGTTTCTGTGATAACCTCTTTGATGTTTGTAGAGATATTCTCAAAGTAGTCAACGTCAGTATTTAACCCTTCGGTCATACCAGCAGTACCTTTCAAGAATTCGTTACCGGTAGTGAATACAGTTAAACCTGTAGTTAAACCTGCATCCCAACCAGCTACATCTCCTGACAATACCGTAAAGGTGTTATCGGTTACCGCAGTAATTAAACCTTGCTGTAAAGCTGTTCCGGCTGCGTTTGTAACGAAGATAGTTTGGTTTACACGTAATGGGTGGTCATTTGAAGTGAACACGTTAGATGAACGGGTTACACCTGACAATAAAGGCTCTAAACGACCTTCTTCTGTCCATTTGAAGTTGTCACTATCAATTGAACTTTCTTTTCCTAAAGCCTCGATAAGCCCGGTAATATCTCCGGAACCGTATCTTGCTTGAATTTCTACTTCTAAATCCGGTAAGTACGGAGTCAAGAAGTTAAAATCGTCTCCTGACAAATAGTTTTCAGGGGTTGGTGTTTTTGTGGCAGTTGGCGTAAACGCTGGTGCCGGACTTGCTGCTAAAGACATTTTTCTTTGTGTGTTTTAGTGTGTTGTGTTTAAATTTTCAAAACTCAGTTTTGAACAAAGAATTTAGTCAACTTTCTCTACGACAAATTTAGGAGCGCCATTTACCGGTGGAAGATTTCTCATTCCTTGAGTAATGTTTTTGCTTTCACGTTCTGCTCTTTCCGCTTCTTCAGCGCGTCCGATTTCGATGAAATGCTTGGCTGCTAACTCAGGATTATCGGCGAAAAATATCGCTTTATGATAACCTACCGGGTCAGTAATTATTCCCGTATCTTTGTCAAAGTACTTGTTGATAATGTTTCCAACGTCCGATTGCTTGTTTTTTGTAGCTACCACATCTTGCGGTTTGATTTTGTATTCTTTACCATCGACTGTAACTTTGAAACCTTCAAATTCTCCGGTAAATAACTCATTCGTTTTAGCTACAAAAGTTTCTTGCTGACGTTTTAAAACATCTTGGTAATTCTTTTGTTCTTGGGCGATTCTATCAAATTCAGATAGCTTTCCTTTCACGTCTTCAGGAAGTAGGTCTTCAGAACCTCTTTTAACCATAAAATCCTGTTTTCTTTGTTCAAGTACGGCATCTGCCTTTCTCAAATCTTGTTTTAAAGCGATTTCCTTATCTAAAATAGCATCGGCATCCGCTTCGTACTCAGGGTCTAACCCTTCTGTACTGTATCTCTTATTGAATAAGCGATTTAATTGTTGTTGATTCAGGTCGGGGTTTTCAATTTGCAAATAAGCCATCAATCTTGTTGACGGGTCTTCTTGAGACCAATCACGTTGCGATTCTAAGAAGGCATTAATATCTGTATTCCCCGTTTTTTCAATGAACTCTTGTAATTTTTCTGCAAGAGGGTCTAATTTCTTTTGCTCTTTTGGTTTTAAATCTTCCAAAGACTCGGCATTAAAACCTTGTTCTTTTAAGAAGTTTATCACGGCAACTTCGTCAATTGTGATTTGTGGCACTGGAATTTCTTCCGTTGTTACCGGTGTTTCAATTGTAGTTTCCGGAGTTTCGACAATTTCTTGCGTTGTG
>JACCDJ010348052.1_pt1 | contig 23454 bp, 25 predicted proteins | sample 7444481 | NCBI WGS metagenome assembly JACCDJ01 (sample SAMN15323435, study PRJNA562643) | freshwater metagenome | isolation source: river surface water | place: USA:Blue River Watershed | collected 2017-08-15 | reverse complement strand
GTGTATGGGGCATTTGGATAAGCCGAGTCGGTAAAGAATTCGATTGTCACCTTAAATCCAAGACATGCTCCGGCAAGTCCGCCATCTAAAGTTGATGATGGGGTCGTAGATGTATCTGTCACTGTGATTGTGTTATCTCCGATATCAAAACCTGAGAACACAAATCCTGCTCGCGTGAAGCTACGAAGCGGCTTGATGACAACAAACTTGTCACAAGCTCCTACCAATACAGAACCTTGCGCATATGTGAATCCACCAGAACCTCCAGAGCCGCCTGTTCCCGCTGCTCCTGTCTGGCCAGTTGCACCATTGGCGCCATTAGCGCCATCTGAACCATTACAGATGCGCACAGGCTGCGCAGAGACATTGTCAAAGAATTCGACTCCGCCATTCTTGCATGAGCCTTTTTCTCCAGTGAACGGAATTGCGATCACGCTCTTGCCGGAAGTTCCATTACAAATATATGAAGTTCCTTGAGCTGATTCAGCCTTCATTCCGCCTGTTGTGCACGGACCCTCTGAGCCGGTAAATGATGTGACCTGCACGCTCTGACCAGCTGCGCCATCTTGACCGTTGAGGCCATTTACACCGTTGACTCCATTAATTCCATCGCGACCATCTTGACCGTCGGCACCGTCTTGGCCGTCTTGGCCGTCTTCACCTTTGACGTATACGAGCTCTTGATTCGCACTCAACAAGCGTGTTGGTGTTCCAGCTACTGCCTCGCCGGTCGCTGTATCAGTCTCTGCATACGCAACGCCCACTCGGGCAAGCGAGAGGACCAGCAAGACGATGGCGAACTTCTTCATGGCTAAATTATCTCCGTTTTCTGCTCAAAAGAAAACTTATCCTCGCTCGATGCGTAAATTGCGCTCAAGAAGGCATGGATTGCAGGTGCTATTCCCGCCAACAACAAGAGGGTCTCTACTCGCTTCTCAAGCGAGACTGGAGTGAGAGAAATCTGCTTAAAGAGGATGAAGCAGATCACGGCGAGTACTACCGCTTCAAGGAGGATATTACGTTGAATCTTGGAGACGTTGAGCTTCTCATAGGCGTTGAAGCGGACAAAAGAGAAGAGGTATGGAATAGCGAAGATCAACGAGACGATGAGCGCATTGGTAAATACTTGAGTCCAGTTATAGATGAATGAAAAGCTCACGACCATGACAAGAAGAGATGTCATTGGAGAGGTCACTCGGGCCATCGAGAAAGATTCATCACGCACTTCTACCAATTGTTGACGTTCGACCACAATGCTCTCGATGATGCTGCGAGCAAAGATGGCGCCAGCAACAATAGCTCCGTCGACATAAGTCACCTCAAGGAGAGGGCGTTCAATATAGACAATACTCTGCAGCAATAACTGGCCGAAGAAGAAGACCAAACCACCAATGAAGGCAGCACCCAAAGATCCGAGGAGATAGACCGGGTCGCGCTTGCTATCGCTCTTGAGTGAGAAGTCACGGCCAATTGATTCACGGAGAATTGCCGCAAAGATTGATGGACCAACCCAAGAGATGCCGATAGAGATTGCAATCAAGATATCCCGTAGAGAGGTGACATTTCCGGTGGAGATTTGAATCGCCCAGAATCCAAGAGTTGCAGCAAATCCTGAGAAGGCATCGAAGATTCCGACAAATGCAAAGGCTAAGAAAAGTGTGGTTGCTGTTGCAGCGATGCCCTCATTCTTGTTGACCTGAATTGATGCGATGACGCCTGCAATAAGTCCCAACAATGGAGATACGCCATAGAAATGTTTATTGAGTCTATGTGCGAGTTCACCCTCGCGAATAAGAAGGAAGCGAAGCAGAGAAGGCTTAAAGGAGTTGAGCCAATTGACGCGCAACCTGTAAGGGGCTGCCTCTAGGCGATCCCAGAAGTTTTCATCACCATCGATAATCGGGTCTGTGATGCGCGGAAGAACTTGTGCCGATTTAAATTGAATCTCGCGATATTTTCTAGCACGAATTGTTGAAGCGATTGCTGTGAGAAATACAAAGATAGTGATGATTGCAGCAAGATCCATCAAGTTGCTGGCAGCAGTGCGGGTTGTCGCTTCAACCACCAGAACACCGGCAATGACACGACCTTCTCCGCCATTTTCGTAAGTAACAATCTCATAGCTACCAGTAGGAAAGTCATCCGGGATTGTGATGGTGTGCGCTACATATCCTTGAGCATCTTTGGCGCTATCTGCAAAAGTTACCTCTTGGCCATTTCCAACGAGCTGCGTCACCCAGTTTCTATCCAAATCACCTTCAGCGATGATGACCTGCTGTTGACGTCCGCGTTCCCAGGTAAGGAGCGGAATATCTGCAGCAATTGCCGCTGTTGGCGCAAGAATAAAGGAGATGAGCAGTAGCGCAGTGAGCTTGAGTGATCGCATCGCTAATCCCCCTTCAGCGTATCAATGATGAGCCAGATTCCTACACCCACCGGAATAAGAATCATCAACATCTTCGGTGCCATTAACTTGCCAATCCAGGGAATGACAAAGAATACGATGCCGCTAATATCTTCTGATTTAGGTTTCTGCACATCGGGAGCTGGGTTTGCATCACCCTTCATGATCCAACCATTGACTGGATCGCCACCGATGATGCGGTGGGTAAAGATTCCAACAGACTCACCGCTAAATCGACGAGCTGTATATGCAGCGATATCCCCCAATTGCGGTTGGGTGCGTGGCGTTGGTGCTAGAAGCACAATATCGCCTGGCTTAATCACAGGCTCCATAGATCCGGTAAGAACGATACGAGCTTTCATAAATCCAGATGCTGAAAGAACTGAGAAAGAGATAAGAACTGCGCTGAGCGCATAACCAAGGTATTTAAAGAGGTTGCTGATTCTGTTGTTGCGCTGTTGAGCCGCAGTTGCAATGCGCTCAGGTGGTGCTTGAACAAAAAGTTTCGATTTAGTTGGAGCAATATCAGTGGGTGTAATCAAGACTGTGCGCTCACCGAGCGCATTTGAAATGGTAACGAGGACCTTTGAATCGGCAAATTGTGAAGTTCCTTCAACCCACATCTCTTCTGTTGAAGTTGCTTCAAAGAGAGGGCGACGAGCTGCCTCTTGGGTCATGGTTAGTGCTTGACGGTCTGAATCGTAATTCTGCGAATTAGTTGAGCATCCGCGAATGAAATGGTGCGATCAGGGTCGAATGTGATCTGAATAGATGCCTGGTTATTTCCAAATTCGTTGGTTGTCACATCATGCAAGATGTCGAAATCGATATATGACTTATCGATTGTCTCAACTGTGGCTGAATCCTTAAAGTAGAAGCGAGCCAAATCGAAGGTCTGGTAGGAGCCACCGTTAGCAGATGTTGCAGTCTCTGAGACTGTCAAAGCTCCGCCGGTCTCGCCGTACACCTGGATTGTGAAGTCATCACCGACGCAGGCTGCGTCAATATTCTCCAAAATAATGGAGTCGAGGGTGAACTCGCCAGTTCCGGTGTCGTTTACGAACCCTGCGTAAGGGATGATCGTAATGCCACCGTTGGTATCACAAGCTGTCGTTGTGATGTAACCCTGACCGAATTCAGTCTTTGATCCATTTGATGAAAGTGCGATGTTGGCACCGTATGCAATACCGGTGACCGCCAAAATCATCGCAACTGCCTTCACGAGGAAGGGCTTTGATGAACCGCTTTCTTCAATGTCCCCATATTCAGCGTCGTCAAAAGCATATGACTCATCAAAGTCATCGCTTTCATAACGCTTCAGTAGGTTCATTTACTTCTTTCTCTTTCTAGATTTCGTTCTATCCAAAACTTTTAACGCTTCCCTTGGTACCGGGTAGGAGCTCACTTTCGTGGCCCCTACCCCGTACTAGGAATCGTTAAATGGGTTGGAGTATTTCCTTAGTTAGCGCTCTGGAGTGTGAGCTTGTAGATCGCACCAGATGTTGCATTTGGTGTTGTGATGCCGAGATCGAATGACGATGTAGCAGATGCAAGGTTTGCACCGTTAGCAATCACGAATCCGGCTGAAGTTGTAGGTGTTGAACCGTTGATACCGATGGTTGCAACAGAGATTCCTGCGCCAGATGCTGATGCAAATGCGATAGGAGTTGCTGATGAATCACCGTATGCGTTCAACTGAAGTGTGCGGTTTGCGCAACCTGTTCCACCGTTAACGGTAGAACCCTGACCTGCAGCGCGACCATCAACGTCAGAGAAAGAGACTGTTGACATGTAGAACTGTGGGTTGTTGGTGCTGTTCACAAAGTTCACCTTTGGTGACAATGTGATTGCGTTATCGCAAGCAGCTGTTACCTGAACACCCTGACCGAATTCAAGTGATGAACCTGAACCGAGTGAGATGTTTGCTGCGAGTGTTGAGCCAAGTACTGCGACCGCTGCAACTGTTGCAAGGCCTGCGAGCGACTTGAGGTTGCTCTTCTTTGGTGCTGATTTACGAGGCGCCGGAGCGTTCTCGAACTTTAGGATTTCCATTCCTATATTCCCCATTCTAGTTAACGATCCACTTGGTACTACACCTTTACTTCGTCAGTGGTCCGAAGTTCAGGTATGCCTATCGATTGCTCGATAGGAATTCTCTACGGCGTAGCCGTTGCTGTTGGGCTTGCACTTGGCGTCGCGGTAGGCGATGCACTTGGTGCAGGTGCTGCAGCTTGTGCAGATGGATTGTCGATTGTTTCGACTGTGGTGCGGTGTACAAGCTGACCGTTGATATTGACGGTGGCAGCGCTTGGATCGATGAAGAAGGTGACATCTGCATTGTTTGCAGAGAGAACGCTTCCATCGTAGATAGATGTACCGCTTACTGATACAGCAGCGCTAGCAAGCAATGTGCCTGAGATCGTGCTGCCTGTTCCTGTTAAGTATGTAAGTAACAAAGCAGTTGAATCACTGATGTTATTTACCGGAGTAATTACAGGAAGAGAAACTTGAAGAACTTTTGCTTCTGGAATCGGACCGATGCCGATTTCTTGTGATGATCCGTCGATCAAACGAACGCGCAACTTCTTACCTGCGCAATTTTGGAGATCGAGGTTTGAAACTGTTACAGCACGCACGCGGAAGAATCCAGCAGATGGATCGTTCTCAACTGGTGCACCCTTCCACTCTTCACCCATTGCAATGTAAATCTTTTCGTCACATGCAACTGCTTGCTGTGAACCTTGACCAAATTCAAGCGCGCCGTTACCGACAGTTACGCTTGCTGCAAAGGTGGACATGATGAATGGGATGAATCCCATGACCGCAACGCCAAAGACAATCTTTGATTTGTATTTCTTTCCTCCGCCACCGAAGCCAGAGTTAACGGGACCACTCAAGGGTGAGTGCAGTGTCATCCGAGTGCTCCTTTCAACTAGGTACGGTCGAGTATCACCCCTTGGGGATAGCCCAAGCGGCGATATTTAGGCTCATCCTAGACTGAGGGTTTGCGAGAATACAAGTTACGGAGAGGGTTTTGGGAGGGTCGGAAGACCTTTTCGGGCTACCCCTATTTGAGCTTTCCGCCACCCTTAACGGTTGAGAGATCAAGGCCCAAGGGGCGCAAGGTCATCGTTGCCCCGGATTTGGCCGCAGAACAGAAGGCTGGGTTGGCGACCGGCTTGGTGACAGCGACAAAGTCGAGTGCGAGCGAGCGCCCTGAGAGGCCCCCTCCAATAGAGGAGATAAAGAGCCCTTGGTAGGAGTTGAGGAGGTTGACCGCGCGGTTGTTCTCAGCTGAGATGACCACCAGTCCGCTCAAATCTCCAAAAATCTGCTCATTTCCTTCGGCGGAGTTGTTGGCAACCCCTTTCTGCATGGCGTCAAAGCGCATACCAGCGCTGCCACGGACGCAGATCATCGTGTAGAGGACCTCAGGGTCATCCTGGGAGGCGTAGATATGGGGCAAGAAATAGGTAGCGGCGCGAGGGTCGATCGCCCCTGATGGTGGGACGCGGACTGTGTACCGTGGCTGAATTTCAAGGGGCTCTGGATCTGCCTCGACAGTCACGCTCTCACTCGATTCAGGCAGTGGGCTCTGGCTGGTCGGGGTAATCACCGGACGGGAGATCACCGGTTCGGGGCTCGAGGAGGGAGCGGGGCTTGCGACCGCAGTCGGAGTTTCAACCGGTGCAACAGGTGCTGGAGCGACCTCTGCCGCTGGCACCACCTGTTCAATCATCTCGGGATCACTGGCAAGTTCATCAGCGAGCGTCGGTGCGATTGTCGTCAAAATTGCTCCGAAGAGTGCAAAGGCAGCAAGACGTGAGAGAAGCTTGATGGAACGCTTCTCGGAGTGCCAATAGCTAAAGAAGCGGTATTTCAACCGATCTATCAGCTCATCGAAGGACATAATCGCAATATACCTTCTCTCTCCTCTACTGGTCTAACCCGATATCTAGAAATCTATGGAAATCAGCCGAGGTTGCCTGGAATATAGACAAGGCCGAGGGCTTTGAGCGCCTTCTCAAGTTCAGCCTTCAACACAAGATCTCCTGCGCGGTTGGCATAGAACATTCCGTACGAGAGCGTTGCTGAGCGTGCTGGCGCCAATTCATAGAGGCGATAGACCAACTGGCGAAGATTGGTCATATCACCAGAATCGACTACAGACTTGGTGATTTCAATCTGAGCGGCCACGCACCGTGGATGCGCATCAATCTCATCGAAGGCCAACTTCAGCGCTGCCTCTGCACTAACGCTCTTCATCACTATTAACTTCGAATCGAAATACATGAAGCAGGGAAGAACAGATGAATGTGTAAATTCAAACTTCGTTGCTTTCTTCTGGGCGTAGTTCTCGACCGTAGTCATGTAATTCCACTGCGCTTGCGCAAAGATGGTTGCGATGAGAGTGAAGAGCGCAAATGCGCAGAGAGCTGAATAGCGAATTGATGCGAGAGATTGCGACTTCCAAGAAGGCAATCGATAAGCCTGTCCGATGAGAAAACCGCAGAGAGCCCAGAAGAGATACTTATGGGTCAAGGTAAAAGGACTGACAAATGAGTTTGTGAGATAGACAAAGATATAGAGCCCGATGATGTAGAGAGCTTTGCGATTGATCTTTCCAGAATCCCAGATAATCAAAATCGATCGAATGACGAGAGCCAAGAGGAAGATAAAGGCGAGAGTTCCGAAGAGTCCTAGTGTCGCTAAAGTCTGAACAGATGCCGAGTGGGCATCGTTGCTAAGAATATTTGGGAACTTTTGAACATCTTCTAACGTGCGGTAGTGCTCATAATGGTTTCCATACTGGTCTGGTCCAACTCCGATGAGTGGATGAGAAAAGAATTGGCGCATCCCAGCTAGCCAAAAGTTGGAACGGATCTTTACCTGCGTATCGTTGCCAAGGACAGGAACAAAGTCGCCAAGGAATGGCATTAAGAAAATAAACTCTGCCCAGATAATTACAGCAAAAGTTCCTAAGAATGTTCTTCTATTGAGTGAAATCTCTCGACGTGGAATATATTTGCGTAGAAGAAGAACCGATGCACCGAGTGCAGTGAAGGCGATATCCAAATAACCTTGCAAAGGTCCAGCAAGCCAGAGCGCATAGATATTAACTGCTGCTGCAACAGCCAGGGTGATTCTTAGCTTCTTCCCGCTCTCAACCGCCACAAGAAGCAGAAGAGGGAGAGAGGTCCCAACAAATGCAGCAAAGAAATCGAGATTTCCAAGAGTTGATGTCACGCCATGATCGCCTGGGAGTTCAATGAGAGAGAAGTTCTGTGCGATTCCGATGAGGACGACAATCTCAAGCGCTACTAGATAAAACTTCAATACCTGCAAAAAGGCTTCATATCTAAATTGGCTGTGATAGATAGAGACAACAATGAGTGCGAAGACACTTGCACTTCCCACAAAGCGTCCTGCATCGCCAATCAGCGAACCCACCAAATTTCCACTCATCATCAGTGAAGTCAATTGAGCGGCGATGAGAGCCAATACCCCGTAGGTGACTAACTTAGGAAATCTAAAGCGGTGCGGTTTAAGCACGATAAGGATTGAAAAGCATGAGGCAAGGATTAAGAGTGAGAGCAGCTGAGCTGGTGCATTCTTATCAAATACATGAGGAAAGATGTAATCAGGAAAATGCAGAACAGATAGAAGAATAAAGCCGATACCGGCAACAGTGACCGCTTTCTTATCTGAGAGCATCTTTACCACTTTAATCTTCGAGCTGGCGAATTAACTTAAACTCTCCCCCGCCAAGTTGACCCTGGTCGCGGTACATCTCTAACTTTGCACGAGTATCGGCAATATCGAGATTTCTCATCGTCAACTGACCAATTCGATCTGTAGGACCGAAGGCGGCATCTTCTGTGCGCTCCATAGATAACTTATCTGGGTGATAGCTCAGCGCAGGGCCTGATGTATTGATTACAGAGTAATCATCTCCGCGGCGTAGACGCAGAGTCACTTCACCAGTAACTGCCGATGCAACCCAGCGAGTCAGTGATTCGCGGAGCATCAAACTCTGTGGGTCCAACCAGCGACCTTCATAAAGCAGGCGTCCAAGACGGCGACCTTCTGCATGGTAGTTGGCGATAGTGTCTTCATTGTGAATAGCGCTGATCAAGCGCTCGTAAGCAATAAAGAGAAGTGCCATTCCTGGCGCCTCATAAATGCCACGTGATTTTGCTTCAATGATTCTATTCTCGATCTGATCGGCCATACCGAGCCCGTGACGACCGCCAATAGCATTTGCTTCCTGCATGAGAGCAACGACATCGGTGAATTCTTTTCCATTGATAGCAACAGGACGACCTTGAACAAATTGAATACGGACATCTTCAGATGGAATATTTACTGAGGCATCCCAGAACTTCACTCCCATAATTGGTGTGACAATTTCAATAGAGGCATCGAGCTGCTCAAGATTTTTCGCCTCATGAGTTGCACCGAGAATATTGGCATCTGTCGAATATGCCTTCTCAACGCTATCTCGATATGGGAAGTTATGAGCGACCAACCACTCAGACATCTCTTTTCTTCCACCAAGTTCGCGAACGAAATCTTCATCGAGCCATGGCTTATAGATTCGTAAATTTGGATTGGCAAGTAGGCCGTAACGATAGAAACGCTCAATATCGTTTCCCTTATAGGTAGATCCATCGCCCCAAATTTCAACGTTATCGTTGAGCATCGCTCTTACCAAGAGGGTTCCGGTGACTGCTCGACCCAGTGGAGTGGTGTTGAAGTACTGCTTTCCACCTGAACGGATATGAAAAGCACCGCAAGCGATTGCTGCCAAACCTTCCTCTACTAGTGGAGTCTTGCAATCAATCAAACGTGAAATTTCAGCACCGTACTCTTTGGCGCGATCCGGAACAGTTTCGATATTGCTCTCGTCATATTGACCTAGGTCTGCGGTGTAAGTGCATGGAACGGCGCCTTTATCGCGCATCCAAGCGACCGCTACAGATGTATCGAGCCCACCTGAGAATGCGATTCCAACTTTTTCACCAACTGGCAGAGATGCAAGGACCTTAGACATGAGAGAAGTCTAACGGTTCAATTTCGCCGCAAGAACTGGCGTTACTCCCCACTCGGAGATCATCTTCTCGAACCGTTCAATTTCGCCCTTTTCTGGCTCAGCGCCAGTCTTTACCGCTCGAATCATGAGATTTCTCGGGGTGTGTTCGCCACCGATAAATTCAATGGCATCGACGCGATATCCGTGAAGCTTCATCAGTTGGATTCTCAAAGAATCGGTAATCAAATCTCCCAATCGTTCACGCATGATCCCGTGACGAGTGACGAGAGCCCATGGCTCTGGTGCAACCTTCATCTGCGCCTGAATATCGTGGTGGCAGCATGGAGCAAAGAGTGCCAGTGGAACATTTCCATTCACGGCCCAGGCAATTGAATCGTCAGTAGCGGTATCGCATGCATGTAGTGCGATAGCAACATCTGCCTGTGTTTGGGAAGTTGATCCAATCTCTTCCGCTAAGAAAGTGATGGAGCTTTCGATACCGAGTGATTTCGCTATCTCATTGTTGCGATCGCGTGATGCCGGTCGAACATCAATTCCTACAACTCTCACTGGAATTCCTGCGCTCTTTAAATATTGGTGCGCAGCAAAAGTGAGGTATGCGTGACCGCATCCCAAATCGACAACCTGTAGCGGTCGTGATTCGGTAGGCGCATCAATATGTCCTGCAGCGATTGCATCATTGAGAGTTGGCACCAGCAATCGCAAGAACTCTTCAACTTGCTTGTACTTATCCATTTTTGAAGGCTTAATGGATCCATTTGCATCAGCGATTCCAACTGCTCGTAGATATGGATCATGAGCATCAAGGAGTCGCTTCTTTGATCGGTCATGGTTCAGGTCGCGCTTCACATCATTTTTACTGCGAGAAAAGAGTGGGACGCCCTTCTTGGATATCCGGAGTGAGAGAGTTTCGCCCTCTACTTCAACTAAGAAGTTGGCGTAACCAGAATGAGCGAGCTCGAGGAAAGGTAATTCGGATGGTGAAAAGTTCTTTGAGGTCATCTGTCGACCGTCGCTATAGCTGACTTGGATTGATAATCCGCCTTTGAGTTCGACTGGACGTAGATCTACTCGTTCGTGAGCCGGCTCCATATTTCTTCTTCTTCCGGAGAGAACCGCGCGCACAAAATGTGGAGAGTCCACGATTGCACTATGAATCTGGCGGAGCGCATCTTCTAACGTGGTCTCGCTCATATGAGGAATATTACTCGCGATGGCGCGGAATACTGGCGACGATTGCCAAGCCACCTAAGGCGCTCTTACGTAAGGTGAGTTCTCCATCTGACTTCGAAATAACGCCAGCCATGATGCTCATTCCTAATCCTGAACCACCGCTCTCTCGAGAACGAGATTTATCAAATCTCGTCAGAGATTGCACCCGCTCTTTATATGCGCTCTCAGGAAGCCCTGGCCCACCATCTTCGATTGTTAGAGTGACGTTCTTTCCCTGGCTCTTGATTGAAATAACTACAGGCGCATCCGCTGGGGTATGGCGAGAGATGTTGTTGAGGGCATTTTGAAAGAAACGAAGATAGTGATCTCGAACCATTTCAACTTTGATATTCGGCTCAATATTGACAGTAACAATTCGACCAGGGTTGAGAGTGACAAAATCCTGTGAATGAGTAGAGGTAATCTCAGAGATATCAATCGTCTCGATCTCTCTTTTTCCACTTTCACCAAGCTCGGCTAATAGGAGTAAATCGTGGATCAGGGTCTCCATCCTGGTGATCTCATTGGTCACACGAGAGAAGGCGCGAGAGCGATCACTCTCTTCAACAATCATGCCTTTACTTAACATCTCCACGTAACCCTTGATCACAGTGAGAGGTGTGCGGAGTTCATGAGATGCATCTCCTAAGAAAGTCTGCATCCTGGCAAGTGCCGCTTCATCATCGCGACGTTTAAGTTTCTTCGTATAGAGAGCGAGGAGGAGATAAGCCACAAATGACATTAAAAGAGTGACGAATCCAACCGAAATAAGATTGGAGTGATAAGTCTCAAGTGCATCTGCTGATGAAGATGCGACAACGAGATAATCCCCACCTGAAATGAGAAGGGCTCGGAATCGATACTCACTATCGCCAAAACCTGCCCTGACGCTGGTAGTTGCTGACTTCACCTGTGAGAGTGATATCTCATCGGCAAGCGAAACGGTCGATTGATTGACGAGCGTCGATGAACCATCGCGAGAGACAAGATAGAGCGCCTGATCAAGTGCGTAATCCTCAATATGAAAGAGGGCTGCACTCAGTTCTTCACTAGGTGATGCTGCTGCATCTTCTATCGTGAAATTAATCGCTCCATCAATACTCCGAAGCGAGCTGGAGTAACTCTGCTGAGTGACAAATGTTCCAATTGTTGCGGTGAGAATCGTCGTGAGTGCAAGGGTAACAATTCTGAGCCGCGCGGTGGTGGAGAGCTTCACTTCTTCTCAAGCAATAGTTGGAAGCCAACGCCGCGAACGGTGCGAATGCCTTCAAAGCCATCTCGGTGAAGCTTCTTACGTAGGTAGGAAATGTAAGTGTCAACCACTGTTGTTTCAGTCTCGAAGTTGATTCCCCAGACTTCGCTCAAGAGGAAACTCTTGGTGAGTACTCGTCCTTTAGATTCGAGTAGGACGTGAAGCAATCTAAATTCAGTCGGGGAGAGATCTACCGGCTCTCCATTAAAGGTCACGGAGTGAGAGTCCTCATCGAGTGAGATTGGTCCGCATTCAAGCACCGTTGGAGTCGCTTCAGTAAATGAGGCGCGTCGAAGGATTGCTCGAACGCGAAGCACGAGTTCTTCCAGCCCAAAAGGTTTTGTCACATAATCATCGGCGCCCAAAGTCAGACCGCGAGTGATATCTGCACGATCTCCACGTGCGCTGAGCATCAGGGCAGGTGTGTTGTCGCCATTACTGCGAATACGTTCGATAAATTCAAAGCCATCCATCAGAGGCATATTGATATCTACGATTAAGAGGTCAGGTTTAATGGTGCGCAAGGCGGTTTGCGCAATCATCGCATCGGCGGCGGTTGTGGTTTCAAATCCCGCCAACTTCAAGGCATCTGACAGGAGGTCGCGAACTCCCGCTTCATCATCAATGATCATAATTAACTGCGCCATGGCTCAACTCTGCCATGTACTCTGGCCATTAGCCACCACAGGCTCTCTTTCTCTTACCTTTCCAAGAAAATCTACGAAGGCGAGCGGGTGTTTCACAGAAACTTCACATAAACCTCCTTCACAATAAGGGCATGAGAAAAACACTTACTGCCGTGGTTGCAACCACTGCGTTTTTCTCGCTCTCACTTCCTGTAGCTATTGCAGAGACGACGCCTTCTCCAGCTCCGACTACCTCCCCGCTCTCTCCATTCGAGCAATATCGAATTGATCGCGAGAATTATTTTGCCGCGATGAGGTTGATTACAAATAATTTCAAAGCAGCATGTGATGCGGCGAATTCAAATTATGCAGCTTCAATTGCGCAAGCAAAGAGCAAGGATCAAAAACGTGCCGCCCGCCTTGCGCGCGAGAGCGCGATTACTGCAGCTACCTTTGAATTCGAGAGCGCCAAGAGCGCGCTGGGTCCGATGCCAGTTGAACCGCAACGCGCGATGAAAGCACCTGGCAAGAATAAGAACAAAGTTCGTTAATTAGTCTGCAAGTGGCATCGTGCGAATAGTTTCGCGCTTGTGGTCTTTCTCTCGCTCATGAATCTTTCTAATCTGTAGCTCAATACTTTTTATCGCCACATCGAAGGCAGCTACATCATTAAATTCTGTTGCCTCGGCACGAAGCATTGGTCCGGCTCCATGTGATGCGATGACCACTCGATGGGAGTGCTTACCCTGGTGAGGGTTAGGCTCATGAGTTACTTCAACATCGACTCTCTCGATCAAAACGCTGAAGCGTTCCATTGATTGAAGTTTCTCTTCTGCAATTTCCTTAAAATCACTTGCGAGTGCTGCATGGCGAGTATGAATGTTAATTTTCACATCTTAAGAATGTCACTACTTGATTAAGAATGTAAGGGGGAAGCGGGGAAATGACCTCAAGAAAGAGATCAGCTGTAAATTAGAAGGAGAGCGCTGCAGCCAAGAGTACGGTGGCCACAAGAGCCAACCCCATCGACTGCGCAATGATGGCGAGGGCCATTCGACGATCTGCTGCGAGTTCAGCCTTTGATGCGACCTTTGACATTCTCCCAAGTTCTGCAAAATTAAATGTTCCCAATAAACCAAATGCAAAGCAGAATTTCTTTCGAGATTGAACATAACCCACGGCTGCGAGCATCGCTGGAATTGCTGCAAGTGCCGCGGAGGGCGCGCTAGCGCCTGTGAAGAGAAGATAGAGCGCAGTAATGAGGAAGAAGAATGTTCCTACTTTGGCTACTTGTTGCCTTCGCTTAACCTCTGCCCCACCTATATTGCAGACACCTGCTTGGTACTCAGTGCTGCTCACTTAAGCATCCTCAAATTCATCTTCATCGATCCATGCATCGGTCTCAGAATCTTCTTGCTTCTCAACCCAACTAAGAAATGTTCCTATCGCCTTAAAGGCAAGGAGGGTCACTGTGATTGCTGCGAAGAGGCGACGAAGTGCTTTCATGTTCTAAAAGTACTCCTCTCCGAGAGTCTTCGCCTCTTAAAACGCCTTAAGTTGTCTTAAGAGCAGATGAAATATCTTCCCAAATATCTTCCAAGTGTTCACAACCCACAGAGAGACGGATGAGATTTTCCGGAACGCTCACACTTTCAGCGGGCCAGCGACGACGTCGCTCCCATGTGCTCTCAACTCCCCCAAGGCTGGTGGCATTGGCGATGATTGAGGTAGCAGCGCAGATGCGATCTGTCTTAGCTCCATCGCCATCGATCTCAAAGGAGATGATTGCTCCAAAACCTGGGTAGCGAACTTTAGTCACCGCTGCGTGACCTTGAAGTTTTTCGACCAATGCGCGAGCGTTGCTTTCGGCAGCGCGGAAGCGGAGTGGGAAGGTGCGCAATCCACGCAGAGCCATCCACGCCTCAAAAGGACCAGGAATTCCACCGAGAAGTGAGCGCGCCTCATGGAGACGATTATGAAGCGCTGGATCTTTCACGGTGAGTGATCCAAGGATGACATCGCTATGTCCCGAGAGATACTTTGTTACTGAGTTCATCGAGATATCGGCACCGAGCTGAAGCGGAAGCTGATTGAGCGCCGTAGCAAATGTATTGTCGACTGCAACTCCCATGTTGCGCTTCTTTGCCTCACCAATAATAAGAGACATCTCCGCAACCTCAAGTCCAGGATTTGTTGGTGACTCAATCCAGAGAAATGCTGCGCCCATCAAAGCTTCAAAAACATCTTTGGTATTTGCAATATCGACGAAACGAACTTCTAGGCGCCCCTGCTCGTGATACTTCTTAAGGAGAGCCATCGTGCCGCTATAACCTTGATCAGATGCAACAACAGGAGCCCCATGTGGGAGGAGAGAGAAGACCGCGGTTATTGCAGCCATTCCCGAGGAGAAGGCGAGAGTTGATTCACCTTGTTCGAGCGAAGTAATTGTTGATTCGAGCGCCTGCCATGTTTCATTACCGAATCGACCATAACCAAGACCGCCACCTGCGGTAAAAGTTGAGTTGAGCGAGATTGCTGTATTGAGCGCAGCCCCTGGTTCGGCAGCAGGTCGCCCCGATGTAATCGCTAGCGTCTCAGGTCGCATCTCTTCCATGCCCCAAGGGTAACGGTTTAAGGCAAGCTTCGCGCAGCCCTTTCGATCGCCTCTTCAATAATCTCGGGAGAGGTAGCGAAGTTCAAGCGAACGTATTGTGAATACTGCTCGCCGAAACGCACTCCGGGCTGAAAGGCGACTTTGCCCTTCTCGACAAAATGTGTCGCTGGCTCTGTCTCCAATTGATAGGCCGTGAAATCAATCCACGAGAGATAAGAGCAGTTAGGGATATGGCTCTTGGCAAGCGGTAACTTCTCTCTCAAAAGTCGATCAACCAGTTTTCGGTTGTGATCGAGTTGAGTCATTAACTTATCAAGCCACGGCTCACCATGGCGAAATGCTGCGACCGATGCAAAGGCGCCGAGAAGTGATGCTCGGTAGTGAGTCGCTGGTGCAATTGCGTTGAGGCGCTCATGCATCGCTGCATCTTGCGTAACGATGATTGCGCACTTCAAGCCAGCGATATTCCACCCCTTGCTGGAAGAGGTGATCGTCACTGATACCGGACGAGCCTCGACGATAGAGAGGATTGGGATGAACTTTGATTCGCTAAAGGTCAGTGGTGAATGAATCTCATCGCTGAGAATGACGACATTGTTCTCGTGAGCAAGCTTCACAAGTCGCTCGAGCTCTGCGCGGGTGAAAACGCGACCAAGTGGATTGTGTGGATTGCTAATAAGATGAGCCTTGAGACCTGATTTGTAGGCTTTCTCAATTCCCTCCCAATCGAGATGCCAATGCAATCCATCTATCTCTTCCTCTGAATAAGTCAGAGGAACATCGATGTATTGAAGGTGAGTCTCTTTGCTCCAGGTCCAGAAGTTCGGATAGACCGGAGAGTTGATCATGATTTTGTCACCTGGTTGGGTGATGACACGTAAGACTTCAACTACGCCGACTCCAACATCGGCTGCAACACGCACCTGAAGCGGATCTGGTGTCCACCCATCACGGCGAGTAGAGAATTCTGAGAAAGCTTCACCGAGCTCTGGAATTAATCCGAGATATCCAAGATCTGATTTATTGACCATCTCAATAATTGTTTGGCGAATTGGTTCGGCAACTGGGAAATCCATCTCTGCTACTGGAAGAGGAAGAACATCGGCGGGGAAACCTCTCCACTTCTCGCTCTTATGTGTTCGCAGTTCTTCCAGTGGCACGAAGTAGAAATCGCTCATGGCGTGAAGTATTGCACTTAGCAAGGAGAAACTCCATGATTGCCTCGTGGGCGATACTGTGATTACTGAAACGCAAATGAAGAAAATCGTGAAGGAATTATCTGCAACTGATAAGAAGTTTGCCGCTGTTATAGCAAATCACCCCTTGTGCACGATAGGACGCAATCCAAAGCCGGTCACTCACTTTGAGGCCCTTGTTGAATCTGTGATTTCACAACAATTAGCGGTAAAGGCGGCCGATACTATTTTTGGTCGAGTGAAAAAGGCTGCCGGCGGACGGATAATTCCTGGGCGTATCGCTGCATTGAGCGAAGAGGATTTTCGCGAGGCAGGTGTCTCTGGTGCAAAAGCCAAAGCTATTTATGGTCTGGCCGATGCGGCGATTTCAAAGCGAATCAATATAAATAAACTTCATGAGATTGAGAGTGATGAAGAGATTTTTGACCAACTTACTGGTTTGTGGGGAATCGGTCCATGGACTGTAGATATGTTTATGATGTTTCAATTAGGACGTTTAGATATTTGGCCCACCGGCGATCTTGGTGTTCGACGTGGGTGGGAGAAAATTTACTCATTGAAAGAAGAGATAACTCCGAAAGAGTTAGGGCGAAAAGGTGAGAAGTTTCGTCCTTATCGAAGCGTCACTGCCTGGTACTGCTGGCGCGCTCTCTCTTAATGAGGGAATGCAACACCAGTACTGGAGTGGCAGTCATATCCATTGGGATTCTTCTCTAGATAACGCTGGTGATATTCCTCGGCGGCATAGAAGGTAACGCCCTCTGAAGAGAGAATCTCAGTGACAATCTCGCCAATTCCCTCGTTACTCAAGGCGCTCTGGTAACTATCGCGAGTGGAGAGGGCGACTAATTCTTGAGCTGAATCTGTAAAGAAGATTGAGCTTCGATACTGCGTTCCGATATCTCCACCTTGTTGGTTGAGAGAGGTTGGATCGTGCATTACCCAGAACTCTTCACAGAGACGCTGGTAGGAAATCTTCGTTGGATCAAAATTTACTTCGACCATTTCAGCGTGGCCGGTGCGGCCGGTGCAGACCTCTTCATATGAAGGATGAGTGGTCGTTCCTCCCATATACCCAACGCGAGTAGAGATAACGCCAGGAAGATTCCAAAATCTCCGCTCGGCGCCCCAGAAACAACCAGTTGCGAAGTATGCAGTCGAAAATTCAGATGTGCTCATAGTCGGTTAATCTATCCTCTGGGTCGCAAATCTGCAGGCCCCCGTAGCTCAGGGGATAGAGCACTGCCCTCCGGAGGCAGGTGCACAGGTTCGAATCCTGTCGGGGGCACTTCACAGCCAACTATCGCCAGGTAATGGCGAGATAAATCACCTCGATGTCAGCAATCTTTTTCCCGTACATCCTTGTTTAACTCCGCTCGAACAGGGAGAATTGCACCCTCACGCACTGCGTGAATCGTCGATTTCACTGTAAAGGAGCTTCCCCATGGATTGGAGACACCAATCTGCCTGCCGTGATGAAGATCCTGAACTCTTCTTTCCGGTTGGAAATACCGGCCCTGCAATCACACAGATTGAAGAGGCGAAGAAGGTCTGCAATCGTTGCATCGTCAAAGATGCATGTCTGGCATGGGCCCTTGAATCAGGGCAGGATGCCGGCGTCTGGGGCGGACTGTCAGAAGATGAACGTCGTGCGCTCAAGCGCCGCGCTGCACGTAACCGCGCCCGCTTGATGGATAACGGTCTTAACTCTTAATTAACGGGAAATTCCAATTCCGCTCTTGTCTCATCCTCGCTAGAAATCAATCGTAGAGTTCCCCTTAATTCATTTTCAGTAAGGGTGCGAACAATCTGAAGTCCAAGATTTGAAGACTCTGCCAAGGTAAAGCCGGCTGGAAGCCCAACTCCATCATCAGTAATTGTGACCACTACTTTCTTATCTCTTCGGTCAATATTGATATCGAGCTTGCTGCCTTCCGTGGCTAGTCCATGCTCGAGTGCGTTATAAATTAATTCTGTAATCACGAGCGCAAGCGGAGTTGCAATGCGAGACTCCAGTGAACCGACCACGCCATTTCTAGAAATCTCTAGCTCGCTCATTCGTGGCGTTAACTCAAGAGCGTGTGCGACCAAACGATCAAGAACTTCATCGAAGGCGACAGATGAGTCAGCACTACTTGAGAGAGTTTCATGGACAAGGGCAATCGAGGCGATCCTTCGAACCGCTTCATGGAGAGCCTGGCTAGCGCTAGGGTCATTGATGCGGCGCGCTTGCAAACGTAGCAGCGCAGAGACAGTTTGCAGATTGTTCTTAACTCGGTGATGAATCTCGCGGATGGTTGCATCCTTAGTCACCAACTGGCGTTCGCGTCGTCGGAGTTCAGTGACGTTATTCATCAGAACAATCGCACCAATTCGATTGGCCCCAGCAATAACCGGGAGCACAATAAGATCGATGACTCCTCCAGGATTTTCAACCTCTACTCTACGAAGTGCTCGGCCACTCAAACTAGTAATAAGAGCTTCTTCGCTGGCATCGCTCTTCTCTTTTGAGACAGTCTCTGCGATCTCCCCCAAAAGATATCCCTCAAGTTCATTTGCCCAACCCATTCTGCTAAATGCAGAACGTGCATTTGGGCTTGCATAACTGACAGTTCCATTAACATCAAGACGAACTAAGCCATCTCCCACGCGAGGCGTTGGATCAAAGAGCGTTCCGGCATTTTGATAAGGGAAGTTACCCTCTGCGACCATGCGGTAGAGCTCATGGGCAATCTCTCGATAATTAAGTTCGAGACGCGAAGGTTGGCGCATGAGATCTGCATTGCGATGTCGGGAGATTACTGCGATGACCTTCTCCCCCATGGTTACTGGAATAGTCTCCTCTTTCACCATCACCTCGCCTAAAAGCTGAGGCTCGGTATCGCGCACTATCTCTGCGTTTGAGAGCGCTTGATCAATATAGAAACGCTCACCCCATGCAATCTCATCACCAATCACATCGTTAGCAAAGACAGTTGCAGCGGTAGTTGGTCGAATATGTGCAACTGCAATATAGCCAGACGGCCAACTCGCCTGATCTTTACGTAATGGAATCCAGAGTATGAGGTCAGCAAAGGAAAGGTCTGAGAGAAGTTGCCAATCTGCCACGAGCTCTCTGAGCTTATGAATTTCCTCTGCCGAGGTTGGTGTTCTTCCCTCTAAATACTCTTCAATGGAAGCCATTGGGATTTACCGTGCTAGCCAATCAGCAATCATTGAATCAACCTCTTGTGGTGCAAACCAAGTGAGATCTTCAGGTTCTTCTCCAACAAGGAAAACAGCTTCCACTGTCTCCCATAAGAGCGGTGAATTTAGATTTGCAGATACCTCATCGAAAGATCCAAGTGACTCTTCTGGAATTTCGAAGGCGATCACAATCGGTGCACCAGATTGGTCATCGGTGAGTTCTAACGCATCTTCGGCAGCCAGAAGCGAGAGTGAGAATTCAATCTCCTCATCATCCATCTCCGGGTGCGTTGCCCGATAAATAGGGGTGGGTGCATAGATTTCGGGTATATCTAATGAACGCTCCTGTAGAAACTCTTGGAGCTCATCGGCAGTCGATGCTAGATAAACGCGCATGCGATAAGAATATATGGTTGAAGGCGATTATCTTCTCCGCAGAGTTTGTTCCTTTGAGAATGATGCAATCTCTTGCACAAGCAGTGATTTAGGAGAGATATGGGCCAATGGAGCCCGCTCAGATGCTGCCTTCTCAATCAGTCGAGCCTCCCACGGTAGATGGCGAAACTCGCCAGCGATGATTCGCCTTGCATTGTCATCAATTGCCCGCTTCTCGCGCCCTAAGAGTGGAGCAGGTGAAAGCAACAGCGGCAGAATTTTCATGGCTGGAGTTGATTGCGCAATGAGAAGACTTCTAGCTGATAGTCGTTTGAGGGAGCTTTCGTTACACCTGGAGAGAAGAAGTAGAACCGCTGCAGACTGAATACTCCATCGTGCAAGAACTTCATGAATACGCATTCCCGACATCAGCAGATCGTGATCTGGGATTCTGCCCAAATCAATGATCACCTCGTCATATGAGTCACTCTGTTCAGCGATCCGTGTGAAGGTAGAGAGGTCAGAAACCTCGCCAATTTCGAATCCAAAACTGGTTGGAGAGACCCTTCGATTAATTCTCTGAATATCAAAGTAGCCAGATATAGATGGATTAGCGGAATTGAAATCCAAGAGAAGAGTTTTTCCTGCTGGCCGTGATTTCTCGTGTGCGACATTGATTGCAGAGGTTGTTCCACCTAACCCCGAGTCAAGAGAGGCAACTACTGTTACTTTCGATGAGCAAAGTGGTGGCGTCGAATGCTTAGGCCTATCCGATTCGACCATATCTCTTAATAGTTCCTGAATTAAGTGATCCGTAGGCTCTTGCCTGCTCTCAAGAGTGATGACTGTATTTGTAAGTATGGTTTTATCAACTCCAAAATCAGTAGATGCAATGATGATTGCCTCTGGAGATTTCTCTGCTGAAATCAATAGCCCAGAAAAATCTGTCGCACGGTAAATCAATTTCCAGCCAATTCGATGAAGGCTCTGCGCAACGAAGCTTTCGCTCTTGGAGTTTCGAATTGCTGTTATCACCAATTTTGACTCAACCACTGGAGCCAACAATTACTAATCGACCACTGGTTGTTGCGGCGAGAAGGTCCGGGATGTCACGCCGGTCAAGTGAAACTGTGACCGAAAAATCTCCGCTGAAGTTACCCTCTCTTCCGCTGATACCTTCAATAAAGACCTCTGAAATGACCAATCGGGGATCAATTGAACTCTCGCCATTGCGCAGATCGTGTAATTGGTAGATAGAGACCATATCTCCCACCTGGCTAGATGGAGGTATATCTAGTGAGCGAATTGCTAGAGAGACACTTCCTGTCCATGCTTTGCGATCAGAGTTTGCAACAGCGCCTTGATGGAGAATTTCTCCCCGCGATAACGCTCTCTTGCTCACGGCTCCAACCGGAGAGATTGAGCTTTGAATATATCCGGTGGCTGCTCGTACGAGCTTGATCTTTACTAGCGCAACATCTTCGCTCGATATCTTTGCGCCTTCAGGAATGGGTTCTGTAATTACCCAGTAAGCGCTCCCCTGGCTTGAAATAAAAGCGATTCCAAATGAGGTTGCAATCGATGCGATAAAGAGTGTTACCGCAATAACCATGCGGCTCTGCGATTTCTTATGTGAGTCAGTAACCATCCACGTAAAAGTACAGTGGTAAAGAGTTTTACAAAGGGGCTCTCCACAATCATCCAAAGGTATGAGGGAGATTTATCTCTTCCCACGATGTACTGCTCGCATATCTCTCATCAATATTCGCAGATGAAAATTGATGAAATTACAGTAAGACCAGAATTCATATCTAGTACAACACCACGAGAGCTCTGGGTTCACCCTACTTTGGATCTCTTCACCTCTCCGGCGCAGAGCTATCAACCACAGAAACCGCTCCTCTTCACGACACCGTCAAGCTTTGGCGAGATATTTGATGAAGATGATCGCCCGCAGCCAACGCCCTCCTCGGCACTTCCCAATATTCAACAGTGGAGTGCATCTCTAGCGATAAGTGCATTAGAGGTATTTGCAGGTAGGAGAAATCCAGCCCAGTTGGCGATGCGATGCCACCGAGTTGTTTACAACGATCTCCTTACATCAGCAGGTATGTCAAAGGAGATTGGCAAAATCATCAAGATTCATCAAGTATTTCCGTTAGATGGAGTTGCAGAATCTTCCATCACAGTTCAATTTAAAGAGCGGATGCGGGCGATGGTTATGAGAGCAGAGGGCATTGATGGCAGATGGCTCTGCACTGCGCTTGAATTAATCTAGAGATAAGAGTTATGCGGCGCCGTGGCAACGCTTAAATTTCTTACCAGACCCACATGGGCATGGACTATTGCGTGAAACATCTCCAGATGTCACTACGCCATTCTCATCCGCAGCGGTATAGCGAAGTGGCGCGGTTTGAGCTGCCTTGCTCTCAACGCCTTTTGCATGAACTGCGCCGCCATCGCCTTCAATAGTGACTTCAACATTGAATACGAGAGATGCAAGCTCTTCTTTAATTGCATCCATCATCGCTGAGAAGAGTTCATATCCTTCACGCTGGTATTCAACAAGCGGATCGCGCTGTGCCATCGCTCGCAGACCGATACCCTCTTGGAGGTAATCCATCTCGTATAGGTGCTCACGCCACTTGCGATCAAGGACTGAAAGCAACACTTTACGCTCAAGTTCACGGAGAACATCGGAACCTAGCTCTGCTTCGCGCTTCTGGTAGGCATCGCGAGCATCTTCGAGAATTCTCGCCTCGAGGAACTCTGCATCGAGCGCCTCTGCGCCACCGATTTCAGCTAAGAGCTGCTCGGCGGTGAATGAGATTGGGTAGATCAACTTGAGCGCTGTCCAAAGGTCAGCGAGGTTCCACTCTTCGCTAAAGCCTTCCGCAGTTGCGGCGCGAACATAGGCAGAGATTGTTTCGCCAACAAAATCCTGAACCTGATCGCCAATATCCTTACCTTCGAGAACGAGGCGACGTTCGCTGTAGATAACCAGACGCTGGCGGTTCATAACATCGTCGTACTTAAGAACATTTTTGCGGATCTCAAAGTTCTGAGCTTCGACTTGAGTCTGTGCAGATTTAATTGCGTTAGAGACCATCTTTGATTCGATCGGTTCATCATCTGGCAATCCTGCTGCGAGTAGAAAGCGCTCGACTAGAGCTGAGTTGAAGCGGCGCATCAATTCATCTTGAAGTGAGAGGTAGAAGCGAGACTCACCTGGATCTCCTTGACGACCTGAACGTCCACGGAGCTGGTTATCAATACGGCGAGATTCGTGGCGTTCTGTTCCAAGAACATAGAGACCACCGAGAGCGATTACCTCTTCATGTTCTTTCTGGATAGCAAGTTTCTGCTTCTCAATCTCTGCAGGCCATGCTGCCTCATACTCGGCTGCATTATCAACTGGAGAGATGCCACGACGTTGGAGCTCGAAATCTGCCATGAACTCTGGGTTTCCGCCGAGCATGATGTCGGTACCGCGACCTGCCATATTTGTAGCGACAGTCACTGCACCCTTCACACC
>JACCDJ010420337.1_pt1 | contig 23457 bp, 25 predicted proteins | sample 7444481 | NCBI WGS metagenome assembly JACCDJ01 (sample SAMN15323435, study PRJNA562643) | freshwater metagenome | isolation source: river surface water | place: USA:Blue River Watershed | collected 2017-08-15 | reverse complement strand
TTTCCCGTGATCGGGATCATAATCGTCATTCTCCCGGCAGCTGTCATGAAACACGGCGAAAAGCCGAACTACCGACACATTGGCGCCAGATTGGGAAGCGAGAATCAAAGCGTTGCGTTCGACTCGCTGCCAATGGTCAGGTCCATGCACGGAGTAAGGTGAGAGATGACTGGGCAGGGCGATGACCGCCTGCCACAGAGAGTCAAAATCAATGATTGGATCGATCATGTTGATGAGAGAATAAGGTGTAGGGTAAAGTAAGTCAAAAGCATGGGATCAGGAACGCTCCCGGTTGGAACGACGTTTGTGCTCGCGCCAGTTGGATTCCATGTAGGCGGCGATATCAGGGTCAACCATCAGCGCGCGCACATGAGACATCAGCGAACTTGCGGCTTTCGCTGAGAGTTGGCGCAAGCCATAAAGGCAAAGAACTCCGCCTCGATGTTTGGCGAGCGCCTCCGCCGTTTCATCTGAAATTTCCACAACGCGATTCAGTGCGAGTTCGCCGTCAAATTGAGCAAGTGATTGGATCGTCTCTTGGGAAATTACGACCAATCCCGCCATAAAGCAGGCATGAGACGGAACGTGGAAGTCAGGCCGGCGAGAATCCCATCCAATGCCAACTTGCCTATCCCGCTTGTGGGTGTCTTGAATGGGTAGGATTGGAACAATGTCTCAATCTTTTTTCCAATCCCAGCGAGGTCTTTTGCACTAAACAAATTCTCCTTCACTGCTCCAGGGGGAAGCGTTCCTTGATAATCGCAATTGGGGAAGACCACTGCCCGTGAACGTACAAAAGGAAGTGATTGTCCCGGAAAAGATCGATCCGCGATGAGCTTTTCGAGAGCGAACAGGTTTTTTGAAGCCTGTTCGAACGGATCCTTTACTGCATGATTACCCCCATGCCTACCCCATCTACGTGTCTCAGGGTCGTAAAACATGTGGCCACCTTTGACCTCAATCACCATGAATCCAAAGCGTGGATCCACGATGACAAAATCCGCCTCGCCTTCACGGATCACTTCGCCCTGCCAGGGCTTGTAGAGATCTCGCTCCTCGCGTAACCAGGGATAGCTGTGAAATATGCGAACATCTTTTGGAAGCTGGGCGCACAGATCCTCCGCCACCACCCGTTCGGGGGCGCTTTCAATACTAGAAATATCATAGTCGGGTATGAGCTTGGCCATAACTGTTTACTTATACTAGCTCCACCGCGATGACTTCAGGAAGACCTTCCTGTGCTAATTGACGGGACGTATTCATAGTGCGGCTACCAATGAGTCGGAATATATTTGTAGTCTGACCTCCTCCTTGCATTTCGCGATAGAGCCACTTTCCGCAGTCTATGTCATTACCTAGCCTCACAATACAAAAGGTTCCGTTCGGCGGAGTCATTCCATGTTCCACCAAAACCATTTGCCGAATTTGAGAGCCATTGGGCTGACTTAATGCAAATGAACCATCTGGAGTTGAATTCCTCAATCGATCAATGGTCCAAACGCCCTCAGGAATTGAAACGTTACCATGTGGAACAGGCACTTGCCCATTTATTATCTGCCGAAGAATCTCTAGTGTCTCCAACGGTTTGAATTTGTAGGCTGCATCAAAATCTCTAACGTCTGAAGTGAGAAGGCGGAGAATCGCTTCACGTTCACGCCACTCGTCGCTTATCGCATCTTCAACAGTCAGGAGTTTCACGGCGGCTTGAAGCCATTTATCACCAATCTTTGAAAGCTCCTCAAGATGACCGGCTCCACCTGACAGGGTGTCATACAATACTACACCATAGCCCTGCGGATTGCCAAAGCCTCGAATCTGTTCCAGAGATCCGATCTCGCGATAGTCCAAATGAAGCAATTCCGCGCCTGCCAGTCGCAATGCTTGAGCCAAGGTGAATGCTACATTGGTATTATCAACGAATGGGGAGAAGTCCACCATCATAAGATTGGTAATCTGGCGCGCCGCCAATACCTGATGACGTAATTTTGGGCTTTCTCCATTCGCCCAACATATGTTAGTTGAGAAGATTGATCTGTGGTTTTCAAACCTTTTTGGCAAAGAATCATCCCCCCAACCTTCCTCGCTCTCACTCTGGGAGAAGCCGCATTTCAGGCACACCGAAAATCCAAGATCTTTGGATCCCTGGTTCATGACGAATAAGCGCCCACCCTCCACATGCCAACATTCCAATCCGGGAGACAACTGTAAGCGGAACTCATCAGGTGGCGTGGCATTGAATGCGTCAGTCTTCATCAGAGCTTTCCCCACCGACTCCAAAGAATACGCTCGGCGGGCTGGATCCCATTGGGCTGTGGTGAACCCATGATTAGGGAAGAGCAGGTGCTTGAAGGCATTCTGTTGGGGGTTCCCGCTATAACCCATTTCAACTTCAAATCCATTACCGCCTTGTATCCACCTGCCTCTGGAAAGCATCGCGTTGTGCTCGCCCCCAATGTTATCGCCAGTCCAATGTTTGAGAATCCCGTGCGAGGTGACCCTTAAACCACCAGCTAAAACCTGCGAACCGGGTGCGTATTCCCGTATTACCATGGTGCAATCCCGTTCCAATTTGAATCGATTATCATCCTGCTCCTTGGTCGCGTCCTGGTCATTTTGATTATCCTCCCGGACATGAAGCCGCATCACATTGATCGGGAATCCGTAACGGGGAATAAAAAGGCCGTTCCCGAGTTCATCGATCACATGGGTATTAGCCATGGCAATGCCCTCGTGGCGGATGGCATTACACGTCCTCATGTCTTGATCATACATCCCTTGGTCGTTCCAAACTTCTCCCAGTTTATCAAATCGATCGCACCAATCTTCGACAATCGAACTGAATCTATACTTAGCTTCGTCTAGGATTTCTGGCCAGCGAGTGTCGAGATTTTGAACCTCTTTGCATAGGTTGCGAATCGCCGTATCAGGCTGATGATTACGGAGTTTTTCCAAGTGAGAAATAAACATTGAGGCTAAGCAATTATCAGGAAGCCCTCCGCCATCTGGTCGATCCCAGTTCGCCCTTGCTTGATTGAGTTCACTCCATCGCGCAGGCACTTGCCGACCAGTGAGTGCTCCCATTTTGCCGAAGGCTTGCATGGCCCCAGCATCGCCCATCTCTTGGGAACGCAGAAACTCGGATAGCAAATGCATGTGCAGATGGCTGAGCAGGATCTTTTCGCGATGCAAATGAATCGAGGGAGGGGGAAGATCACGCTCGATATACTGATCAAAGGCGAGAAATGCTTGCCGTTCATAGGGAGATGATTTGGCAAACGAGCAGACCAAGGATGATCCATCGGCACGTCTGCCAGCCCGCCCTGCCCTTTGGAGATAATTGGCTTTTCCGGGCGGAATATTGCCCATGATCACACCGGAAAGTCCGCCAATATCGATGCCAAGTTCGAGAGTGGTCGTTGAACTCAGGATGTTACGCATTCCAGCTTTGAAAAGATTTTGAATCCTCTCGTTCTCCTTCACGTCGAGTTGGCCACTGTGTTCTTCCGCCCAGAGACCTACACTGAAGACGTCTGATTCACCAGTTTGTCGCCACTCCCGGCGTCTTCTGCCGACTAGTGAATCTTCGTCCAAATCGGCAGGACTGACCTCAACTAACTCGATCTGTGAGCGCGATGGTGCCAGACCGAGTATAGAGTGGCTCCAAACCTGGCCCGTTCGCGAGCAGCGGTAGAGAGAAACCGGTTCGCGGAACCGTAGCTGATGAAAGTTGATACGGAAGTTGGTGTTCGCGTTGGGACGCAGTTCCAACCACTCAATGCCAGGATCCGCGGCGGCTTCCAGCAGTTGCCCAACTGCAATTTGAAGAAGCAAGGATGCAGTCTGCCAGTCTCGCCCCATTCCGGTTCTTTCGCATACTGACAGCAGAAATCGTCCCATCCGCGTATTTTCATGATTGTTTGCAGGCAACATGCGGACGCCATCCCCATCTCCATCAAATCGAACCCACTTACCTATGAAATTCTCAGAATCCCTTTCGGGATCAACTGTGATCCCCCCTTTATTACGGATTTCATCACAGAGCAATTTCAGGAAGGTGGTCCAATCCCGCGCGAGTATGTCGCGTCCTTGTTGGTTTCCGATCTGGCCGATGGCGTCCGGTATTTGGAGACTTTCAATTCCTGGGTAAACAATTTCAATAAGACCTGTGGTTTCGGTGGTCAGACCGGGCCAGCTTGGCCGTCTCGCCAACTCGATGCCTAGCCGTGGTTTTAGAAAAGCATTTCCGTGAACAACTTTCAGGTTTTCATTCCAGTCGTTCTCCCATCCATCCGGGTTGTGGGAATTTCTTGTGTCATCATTGATTACTTGGTCGAACTCTGGACGAAGCCGAATTTGACTAACAAAGTCGTCTAAAGAAAGCCCTTCGATCATTCGGGCAAGCTCCTTCTTTAGGTCGGAAATGCTTTTCTCTATATCCGCACGGTCTTCAGCATCGGCAGCATCCTTCAAGGAGTTTTCTTCTCGTACAATTTTCCTCGAAAGCTTTCGGATTGCATCCGCCAACCCCACACTGAAGACCCTCGCGATGACTGCCCGAAGAATTTGTTGTTCGTGCTGGGATTGAAGCGCGGGGCCGAGGCGTGCAGCCTCCCGCCTGCTATCACTGAATGCGATGAGACGGCGACCTCCTCCTGGCAAAATAGCAGCCGTCGCTCCGGGGAATGTCGGCATCTCTGCAAGCAGGGACTCTGCAATGATGGAAAGCGTAAGTCTCGTGGGAGACATAAAGAACCGTGCCCGTTTGATCAGGGGAACATTTGCAATGGGGCATTCTTTATACTCACAGAGCCGGACAAGACCATTTCCTTGTGTTGCGGCAATTCGGCCGTCTTGGGGATTGAGCCAAATCTGACCGCTTTCCTCGTTGATCTGAAAGAATCGAATACGATCTCCTATCGGTCTCTCATCCCCATCATCAGCTTCATCGCCTTCCGCCATCTGATCCCGGTCAATTAGGTGCAGTGGAACTTCGCCGATTCGTTGATTTGCATCTTCGACACCCGCAAGGAACCACAGACCGGAGTCCAGGCAGCGGCAAAGTGTAAGGCTGATACCACCATCATGATCCGTTGGAGCTGGTTTTCGTGATGGCGAAAACGCGTAACCATGCTCGTTAAGGCGCGTTTCGGCTGTGCCGCCCGTAGGATCAAATCGGAACGAAAGCCCATCAGGTGCGCGAAATAAGGCGTGAATCCGGTTAGGGATGAGGGGCATGTTGCCTGGCTCGGATCTTGCAAGGGCACCGAGTTCAAGCATGCGGCGAACACATTCTTCATTCTCTTCGCCACTGCCTCCAAAGACTGCCCTAGCAAGGTCTCCAAGCCTTATGCGTCTTGGAGATCCATTTTGGAAAAGGTTGTGGTAGAGGGCCTGGAACATCGGGGAACGCGGGAGCAAGCGATGTAGCACAGGTCCGATAAAATGGTTGCCATCAGTTTCCTCGAAGGCCGCATCAGTCTCAGTCTCACCAAACAGGCATCGACAATAGTCACGCCACTCTTGCCACTTTGTTGATGGATGAAACTGTGGTGGGTCGTCGGCAGTCAGCGTTTCCTCCCCGGGTGGGTTCTTCGCCCACATGTGAGCTGAATCGAATTGAAAATCTGAAGCCGAGTTTCTGAAGGCGGGTTCTTCTGCGGCGCGCCCTTCAATGACGTGGACTTGTTGTGCATCTTTGGAAAAGAGCGAGCCGGCGAATTCCTGCAACTGCCGTTTCCCTTGTTCTCCCCCCTTTCCAATCGTTGCGGAGGTGGCGAACTGAACAACATCATCGGCCGAGATTCCGCAACGCAGGTAGAGTCGTCGCAGCAGCAGCGATATGTCGGCAGCTAGATTGCCCCGGTAAAGGTGGGCTTCATCAAGCACGATGGTCCGGAGATTATTTCCAAAAAAGACATTGTCCTGAGGGCGTGCCAGCATGTATTCGAGCATTGAATAGTTCGTGACGAGAATCTCAGGAGGTCGGTAGCAGGGGACATTTTGCCTTACGAACTGACCTCCCTGATTGATGATTCCGTGTCCCCGTGCCTCTTCCCGGGAGGAGAATCTACTGCCGTCTTTGTAGTGAGGCCGACCGTCCTTGTGTGGAGTGGCTCCGGTGAAGCTGAACATCCGCACTTGATTCTGATTCTTGAGCCATGAATGCATTCGATCCACCTGATCCTTTACAAGCGCGTTCATCGGATAGAGAATGATTGCAGAAACTCCTCCATCCGAAGCAGCTTGCCTGCTGAACAAGTCGTTCAACATCGGGAGAAGAAAGGCCTCGGTTTTCCCTGCGCCAGTACTGGCAGTCACAACTATCGACGGTTTCTTTATCGCCTTATAACCTTCCAGTGCTAAATCGAGGCTTTCGCTTTGAATGGATCGCGGTATCCAGTTTCGGCCGAATCCACGATTGGTATCGATTGTATCGGCCAGGATACCATTGAAGTTACCTTTTTCGACACGCTCAGTCAATGAGTCGCCGCAGGTGACGTTTGGAAAAGTTCCCTCAACCCATAGGTCACCAACGAGACCACCTTCTTCGGGCGATCCCTGCCAAATTGCCTGACATGCACTTCTAAATTTTGAGTCTTTAACAAAGTGTTCTTCGATGCAGTAATCGACAAGGCGTCTCTTGACGTTCGTGACTGCGTTGATTGCGTTTAAGTTGGCCATAAATTTCTACTTGTGAGCTGAATTTGAGAATCAAAAGGCGTAATCAGGCATTCAACACTTCCATAACGGCGTCCCAATTAGGTGGGTTAAGGCTTTGACGGATTTCCACGCCGTCCCAAGATACAAGGTGTTGGTTCGCGCGACGTTGATTGAATGTTTGACGGTATTTTGCGAAGAAAAGCCGAGCGTCTCTTTCAAATCCAGCCTGGAAAATAGGCGGGCTGAAGAGACGGATGCAATCGCAAAGAACTGTTACGTCACTACCATCCAAATTATCCATCCTCATGACATGCCGAAGGTCGTTGCTGCGATTTGAAACCCATGAGCCTATGATGGTCGAGCCGTATGAAATAGCGATAGCGCAGATAATATAATCATTTGCAGGAAGCGTAATTCGCCATGAATTCAAATTGCCTCCAGACATCCACTCCACTTGATCACAAGTCAACGCAAGACATTCAAGAAGTTGCCCATTTTCCTCTGTATTGCGCATTAACACTAAGACACGATGACCCTGGTGAGCGTCTGTTGCGGAAGAAGGTTCAATAGCATTGGTAAGATGAATGCTAATAGTGCGAGTTCCCTGATGAGTCTCTGACAGCTCAATGGATTCGATACAGCCACGATCTTCAATTCCCTCCATGAGAGAATAAATATTATTATCATCACAATAATGAAATGGAATACTCAAATGTTGAACCGATTCCCAGCGGGCATTTTTTCGAGAAATAACTCCAACATGTCGTCCGTTTTGGCTGATGGAGACTTGATTCAGATGCGGAGGGAGTATCGCGCGGAATGATGACATTTGAAATTTTTTCATGGTTTCGATACAGCTCTCATGGACAATCTTCTTAACTTCCCCCGTGGGAAATCTTAGCAAGACCACAATGCCTGCTGCATAATCATTTAATCGACAAGGTGCCGTTCTTAAAATCTTATGTTCTTGTTGATGCAACGTAACGAGAAGCTCAATTTTTAGTCCATACCACAAAGATTCAGCTTTGATTTCTCCAGTTCTCCCGCTGGTATCGACACGAATGGCATTTGGCGCACTAGCCGCCTGCCATGTCATGATATTCTGGCCAATTTTGACCTGTTGGATCATTTCACCGAACTGTCTTTTTATTTCGATAGGGCCGATTACTTCGATATGGCAGGTTACGTAAGTAGCCTTTACTTGATCAATGACCAATTCCGGTTTGAGTGGTCGCAGATCCAATGGAATTCTCCGGGATGGAGATTCAAGTATACGTGAATTCCACCACGAAGTCCCCGTATCATCGCAAATTGTAATTGGCCTTTGTTCTCCATTGAAATGGGCGAGCGCTATGCCAGGTTCTGGCAATTCCACCATGCTCTCAGGTTCTGGTGTGATTGACCACCCAACCGGTACAGTTAACGTAATATCATGGCCTGCAGGGAGTCTTCGGTTCCATGCATCAACTTCAAGTAATCCATTACGATCGAAACGGCTTATGATCGAGTCATCGTGCCAAAGCCTAAGAGCAACTTCTGTGAAAAAATCCGATTCTAAGGACAAAGAACGGAACTCTACCGTGATCTCGCCGGAAAACAGATCCTGAGTCAATATGCGAATCGCGAGTTCAGTAGTGATACCAGTTCCGCCTACACGTTGCCATGGAGAATTTTCTCTAGCTCGGTTGATTTCACCGAGAACCCCATTGGGTCCTGTTAGTCTGAGGGCTAAACACTCTGGTGGGCAAATTCTGTTTAGTGCATTTTGTGAAATCGAAGCTTCAAAAAAAGGTTCAGCATTCCAACGTAGTATCGGAAGGTCAAGCGGCGAGTTACGACAGCCAGATTCCAGTTGCTTATGATCATCTTGATTGCCGACTCCCTGGTGCAATATCTCGATCAAGTCGAGTAACTCCTTGATCCAATCTCGTGGGATCCAATGGGAGGATGCCAATTCCGACTCTGCATGCTTCCGTGAAATATTTTTCTTTTGATAATGGTGCAGCGTTTGCCATGTGATTAAAAAACTTTCGCATTTCCATCTTGGATCATGATATAGCATTCTAGCAATTTGAGGCGCATTACCTGCTTCATGAGGGATTCCTTGAGCGATAATATCAGACCACTGAGATTTGGTCAGACCGCATTGTAACAAATATGTCTTTTGCCACGGATTTTCATTAGCAGGCAAATCGAGAGCGTTTTTTAGATTCAGACGATTTACTACATGGTTGACAATATTCTGATGCATTTCGGTGGGTCCCGGCTGCAGATAGTCATTAACAAACCATGAATTTCTCACGCCTACTGACCAGTCGATATCGAGTATTGTTTGACGGTATTGATTTTCGTTTACTCTATTCTGAATAGCAAATACTTCTATAATGAATGCAGAAAGAGCGATTAATTCATTAAGTGAAAAACTACCGATATTTCCTATCTCAAAATTCTTTCCACGTAGCCGACCTTCCTGAATAATATCATCAAGATCCGGAGGAATTGATTTAATCCGCGCAATTTGCGTTATATGAAGATCCAATTCGATGAGAGACCATGGTTCCGTAGGCACTCCTAGTTCGTATGCAAAAATATCGTTCAAAAGAGTGATTAGATCATCTAGGTTCATTGTGATAATTAATGAATTTGTGAATTAATAATGTTTTTTCGCAAAAAAAATGCGCTCCGGTAAGCTGATAAAAGTGTAATTCGGCGTCAAGAAAATTTTGATAAATCTATCTATATAATCAGTTTTTAATGAGTTAAATTAGATAAATACTAGATTTTTATTTTTTCAAGTTGGTATTACAAATGCATCATATCCTCGGCCATCAACCGGATTGGCCAATAAGCTCTGGAGTTTTTGAGCTGCCGTTTGCTGTTATATATCACGGGAATTGTCGGAATGAGAGGTTAGGAAAATTGCTAGGTTATGCTGGCCAAAATCTTCTGGGTCTAAATCTGCGCTGTGTCGAAGGTCTTGGTTCGCGTCGGTAAATATGGCGTAGATTAACGATTAGTATCATACTCGCATGAGATGCATGTCATCTGGGTGATTCGTGGAAGAATGAAGATTTGGTGTTATTCCTCTGTCTCAAGATCAGCGAATTTTTGTTTCATGGTGGGGTTGCCGTGGGTGAGTTTTTTGATCGTGATGTCTTGGGCTTTGTCGTTGGCGAGGCGGAGCTGGCGGTCGGTTCCTAGGAGGGCGTCTTTGGTTTTCTGGAGGTGATCGATGGACTTATCGATTGAGCTGGCCCCACGAGTTCGGCCACGGAATGGCTAAATTAAGCTATGGTGCTTGGGAGCGGGAGAGTGTTATCAGTTCATGGATGATTCATCAAGGGAGAACTGGCAGGGAGAACTGGCATGGATGCGAGATTGGGAAGCCGAAGCGAAGGACTGAGCACGCAACGAAGCATAGCGTAGTGGAGGGCGAGGACCGCAGCGTAGGCTTCCCAATCTCGGGGCGCCAGGGTGTCATGCGGCTTGGGGCTTGATGGTGCTGTAAACCACTCCGGGCGTGAGGTTGCCGTGGTGCGCATGTGGACGCCAGTGGTTGTATCGATCGAACCATCTCCGAAGTCCTGCTCGCAGTTCTGGGATCGAGGCATGCTCCTTGAGGTAGATCTCCTCATATTTCACACTTCTCCACAGCCGCTCGATGAAAACATTGTCCATCCAACGGCCTCGTCCGTCCATGCTGACCGCTATTCCAAGTTGCGTCAGGCGGCCAATCCATTCGGCGGAAGTGAATTGCGATCCTTGGTCTGTATTGAAGACTTCCGGAACTTTTCCAGTGCCATTCAACGCCATTTCTAACGCCTCCAGACAAAGATCCAAACCCATGGTGTTGGAAATCGCCCAGCCTCACACTTTTCTCGAATGCCAGTCCATTACCGCACACAGATAGGCATGGCCACGCGGCATGGGAACGTAAGTGATGTCGGCACACCATACCTGATCGGGCCGCTCTATTGCCAGTTTGCGCAGCAAATACGGGTATTTGCGGTGCCCATCGTCCGGAATGCTCGTGCGCGGCTTGCACCATATCGCTTCGTGACCCATCTCCCGGCGCAATCGATCAAGGCGCTTGCGGTTGACCTTCACGCCATGATCACGCTCAAGAACCGTTACCAAACGACGACTGCCGAGGCACGGATCGATCAGGTAAATTTCATCCAACAACCGCTTGATGCGGATGTCTTCCGGGTCTTCAGCCACTGGCTTGTAGTCGGCGGTGGAACGCGCCACACCCAGTAGCTTGCTTTGCCGTCTCATGCTGATATGGGGATGCCCTTTGTCCATCAACCCGATGCGATCCCTTACAGACCGAGTTGTTTGGCCTTTTTTGTCAGCCAATCCAACTCGATGGCTTGTTGTCCGATCTTGGCATGAAGCCGCTCACGCTCCTTCTCAAATGCTTCACTATCGGCCTGGCCTGCGCCACATCCAAAAGCGCTGGCAGCATTCTGTGCCATCACTTTTTTCCACTCCGAGACCTGCACCGGGTGCACATCAAATTCCTTGGCAATTTCCTGGATGGTTCTGATGCACTTGAGCGCCTCCAGCGCTACGCGGGCTTTGAATTCGGGGTCGTGTCTTCTGCGTTTTCCTTTCATGTTCGTGTGTGTTTGCTTTGGTTTATAGACCGCCCCCACACACCTCAATCATAACTTAACCACTGGCCCGATTTTCGGGGACCGGCTCAACTGCCGTGCATTTGACTGACTCTGAGGCTGCCGGACATATGATGGAGTCCATCGATGTTCTGCGTGGCGATTAGGAAACCGGAAAATCTTTCTTCTCTCTCCCACTTGGCCAGGATTTGATGAGCCACATTGGGCTGACATGCAGCCGCTTGAATCCGCATTTGATCCACTTCTTTCCATACGACCGTGGGATCTTGGGCAAAAGTATCCGTAGTCATGACCAATGGTCGACCCGTGTTCTTCGTATAATGCCCTTCCGGTCCACGATAAGTAGGCATGCCACTTTCGGCAGAGACGCCGGCGCCTGTGATGACCAAAAGACGTTTCGCTTTCTTCAAAGCAGCCGTGCTGACGGACAGTGCATCTAAGGCGATCGTTTGATCAAAAGTTGGCTCTTCACTCTTCATTTCTTCATATTCGTTGAATCCGAGCTGTGGTCATGAATCTATCGAGTATTCGCAGTAAATGATTTAGAAGACAGGATTATGGAAAATCCATACAGTTTTTCATGGCTTGAGTCGACCAGCCCAGCGTGCAGCATTTTTTAAGAGTGGCACCTCGGCGGAGACTTGTTCCTGAATGCGCGACGCCAGCTTGAGGTATTGGCCCAATACGCGCATCGCATCCTCCCCCATTTCCTTGCCGTCAAATAGCTCGGGAGAGGCCTGTGTGAAGTTCAAGCCTAGTTGCAAAACTTGTGCTCGCAGATCCATGCCAATGTCGTAATTGGTCAGCAACAATCAACGTTGTTTGTTTTTGGTCAGCCCACAAGAATCCAGGAACCATGTCGGAGAGCCGATCGAATCCACGTGGAGCAGGGTCAGCAGCTTCTTTTCCAGTTGCCAGAGTTTAATCAGGTTCTCCTCCGAGACATTGAGCATGCGCAGATAGCCAACGATGCGCAGAAAAGCGAGATAGGCGTTGGAGTAGCAATTCCCCTTACCTGATGGCAATTCAAACCGAGCCTGCCATCCGGAGAGAACGACAGCAGGACGATTGAGCTGTTTCGCCATGGAAGAGAGTGTGTGCATACGAATGCTAATAATCTACATGAGCATCGGGTCGATGAAAACAAAAGTTTGCCGGGATCATTCTCCCGTTTATTCGTTAACGGAAAAATGATGCGCATCTTTCTCCAGAAAAAACTTACCTCAAGCGCCTCAGAAAGACGAAAGTTTGGGGCAATCAGATCCGCTAAACCTCGTTCGCTTCATCGAAAATGCTTTATCACCCTCAACAGCATGACGGGGCGAGCCGGACATCCAAAATCGCACATGCTACAAGTACATTTTATCAAATGCGAATCCTAGACCGTGCAGCAAAGGATATATGTTAGGGTGTCCCAGATTCATCAAAGATTGAAGGATTTTCGCCCTTCGCGCATTCTTGCAGGAAGATTTGCATCTCCTCCGGTTCAAGGAGACGAATAGCGGCGTCAAGCGGCAGTCCGGCGTCGACGATGCTGCGCGCAGCCTTCAACCGATTATAGTCGGTACGACGGAATTCCACAATTCGATGCTCTGGATCCCACAAGGCCCAGCTGGCTTTTCGGTTGTCTTCTTCGCGCGGTTGCCCCACGGAGCCTACAGTCACGGCACAAGGTTCGCCGGCATCAATGTAGAATTTGTCTTTGCCCAACCATTCCACGACACCAGGGTTGCTGCTAAACACTCGTTGTATGTGAGTATGACCAAAGAATCCCACGGGATCGGGAAATTTGGCCAGTAGTTCCAAGCTGGGGTCCGCAGATTCTTGATCCTCGATGTAATTGAAGAAATTCGGATCATCCAATGATGCATGTGCCACGATGGCCCCTGGAATACCAAACCAATACGGTTGAGAAAGCAACCAATCCAAGTCCTCATGAGGCAGGGTTTTCACTGCGTGCATCAGTCCACAGGCATAGTCATCACGTCGCCAGTTGGTTTGCGGTGGCTCATACCCTGATTCACGAAAAACACGCAATGCCGCATCGTGATTCCCGATCACGATCTGACCAGAGAGTCTTCTCACCCATTTGACACACTCAGCGGACTGAGCACCGTAGCCGATAATATCTCCCAGGAATACAATCGACTCGGCTCCACTCGATTGAACTTCTTTCAACACAGCTTCAAGAGCTGTCAGATTGGCATGGATGTCAGATAATAGTGCAATTTTAGGCATGCGATAATGCTGTCATTGTGGTTACGTTTTGTCAAATTGCGCCAAATCTCTTATGTCATAGCCGCATACAACTTGTGATAGAATTATCGGCGATATGAGTATCATTCAGTCATATATGCCGAATTCAAATCGCCTACGCTTCCACTCCACTGACAGTGGAGCTGATGTTGAGATTGTTCGGCTATTCTCCCTGTTTCATGATTCCCGCCGAATCAACGAATGCGAGGATCCCGAGCACGGCGCGCGCGGAGCTGCGCTTGCCGCTCTGTTTCGTGGAGAACTCTTCGAGCTATCCGATGAATCTTTCGACATCCTCCGCTATGCCTGCACCTGGCATACGGTTGGCAGGCATCATGAGAACCCTAGCATCGCCACCTGCAGGGATGCGGATCGCCTTGATCTCGACCGCTGCGGCATCACCACTTCCCCCGAGTATATAGGCACGAATTTCGTCAAAGAGATCGAAGCGCATGGAACTATCGCCCCTCGGCTTCATCGATTCCCAGCTGAGCTTCACTCTCTACAATAAGACAACCATCTTCTGTATGCCAACATTTCACCCATTTGATTCTCATCGTCCATCATATATTCTCGATAAATCCATTTCCAAAGAGTTGCGCAAGCCGGGACTACCCAAGGTGCCCTCTAGGGATTTTCCGCCAGGACCTTATCTACGGCCTTTCATCAAAGCCAGCGGGCTAACGCCCGAGGTGCTGTGCGAACGCATGCAACGCTCGTACGGAAAAACCACCATCACGCCTGAGTTGTTAGAAAAAGCACTCAAGGATACCAACCCGGAAATGTGGATCATCTGCCGAATATTTAAAGCTCTCCACTTATCGTGGGATGATTACCGATTGCTAAAAGAAAATCACTTGCGTCTACAAAAAGAAGCGGAGCTCAAATACAAACAAGCGAAAAAGTTGTTTCTTCTCTACAAGAACAAAGGTCCTCGCCTTCATACTCTGGTGCGCTTCGGAGACTGGTTGGAGTCTGGCATTCATCTGACATCCGAACACCTTATGCGCCAACTCGACACTGGCGCGAAATACGCCTTCAACATTCCCACTCCCGAAGAAATGAGCACCATCATCGCTCACCAATTTGAAAGCTGCATCCATCCCAACTTGAAGCACGTAGATATCGCTACCGCCTTTCTCTACCACCGTCGACCGAATGAAGTGCACCTCTACGACACCAAGGGCAACATCCTTGCCTCCGGCGATACTCAGATCACGCTCTCTAATGGCATGACGATCATTTGATTCTTATGAGTTAAAGATTCATTCGCAAGCCGTGAGGTAGTGCACAAAACAACACTTCTCATCTACCTTCGAGCGTAAAAACCTGCCTGATGCATTATCGACAATTAAGATATCCATAACTTTTCAACATTTTTTTCGGGTGTGGTGTTGCAAAGAACGTTGGCTTCAATTTCTTAGGATTACTTCAAACCTTGGGTCTGCATATCAGATATGGATCGAAAAAGCAGAATTCATTCCTTGCAATCAACATAGGAATCGAAGTGAATTTGTTTATTAAGCGCGTAGAAACAGGCAATACTTATCGATCTTTTTTCTCTTTATCGGTGGTGTTAGTAACACTGTCATCCTGATCTACTTCATCCTGCAGGAACTTGCGTTTGCCGGTGAGAAGTTCGAAGACCTCAATGAAAAACCAGCCGATCATTTTGAATACGAGTATAATTTTAGTGAACATATGCATAAAAGGTAAAAAACGAGGTTCAAATTCTTTCTGGGCCAGGAAGGGAATGATGACGAGTTTTCGAAGAATTCGATGAAGATTACATGCCGTCCAGATCGGCACCATAGACGCTGATCTTTGCAAGAATGCTTTGTTCGATAGCTTCCAGATCGGAGTGGAATTTGTTCGGAACAGGGTGATAACCTATATGGAGGGTATCACCCCAACGATCTATGTCACATACCACAGAAAATGATCGCAGCTCGCGCGCGCATTCAAGCCCCAAGAACCATGGCTTGCTGTCTTCCGCATTTTCCATGATGGCAGCGATCTCCGGGATCTTATTGATCTTTGCCAGCTTCTTGGGCGACAAGTCACATTCCTCGATGAGTTCATGGAGATTTTGCAGTTGTTCTCCACAAGGAAGTTCTTCTGCCAGGCAGTCGCTATTGACTCTATAAACCTCATGACCGCAATCATTCAGCTCGAAGCACACTGGACAGGGATAAGGGAATGGGATTTCTGAATCGATCCAGTGTCTCCCGTTCAGTTCACAGCGCAGATAAATGCTCTCAGCGTATGATTTGTGACCACGGTATGTCGCTGCCCACATCGCCGCAAAGACTTTGTTCGCCCATGCAAGGTCAGCTTCTCTGTCGTGCTCTGATCCCTTATTCTCCGATGGTTTCGACTGAATCAGATTCTGCAGGAACTCCTCCGACTCCTCGCCGATTTGGTCAAATTCCTCCTGTGAGAGGCTGAGAACCATGCTATTGTCCTCAAATTCAATTTCTATCGTTTCGTTCATAAATTAAAGCTCTTCCGAAAGAAAACCAGGCTCGTCACCCAACATCGCCAATTTGACGCCAAAGGGCAGGGACGAAGAATCACCCTGATGCGAGGGCAATTCCAACGCATCCGTTTCGATCAATTGTGAGAGAATGCCCCAGTTGTCGGCATTCCAGCCATCTTCGCCCCTGCTGAGACCATAGCGCTCCTGCAGGATCTCCTTAGGCAATAGCTCGAAGCGACGATCAAAATATTCATGAACTGAAGTAGGCTCATAGATCCGAATAGCGCTTTCCTCGTGCTCCTCGAAATGCTTTTCCAAGGCTTCGCACAGCAAATAGATGCCCTTCTCAGGATTGCCTGTCAACGCGACCTGGGAGCAAGCATTTTTGGCCACATCGAGCCAGTATTCGGAAATCTCAATGGCACTCCCTTCCGAATCGCAATGGTAAGAAATTCTGGGGATGACCATCATAAGGAAAAAATAGAAGGCATCCGAGGCACTGGGGAGCAAGATGCCTTCTCCCACCCCAGAAAACGCATCCTTTTCGGCGGCCCAAAAAATGACAGCTTCCGGACCATGCCAGCTCTCAGGCGTTTGATGAAAATCCTCCGGTTCCTCAGGAATCAATAGCGTATGCTGAGAGATCGAAAACGACTTATAGAAAGAAATGTCATTTACCGACGGCAGTTGAGGAATTCCGACCCCGCCCAGATAATCCTCCGGGATCTTCAGTGGTGCTTGTTCCATCATGGCGTAGTAACGATCAAGGTCGCACTGACGCGGTCCCGTGGCTGAACTCCTGCATTCATGGAATTCTTCAAAATGCTCAAGCCATTCCGGACTCTCCCTACCAATTTCGATGAGTTGGATTTCGCCCTCTTCGGGCGCGACGACATCAAAATACAATAGCGACGGAATCATCTGATTGTAGCTGACAGCGTCTCCAGCGGCATCGCTGGCTTCACGCATGCGCCTGTTGTTCATGGTGAGCGTGTAGAAGTCGGTTCCGGGACAGTGGTAAAACACCCACTGCTCGGTATTCCCTTCCTTCCAGATGCTCGACTCGGAATCACTGAGCGACTGAAGCGCTCCACTGACTCCGTTCTGCACTTGCTCAAAAATCGCGCACTGCTTTTCGTAGATGTCCTGAATGTCATTGCCATTCCAAGTGCCTTTTTCGCGAGTCAGTTGCCTACGTCGTTCATCAAACTCCACATGAATGGCATAGAGCCGCGCGAAGAAGTCACGGAAGAAGGATTCGAGGTGGGGTGGTGGTGTGATAGCAGGCATAGTGATTGTTGAGGTTAAATAAAATCCCATCGGGTGAGGATGCCCAATGGCGTTTGATCGGCTTTACCGGCTTGAGTGATGATCACGGCTTCCAACAAGGCATTCTGGCTGAATTGCATACGCACATGACCAATGAGTGTAAACCTACTTACCAGCTCCATATTTTGCCTTTTCTCTTCGTGGGCAAGAACCTGGGCTACGGTTGCGTCATTGAATTCAATCATGGACTCCTTAAAAACCTCAGATGATAGCCAGCGGGTAATGCCGTTTTCCGTGAGAAGACCAATGATCCTACCTTCCTCGATCACGGGGAATTGGGAAAATTGCTTTTCGTGGATCAAATGCAGAACGTGTTTCAGGGAATCGTTTGCTGAGACGGTGGCCACTTTTTCGGGGTCGATTCGTGCTTCCACCCGCTCGGGTGACTCCAATTCACCTGCGATACTCTCCAATTTTTTTACGATGCGTTCGGCAGGTGTAGCAAGTTCCTCAACGGCGTCTTTCTTTTCGTGCACCAGGACATTCCGGAGTTCCGCCACGACTCGGATAAAGTCGTAATGAGGAAAATCGTAGGACTGGGAAAATTTGTTAGTTACCGCGACAAACGAAGTCGTTTTATTGTCCGCACCTGTCATTTTACGCATAGCAGTGTCGATCCGATTGAAAGCGGCGATAAAGCGACCAGTGGGTGTGGGTGTCATGGTTTGAGATGGTGAAGGATGAAGAAGCTGGGAAGCGCGTGGAGTTTTTTGGGAGATGGCTATAAGAATGGCGAGGAAATTGGGTCTTATTCTTGCGATTCAAGGGCTGCGAATTTTTCTTTCATGGTGGGGTTGTTATGGGTGAGTTTTTTGATGGTGATGTCCTGGGCTCTGTCGTTGGCGAGGCGGAGGTTGTTCTGTGAGCCGATGAGGGCGTCTTTGGTTTTTTGGAGGTGGTCGATGGACTTGTCAATTTCGTCAATGGCGGTTTGGAATTTCCTGGAGGCGAGGTCGTAATTGCGGGAGAAGGCGGTTTTGAAGGTATCCAATTTCTCCTCGAAGTGCGTCACATCGATGCTCTGGGATTTCACCACGGCGAGCTCCGCTTTGTATTGCATGGCATTCATCGCGGCGTTACGGAGGAGGGTGATCATGGGGATGAAGAACTGGGGGCGAATCAAATACATCTTGGGGTAGCGGTGGGAGACATCGACGATGCCCGTGTTGTAGAGTTCGTTTTCCGGTTCGAGTAAGGAGACGAGGACGGCGTATTCACAGCCTTTTTCCGTGCGGTCTTTGTCAAGTTCCTTGAGGAAGTCTTCGTTTTTCTTTTTGGTGGCGGTGGCGTCGCTTTCGTTTTTCATCTCGAACATGATGGAGACGATCTCATTTCCGCTTGCATCCGAATCGCGGAAGATGAAGTCGCCTTTGCTGCCGGTTTTGGCATCGTTGTCCTTTTCGAAATAGGCTGTGCTAAAGGCGGTGGCGCGGAGGCGGTTGAATTCCGTCTCGCAGTGTTGCTCCAGGGTCTCGCCGACCATTTTGGTGGAGAGCTTGGCTTTCATGTCGCGGAGGCGCTCGATGGCGTCGTCGCGATCTTTGAGTTGGGTTTCGTAGCGATCCTTGAGGGATTGCTCGGCGAGTTGTTTCTGAAGTTCGAGTTGTTGGAGGTTGTTTTGCAGGGTGTCGCGTTCTTTTTGGACGGTTTCAAGCGCTTCCTTGATGGCGAGTTTTTGATTGAGCTCGTTGGCTTCCAGCTTGCTTTTGAGCGCTTGGATTTCGGCATCCTTGTTGGCGGCGGCCTCCTGCAGGTCCTTGCTGCGCTTGAGTTCGGCCAACTGTGTGGCGGTGAGGGTTTCCTGCTTGGCCTGGGCGAGTTCGGCCGCCAGTCTGTCGCGTTCTTTTTCCACGGTGGCCATGGCTTCCGCAACTGCCAGCTTGCGGGATTCCTCGCCTTTATCCAAGCGGGCTTTCAATTCCTGGATTTCGGCTTCCTTCGCGGCGGCAGCCTTGTGCATTTCGCTAGCGGCTTTCTCCTTGGCGAGTTCGAGGGCGTTGAGTTTCTCCTTTTCCGCAAGTTCGAGGCGTTGGTGCAGTTGCTCCTCAAACTCGCTGTTGCGAACCTGTTTTAGGATATCCGCGTAGCCGGCTTCATCGACTTTGAAGGCTTTATGGCAATGCGGGCAGATGATGTCTTTCATGATTGGTTTGGTGAGGGAAAGTGGTGAGTGTTTCGTGAGAAGTGATCAGTGATTTGCTTTTGAGGGGGGAGGCGGCTGTTGAGGATTATAGGGGATATTGGTATGAAAAGTAATTTTAGATGCAAGTGAATAGGTGAAACGGGATATGAGACGTTTTTCTATCGTGTTTGCGGAAAATTGATCAAGCATGCAAAAAATTAACACCTCCAAACTCCGAACGGGGGTCGGCGATCGTGGCAACGGCTAGCCGATCCGCTTGGATATCAGCATGGGCGGCAATGAGTCGATTCGCCAGTTGGCTACGCGGGGAGTTCAAATTTCCGTCGAAGGACCAACTTTTTCGATGCGCCATGGCAGCCGTGTAGGGCATGATGGGATCACAATGGATGTTGAGCGCTCGCAGGTGCTCTATCGCTAGGGAGGGGTTTCCATAAAAACTCGCAAATTCGCCGAAAACGACGCAACAGACGACCAGCGGGCCTTCTTGGGCAGCCTTGCAAAGAGCTTTCGCCCAACGTTCCCAACCGGGCGCTTGTCGGGCGATGAGATAGAGAACAGAGGTATCGATGGCGGTGATCATGATGGTTTTGTTGTGTGAGTGGAGGGGTGTCCGCGGAGGACACGAATGGCTTGGTGCAATGGAAGTTCGGGCGAGGGATCGCCAAAACCACGTCGCAAGATCTTCCAATCGTCGGGCTGAAGAAAGGTGGCGCCGAGTTGGGTTGTGTCGTCTTTTGCTTGACGCAACAAAGGACTACTTTCCCGGACCATGTTCTCATAATCATCCGGTAAATAGTATCGTTTGGCTGTGACGGGTGGCGGCTGAAAATCTTTCCCGTATCCCGCCGATTCGAGCGTTGTGATGATGGCAGCGGCATCATAGCCATCGACCCATGTTGCCTTGGTGCTTGCTTTCTGAAGACCATAGCGCCAATGAGTCACCGTGCCTTTTTTCAGTCGCAATTCTAGCATGGCTTCGCGTTTCGGTTCGTAGCGCGATTTCCGGCTTTCGGTCTCATCGTAATCGCCAATGGGTATGTCAATCCGCCCCGTGAACCAATCCGCTTTTAACTCGGGCTCGCGCAACCGAAAGCGCCCTGAAATATCATTCAGAAATAGTGAACCCTTTTCATCGATGCGCCAAGATCCTACGTAATTTCGATGACAGGCGCTACTCTTTAGCCGACGCGGAACCTGGATACCCTGCCGTGCTTGCGCCTCCTCATCTACCAGCATGGGATGATTCTTGGGGAAATGCGCAAAATCCTCGACGTAAAATGTATGTCCGCCGAGTTCGATGCTTTCTTGGATTTGTTGAGTCATATGATTCGTGAAATGATTTCTGAAAAATGAGAATTGCCACTATCAAGGTTCGGCAGCAATGGACCAACGTTCCCAATCATTTTGCAAAATGACCGGGATACCGAGTAACCGACAAACGCGAATCGTATGTCCAGTCCCACCTGCCTCAGGACAAGAAAGATCGACCCAAAAGATCGCGGCCACCGGTTGTGAGAAAGATGGCAATAGTCCGACGGCTTTCATCGTATCGCGCAACAAGCACGCGGCTTGAGCGCCCACTCTGCCGCCTCGTCCGTAGCAATTCATCAGGCCTCGATGCGCAGGGGTGGCCTCGATCGTCAATGCCTGCATTTTCCGAAGTGACGCCTCATCGAGTTCTTCGGGCGAAGTATACTGCGCCAGTGGATTTCGGGATTTCGCACGATGTCGCGCATACGGAGCGATCACTTGCAAACGGGCGGGATCTTCATCCATCACCCCTCCAGAAAATGCCTCATCGGCTCCTGTGGCATTACCGGAACGGAACAAGAGTCGTGGATCATGGCGAGCAAGATTGCGGCTCAGCTGCCTTGCCTTTAGCGCTTCCTCGGGCGGTATCTTGCGACGCCCCTCGATTAAGACGACGGGAGTCGGACTGGTAGCGAGGAGTTTTTGAAATGTTGCTTGGTTCATGTTGCTTGGTTGTTCTGGGCAGGGATTCGATAGAAGGTTAGAATGAAGACACGAGGGATCGAGCGCAATGAATGCGGTCAACGTCTGATACCACAACAGGTGATAAGTCCGGTCATGATTCCCAGAGACGCTCGCAGAACAGAATTGACCTTGGGTGTAATGTGATTGAGAAGATTGATATAAGCAGTCTCAAATGTGAAACGATCAGGGATGAGCATGACAATCAAAAACACCGGCAAACCAAATATCACAAAGCCAACGGCGGCATCGTGATCGAATTTCATCAACTTCGAGAAAGTCCATAGACCAAAGAGAGAGATGGGCATGCCGATGAGGTAAAAATGAGGGACGATGGCATTGCCGGCGAGGTAAATGACGAGACCAACCCACCAGGGGAGATCGAGGATGTATCGGATGGGGCGCATTATGGGTGGAAATCTGAAATTGGAAGGGAAGATGGCGGAATGTTAGAGCCCGACATTGCTGATTTGGATCGCATGAATGATGCGATCGCGGCGGGTGCGAGCGATTTCGATATCGTTCGTTTTCAGGGAAAAACGCTTTCGGATCGTGGATCCACCAGCGGGACGAAGAGTAATATGGCACCACCAGGTTCCATTGTTCCACCACAGGTGATGATTGGGATTATGAGGGGAACGGCGGATTTCAAGATGTGTGGAAGCGGATTTCTGGGATAGGGTAACGTTCATAGGAATGGACACGATGATATCCTAGTTTTTATTCGTCACGTGGTGCCGTCAGCTGAGGTCGAGACTCCCGGAGGCAAGCAAACGAATGCATGCTTATGCCAACTGAGCGCGGGCAGGTTGAGCGGATGGAATTGGTTCGAGGTGAATCAATTTTGGGAGAACACAGTGTATTGCCATAACGGATGCAGGGCTGCGAGTAGCGGCATTGCCGGATGTCTTTCCTGGGGAGAGCAGTGCGTTCCAAGACGGCGGGCGGGAAATTACACAAGAGTCAATTTTTGTCAAATTGGCGGGACGGCTTGTGTCATAGGCGCAAAGTGTAGAATGAGAAGTGATCAGTGTGCAGTGGATTTTCTTGTGACATAGAGTGAAGGAGGGTGGGTTGACAGGATGGGCGAAATGAGAGATAGCTTGGGCATGAGCAATCCTGACAAGACAACTTTATGGACGGATTCCAAGGAAGAGAAATGGGAGAAACCATGGAAGCTGGATTTCGCCCATCCGCATGCGATCACCTTCTGCGTGCTAGGGGATGGAGAAAATCAATGTTTGCTGATTCATCACACGCGCCCACATCTCTACATTTACAACGCACTCAAGGCCTGCGATCCATCGGGTTCGGTGACGTCATGGAAGCAATGTTTCGCCGACTACGGAGTGGAACAAGCGGGTGGACGGTTGACTCGGGGCATGATTGAAGAGTTCCAGAAAACCTCAGGGAGATCGAATGGCTTTCCCCGATACAAGGTTCCGAGTGGGCGTTTGTGGCAAGGACTCAAGGGACCAAATAGAAATACGTTTCATGTCATGATGATGTGGGACAAAAGCCTCGCCACAGCGGATGGCCTACCGGCATGGGTAGCGAAGAAACTGCGCGCTCGTGGGTCGGTGTTCCTGGGAGCAGCGGGGAAGCCGGGCGAATGGGTAACCTTGGTTTAATCAGATGAGAGAGCTGCTATGTATTGTCCGTTAACATCGCGGGGTATACATGGGGTTATGAGTGTGCATATCTAAGAATGGGAAAGTCTAAAAACGGTGGTCTGTGAGATGCTGCCATGGGGAGATCGTTCCGTGCAAAGCGATCTCTTTTGCCAGTCCTGTATTGAGATACTTGGGATGAGGTGTAATGCCGACGCGCCCGAGGTCCAGTCGATCCGCATCCCAGCACGTAGCGATCGTTGCGTCTTCATGATGATGGCGATCCGTGTGCCACGTGCAGGCGTAGTGAAGACGTTCGAATAGATCATCGGGCAGATCAAAATACTTTCC
>JACCDJ010708698.1_pt1 | contig 23505 bp, 19 predicted proteins | sample 7444481 | NCBI WGS metagenome assembly JACCDJ01 (sample SAMN15323435, study PRJNA562643) | freshwater metagenome | isolation source: river surface water | place: USA:Blue River Watershed | collected 2017-08-15 | reverse complement strand
TTACTGGTGATGTAGACAAGTGAGCTCCGTAGGGATAGAAAGTAATAGGACTCAAGCGATTTGCCTGAAGAACAGGTGAAGGGTACGGGGGTTAGGTCACACGGGGCAAATCCGAGCGTAGAATTACTCATCTATGAAGCGCTACAGAGAACTCTTTGCCTTCCCTCAGGTCATCACATTAGGAGTAGCCGCATTCCCGGCACGAATCGCCTACGGAATGATCGGTTTAGGTATTTTTTTCAAAGCTGAGCAGGAGACAGGCTCTGTTGCCATCGCAGGTTTTGCTATTGGTCTTTACTCCCTGGCTAGTTCTCTGACTGCGGGAATACGTGGATCAGTTATGGATAGATGGGGTCAGAAATGGACGCTAAGAATTTTGGTTCCGGCTTATGCAGCAGTGATTCTCGGATTAAATTCCATGCAGACTTCACGAAGTATTCTCATTACTACATTTATTCTGGGAATAACTTCTCCGCCAATTAACTTATCTGTCCGCCCTCTCTGGAAAGATCTAGTTCCGCAATCGTACTTACGAACCGCCTACGCTTTCGACTCGGCAATGATGAGTGCGACTAGCGTTGTTGGACCTGTGATCGTAACTGCGCTCGCGCTCTCGAGCCGTCCCCATCTCGCACTGGATACAGTCGCCGCACTTATATTTACAGGTGGTGTCGCTCTAGGCCTTACTCGAGTTTCTCGAAATTGGGTACCAGAGAAAAAGGTCAAGGGGCAAGGCAATCTTCTTTCAAACCGTGCAATGCAACTACTCATGTTTGAGGGTTGCTTCATCGGTTTTGGTTGGGGAGTCTTTGATGTGGCTGTACCTGCATTTGCCACTCAAGAAGATGTCCCTCATCGAGTTGCATGGATATTTGCAGCCTTTGGTATTGCCACCGTCGTCGGAGGCTTACTCGGTGGTTTGGTATCTAAGAAACTAGCGCCGTTACCTGCACTCCGCCGTGCTTACTTATTCTGGCTTCTCACCTGCATCCCAGTTGCCTTTACATATCCAGATTGGACAATGGCGTTAGTAGGTGCATCAATTGGTTTTGTTGGTGGAGCGGTTCAAGTTTTCTACTTTGAAGTATTAGAAGCTGTTCGACCTAAAGGTTCACAGACTTCATCCCTCGGCTGGATTTGGAGTGTTGAAGGTTCCTTTATGGCTGTCGGTGCCGCAGTCGGTGGGGTTGTCTCCGAATATGCTTCGCCACGAATTGGCCTAGGGATGCTTCCTCTTATGCTATTTTTTGGTTTCATCATTCTTAGCGTTGGTAAAGGCAGACTTGTCGCTGCAAATGATTTACCGACAGATGAAGAAGATCTTGCCGCTATGGAAGATAACTCAAATCTCAATAACTAATTCTTAGTGTGCCGCCTCGTTCCAGCTCTTACCCACACCAACATTTACATCTAGTGGAGCTTTCAGCGGATATGCATTTCCCATTTCGCGACGAAGTATCTCTGTAGCGGCATCGATTTCCTCTGTGACGCTCTCCAAAATCAACTCATCATGTACCTGCAAGAGTAATCGTGAACGCAACCCTTCGGCTTCAAGTGCCTTTTGCACGTTAAGCATCGCTAACTTAATAATGTCGGCAGCCGAACCCTGGATTGGAGCATTGAGTGCCATGCGCTCTGCAATTTCACGGCGAGCACGATTATCTTGCATGAGATCTGGCAAATATCTGCGTCGCCCCAATACCGTTTCCGTGTATCCGACTTTGCGCGCTTCCTCAACAACATTCCTCAAATAATCTCTTATACCTCCAAATCGAAGAAAATAACGATCCATCAAATCTTGTGCAGCCGGCGGTGAGAGATCGAGCTGTGCGGCCAATCCATATGAGCTCAGTCCATAAGCAAGTCCGTAAGACATCGCCTTGATCTGGCGACGCATCTCTGGATCTACCTCGGTGGGAGCAACGTCAAAAACTTCGGCTGCAACTGTTGCATGCAGATCTTCTCCAGATGAGAATGCTTCAAGCAGATGTGCATCATTAGATAAGTGCGCCATGATGCGCATCTCGATCTGACTGTAATCTGCGGTGATCAGCAGATCAAAGCCCTTACCCGCAATAAAACAATCCCGAATCTTGCGTCCCTCTTCAGTGCGAACAGGAATGTTCTGCAGATTTGGTCCTACGGATGAGAGTCGACCCGTTGCGGTAACAGTCTGAGCGAAGTGAGTATGAATACGTTGGTCTGATGCAATCTCTGCAATCAAACCCTCAATCGTTGTTGCAAGCTTCTTAGTTTCGCGAATTCGAAGAAGCGCGGCCAACACCGGATGCTGTGACTTCGCAAAGAGCCAAGCGAGGGCCTCGGCATCGGTGGTAAATCCTGTTTTGATCTTCTTAGTCTTTGGCAATCCAAGCTCTTCGAAGAGCACTACCTGCAATTGTTTTGGAGAGGCGACATTAAACTCATGCCCGACAGAATCGTGAGCAATCTTGGTCTGTGCCGCGACTTCAGATTCAAAAAAGTTGAGCAATTCATTGAGTTTCTTACTATCAACGGCCACTCCCCTGCGTTCCATTATTGCTAGCAGGTGGGCGATTGGAAGTTCCAGATCATAGAGAAGACCCTCAACGCCGCGGGACTTCATCTCCTGATCTAATGAAGTTCTTAACGTGAAGAGGTGTGAGGCGATAGATGCCACAGAACTCTCCGAAGATGTCAGATCTAGCGTTGAACCATCCCCGTAGCGTTCAAGAAGATCTGTAATTTCGTGGGTACGAACACCAGGATTGAGAACATAAGCTGCGAGGCTGGTATCGAAAACAATGCCCTCAATCTCACTTATCCGAGAAAGAGTTTTGCCGTCATGAACTATCTTGGCAATATTTACATCTGCGCCCCATGATCCAATATCGCTGGAGTGCACGACATACACCTCATCCGGGGCGAGTGCCACCGAGTAACGGTGCAATACCTCATCAGAGATTTCATAAGAGAGTGCGATCTCCCCAACGTGTTTAGCAATCTTGGCACTCATCTCGGTGGGAGTCAGAACTTTCTGATCGAGTTCGCGCGAGAAAAGCGAAGTCGCTACTGGAACTTCATCGTGCCTTCCCGTATTTGCGATCACCGAGAGCCGATCTTTGAGGGTTCTAAATTCCAACGTTTCAAGTAACGGTGCAAGATTAGATAGTTCCACACCCGTCCAGCTAAGTGCGGCAGGATCTGCTTCAATTTCGACTGAGTGAATCAGCTGAGTAAGTTCACGGTTGCGCTTAACGCTTTGAATGTTCTCACGTAAGGCGATACCAACTTTGCCTGAGACTTCATCCGCCTTTTCCAGCAACTTCTCCAAAGATCCATACTCAATAATCCACTTTGCTGCAGTCTTCTCACCAACACCTGGAATAGATGGCAAGTTATCGCTTGGATCTCCACGTAGCGCTGCAAAATCTGGGTACTGAGAAGGCGTCATCTGGTACTTATCGATGACAGCCTGTGGCGTCATTCGCGCCATCTCACTTACACCGCGCTTTGGATATAAAACAGTTATCGAATCAGTAACTAGCTGAAAACTATCTCGATCTCCCGTGCAGATCAGAACTTCAAAACCATCTCTCTCTGCTCGCGTTGCAAGGGTCGCAATAATGTCATCAGCCTCAAAACCTTCAACGGAAAATTGGGTAATGCCAAAACCCTTAACCAAATCGTTGAGATAAGACATTTGAGAACGAAATTCATCAGGGGTCTTGGCTCGATTTGCCTTGTAATCAGGAAAAATTTCAGTTCTAAATGTCTTTCTTGACACGTCAAATGCGACAGCAACATGGGTTGGTTTCTCATCTTTGAGTAGCGAGATCAACATTGTGGCAAAGCCATAGATTGCGTTTGTGTGCTGACCCGTTGCAGTGGTGAAGTTCTCCGCCGGTAGCGCAAAGAATGCTCGATAAGCCATTGAATGGCCATCTATAAGAAGGAGTCTCTTCTCGCTCTTGGCCATGGACCTTATCTTAGGTATAAACTCCCCGACTATGATGCAACCTAATTTCCTTGACATTGTGCGCGAGCGTGGCAGCGGAGCACTCGATAAAAAGATGGGGATTGAAATTCTTGAAGCCGCCCCTGAAAGACTCGTTGGTCGAATGCCGGTTGAAGGAAATACCCAACCGATAGGCCTACTACATGGTGGTGCAAATGTGGTTTTAGCAGAATCTCTCGGCTCAATTGGAACTCAACTTCATGCTGGTCCTAACCGCAAGATTGTTGGAGTCGATATCAATGCTACCCATCACAAATCTGCAACTTCAGGGTATGTAACTGGCGTAGCGACAGCGGTATCGCTTGGCAAAACACTCTGTGTCTACGAAATCGTTATAACAAATGATCAAGGTCAACGCACGTGTAGTGCACGAATCACCTGCATGATCTTGGCAGAGCGTTAATTAGTGCGCGCCGGTTCCTAAATACGCTTCGCGTACAGCAGGATCATTGAGTAGATCGGCAGCTGGCGCTGTCTTCACAATATTTCCGGTCTCAAGAATGTAAGCACGGTGTGCTCTCTGTAACGCTTGCTGAGCATTCTGCTCCACGAGCAAGATAGTTACCCCTTGAGTCTTATTAATTTCAGTAATGATTCGGAAGATATTTGCGATCATCTGAGGAGCTAGACCCATAGATGGTTCATCAAGTAAGAGAAGCTTAGGGCGCGCCATAAGTGCTCTACCGATTGCAAGCATCTGCTGCTCTCCACCGGAAAGCGTTCCGCCATCTTGAGAGGCGCGCTCTTTGAGTCTAGGGAAGAGGTGATAAACCATCTCCAGATCTTCGTTCATCTCATTCTTACGGTCTTTGCGATGAAACTTACCCATCTCCAAATTTTCCAGAACAGTCATACCTGGAAAAATTCCGCGACCTTCCGGGGCCTGTGAAATACCCAAACTCACTCGCTCATGAGCAGCCATCTTCGAGATGTCTTTACCATCAAAGATTATTGAACCTGAAGAGACGGCGCGTAGACCAGAGATAGTCTTCAGGGTTGTTGTTTTACCGGCACCATTTGCACCAATAAGTGTGACGATTTCACCTTGATTAACGTGGAAAGAAATTCCTTTAATCGCTTCGATCTTGCCGTAGTGAACTCGGAGGTCCTTAATCTCAAGATGCATCTGCAGGTACTCCTAGATAAGCCTCGATAACACGTGGGTCATTCTGAACAATTTGTGGTGAGTCATCGGCAATTTTTGAACCGAAATCAAGTACGACAACTCGGTCAGAGATACCCATGATGAGCGACATGTCATGCTCAATAAGCAAAATTGTGTAGCCAGCGTCGCGAATCTTCTTGATTGTTTCTGCAAGTGCCACCTTCTCAGATGGGTTAAAGCCAGCTGCTGGTTCATCTAAAAGCAAAAGCTGAGGTTGTGTTCCCAGTGCTCGAGCAATCTCTAGTCGACGCTGATCACCATAGGGAAGATTGCGTCCAAGTTTGTGGGCAACATGATCGATCCCCATGAACTTGAGAAGCTCCATAGCCTTCTCTTTATTTGCTTTCTCTTCGCGACGTGAACGTGGGAGGCCAAAGAGTGAGCCGAGAAAACCTGATTTACTGCGAACATCCCCTGCGGTAATGACATTCTCAAGAGCTGTCATTTCACCAAAGAGACGGACATTCTGGAATGTTCGAGCGATACCAGCTTCGGTGATCTGCCAACGCTTCTTACCGACTACTGAGATCTCGCCATTAAATACGATATCTCCCTTAGTTACCTTGTACACCCCGGTAACAACGTTGAATACAGTGGTCTTACCAGCACCATTAGGTCCAATTAGGGCAAGAATCTCTCCTTCGTTAACGTGAAGGTTTACATCATTGAGGGCTGTAACGCCACCAAATTGCATCGTGACGCCTTTAAGTTCGAGTACTTTTTTCATGATTGCAGGGACTTCTCTCTCTTCTTGCGAGGCAGGATTCCGTCAGCACGAACGTTCATCATAATTACGAGAACAAGTCCGAAAATGAGAAGGCGAGCATCTGAGATAAATCGAATTCTCTCTGGAAGATAGGCGAGAATGACAGCGCCAGTGATTACCCCCCAGATATTTCCCATACCGCCAAAGACGACGCAGGCAAGAATCAAGATGGAAGTATTTAGCGTAAACATCTCAGGCGCTACGAACATTGATTTCGCCGCAAATACCACGCCACCAGCACCGCCGATTGCGGCTCCAATTGCAAAGGCCCAGATCTTGTACTTGAGAGTGCGAACACCCATGAGATCTGCGACATCTTCATCCTGTCGAATGCTCTCCCACGCTCTTCCTGGTCGGCGAGAAGAGAGGCGACGGATCATCCAAATCACTATGAAGATGAGGAAGAGAACCGTCCAGTAATACGCCTTCTGGTTTTGCAATGTATATTCAAGCGAGAGGAACTTTGGCGGCGTAGGAATATTTGCGATTCCGTTTGGTCCTCCGATTGACATCGTGTTCAGGGCAACGATACGGACGATCTCGCCAAAACCGAGAGTTACGATTGCTAAGTAGTCTCCACGCAAGCGAAGAGTTGGCAGTCCAAGGATCACTCCTGAAAGCATCGCCAGTCCAATACCAATCGGCATGATTTCCCAGAAGTTCAGGGAAGTTGTCGTTCCGAGGATAGCCATCGTGTAAGCACCGATTGCAAAGAAAGCAACATAGCCGAGATCGAGCAATCCACTTTTACCGACAACGATATTCAAACCTAACGCCATGAGAACAAAAAGTCCGACTGGATAGACTAGAACAGCCTCGTATGAGCTGATGGGTGTATTTAAAAATGTTCCGCCCATAAATGGGAGGCAGACCGCGAAGATCATCGCCGATGATGCGATTGCTACTCGAACTGGCTTAGGAGAGTTATCCCAAAGATCTGCACCTTTATCGCGTAAGTTAAATGCCATCGCTATACCCTCGCCTGTTGTAGTGACTCGCCAAAGAGTCCATTTGGCTTAAAGAGAAGAACAAGTACGAGCACCACGAAAGCGGTAACCGCCTTCCATTGCGTGCCGAAAACAGTCGCCGCGTAAATCTCAAGAATTCCTAGGGCAATTCCACCGAAGAATGCTCCACGGATATTTCCAATGCCGCCGAGGACGGCTGCGGTAAAGGCTGCCAATCCGAGTTCAAAGCCAACGTTGAATTTAGTGCTCTCATAAACGGTGATGTAGAAGAACGAAGCTGCTCCTGTCATTAAACCGGCGATAAAGAATGTGCTTGATACAACCTTATTGAGATTAACTCCCATGAGTTGTGAGTTCTGCTCTGACATTGACACGGCGCGGATGCCCTTACCAAGACGACTGTGTTTTACAAATCTATCGACGCCGAAGAGAAGAAGTACGGCAAAGACGATTACGAGCAGAGTATCTAATCTGACTTCAAAGGCAGAGATTGGTATTCGAAGTGACCCAATATTTACTTCAGTTCCCATATATGAAATGAGATAAATCTTATCTAGAAGTCTCGGATTATTCGCTGGAGCTGAACTTGTGAAGATACGGACGGTTTCGCTGATGACAATTGAAACTCCGATCGCGGAGATAAGAGTAGTAAGGCGGTTAGAACCCATCTTGCGCAAACGGCGATAGGCGATGATTTCAACTAGGACACCTGTGATTGCACAGACGAGCATTGACACGAGCATGCAGGCTGCGAGGGTATAGACCAACTTCATGCCTGTGAGCGGTTCAGAATCATCTGCATATCCGAAAATATTTTTTGAAGTGAGAATCGTTGCAAATGTGCCGAGCATAAACACTTCGGAGTTAGCAAAATTAATAAGTCTAAGTACTCCGTAGACCATCGTGTAGCCGAGAGCTATCAGTGAGTAGATAAACCCGAGGGCGATCCCGTCGATGGTTAATGCAAAGAATTGATCAACTAATACTGAAAAATCCACTGAATCAACTCCTACATATTAGGTCGGCCATCTGGCCACTGAAACTTTCGCAAATCGTACTAAATTTTTTCTTACGGCACCACCTTCATCAATCGACCCCCACCCATTTCTGAGTGGGGGTCGATATCAATGAATTTCTTCAGATATTGATAAGCCGAGGCTTATGCAAGACCTGTAAGAACGATCTTTCCGTTCTTAACAACGAAAGCGTTGATAAGACCGGCACCGTTAAGGTCACCATTCTTGTTGAATGAGATTGTGACTCCAGCAGTGTTCTTGTGCTTCATTGTCTTGATGTAAGCCAAGACATCTGCACGTGTTGTCTTTCCAGCCTTGATAGCTGCAAGGAACATGTTTGCCGCATCGTAGGCCTCTGTTGTGTAGACGCCTGGATCAGCACCGAATTCCTTCTTGAAGGTAGCGGTTAGTGATGGTGATGCGATATCAAGTGGTGTAGTTGGAGCTGTGAAACGGTATCCCGTAGCAGCCTTTGATCCTGCCAACTTGATGAATGCAGAGTTAAGAACTCCGTCTCCACCTGCAAGAACACCCGTGTAACCCTTGTCGCGAAGCTGCTTAGCAAACTTTGCGCCATCTGCGTAGTAACCGGTGTAGATAACGACGTTAGCCTTTACCTTCTTGATCTTTGCAATTACTGCAGAGAAGTCAGTTGTTCCCTTTACGACTGAGTCTGAACCCTTGAGCCATGACTCACTACGTAGAACGAGTGTAGGAATAACAACATCGCGGAGACCTGTTGCATATGATGACTGATCATCAACAACGTAGACCGCTGGGCTCTTGACACCCTTTGTCGCAACGCGAACAAGTGCTGGTCCCTGAAGAGCATCGTTTGAAACGATACGGTGGAATACAGGCTGACCGTAGTCAGGTGATGTTGGATCTGTAAGTGATGGACGTGTTGCTGATGGTGAGATCATTGCAAGTGCAGGCGCTGCCTTGTATGAAGGCAATGATGCAATTGTTGCACCTGAGTATGCAGCTCCGACCATACCGATGATTGAAGTATCTTTTGCAACTCCAGGAGCAACTGTTCCAGCGATTGCTGGATCTCCTTGGTCATCAACTTCTACTAGCTCAACCTTAACTGCTGGGTTTGTTGCGTTGTAGAGCTTGAGTGCAAGCTTTACACCACGGACTTCATCAGTTCCAGTCTGAGCTTCAGGACCTGTTAGTGGGCCCTGGAATGCAATTTTTACTGTATCTGCTGCTTGTGCTGCAGGTGCGATTGATGCAGCTGATGCTGCAGCAAGTGCTCCGGCGATCGCAAGAGCGAGAACCTTATTCTTCTTCATGTGTACCTTCCTGTTTTCTTATCCCGGGACAGGGAGACCGAAAGGGTAACGGCAGGGGTGAGGTCTGAGCAAGGTGAATGAGCCAATTTTCCGCCAAATCGGGTTACTTTTTGGTTACGAAATGACGGAGTCTACTTCGGAACGGCATCAGGGCTAATGACAGCTTGGGCCACTTCTTTCATAGTGAGACGGCGGTCCATAGCTGCTTTCTGAATCCAAGAAAATGCCTGGGGCTCTGTGAGATTTAGCGCGGCCATCAAGATTCCCTTCGCTCTATCGATGATTTTGCGGGTCTCTAAACGATCGTGAAGATCTGCAACCTCGGTAGCAAGTGATCTCATTTGCAGATGCCTACTTATTGCAATCTCAATTGCAGGAACTAAATCATTGATTGTAAAAGGTTTAAGGACATATGCCATCACACCGGCATCTCGGGCTCGTTCAACGAGTTCTCGCTGACTAAATGCAGTAAGCATCAGCACTGGACATGTTGAGATGATTTCTTCTGCTGCAGTAATGCCATCAAGTATCGGCATCTTGACATCAAGGATTGCTAAATCTGGTTTGTGCTCCTGAACAAGTTCAATTGCTTGAGCTCCATCGCTTGCTTGCGCAATTACAAGGTAGCCAGCTTCACCTAACATCTCCACAAGATCCATTCGGATCAGCGCCTCGTCTTCGGCCACGACAATTCTCACTGGCTCTTGAGTGCGCTCTAGATTCATGTGCCCCGAGTCGGATTCGAACCGACACTATGCAGTGTTTGAGACTGCCCTCTCTACCGTTGGAGTACCGAGGCCAACGTGTACCAATCTTAACCTCTCTCTTGCTTTAGACCGAATCGCAGGAGTTAGCGGTAAGCCGGAGCGGCACCACCAACAGCATCACCCATACGGTGAACGCGCATCGCATTTGTCGAACCGGGAATTCCTGGAGGTGAGCCCGCCACGATAATCACGTTGTCGCCGATTGTTGTGCGCTTACTCTCGAGAAGGAGACCATCTACCTGCTTCACCATCTCGTCAGTATGTGAAACAACTGGTGTAATCATCGATTCAACGCCCCATGAGAGAGCAAGTCGGTTGTAAGTTCCGCGATCTGGAGTAAGTGCCAGGATCGGAATTGGTGAACGAAGGCGCGACATACGACGAGCTGAATCGCCACTTTGCGTAAATGCTACGAGGAACTTAGCTCCTACGATCGCACCAACCTCAACAGCTGCTTTTGTGATTGCTCCACCTTTCGTGCGAGGCTCATGCTTGAGTGGTCGGATTCTCTCAAGTCCACCTTCCTCAGTTTTTTGAATAATGCGAGACATGGTCTGTACCGCTTCAATCGCGAACTCACCTACGCTTGTCTCACCGGAGAGCATCAATGCATCTGCACCATCTAATACAGCGTTTGCACAATCTGTCGCTTCTGCGCGAGTTGGACGTGAATTTGTAATCATTGAATCGAGCATCTGCGTAGCGACAATTACCGGTTTAGCTGCATCGCGCGCCAACTCTACACATCGCTTTTGAACGAGGGGTACATCTTCAATCGGTAGCTCTACTCCAAGGTCACCGCGAGCAACCATGATGCCATCGAATGCATCCACAATACTGACAAGGTTATCGACCGCTTGTGGCTTTTCAATCTTTGCTATGACCGGAATACGGATACCCTCTTCATCCATAATGCGGTGAACATCTCTAATATCATCTGCATTTCGTACAAATGAGAGGGCAATAAAGTCAGCGCCTGCTTTAAGACCCCAACGTAAATCATCCATATCTTTCTCAGAGAGTGCTGGTACAGATACTGCAACCCCAGGCAAGTTAATTCCCTTGTTATTGCTGACTGCCCCTGGTTCGATCACCTTTGTGATGACATCGTTACCTTTAACTTCAGTTACTTCAACTGTCACTTTTCCATCATCGATCAAGATGCGATCACCAGCTTTGCAATCTCCTGGCAAACCTTTATATGTTGTGCCGACACGCTCTCTTGTTCCTTCGACCTCGTCAGTGGTGATGGTGAAGATATCGCCGCGCGAAAGTTCGTGAGGACCATCTTTAAATCGAGCTAGACGAATCTTTGGTCCTTGCAGGTCTACCAAAACAGCAATTGGAACACCTGCCTCAGCAGCAGCCTCGCGCACTCGATTCAGGCGATTCTGATGTTCGTCATATCCCCCATGTGAAAGATTTAAACGGGCCATATTCATTCCCGCGGCGATAAGTTCGCGCACCTTATCTGGTGACTCAACTGCAGGTCCAAGTGTGCAAACAATTTTCGCCCGACGCATAGTCTTACCTTACCTATCTTTATCGATTACTAACGAGTTTGGATTGTGGTGAGTTGTTGGATTAGACCATCAACGGCCGTGCAGTTGGAGCAATTGGTGACGGTAATTGTGTATCCCCTTCAAGATAGAGATCTACCGCTGCTGCTGCACTTCTTCCTTCAGCGATCGCCCACACAATCAGTGATTGTCCGCGTCCAGCATCTCCGGCTACAAATACGCCTTCAGAAGTACTCTGATAGGAATCATCACGCTTTACATTTGTGCGATCATCAAGTTCAACTTCGAGCTGTTCAAAGAGTGGCGTTTTTTCAGTACCAGTAAAGCCCATGGCAAGGAAGGCAAAATCTGCTGGAATTTCGCGCTCTGTTCCAGGCACTGGTTGGAATTTTCCATCCACCATTTGCGTCTCAACAAGTTTAAGTGCTTTGAGATTTCCGTTTCCATCACCAATAAATTCTTCTGTGCTCACAGAAAAGACTCGTTGATCTAACTCTTCGTGAGCGCTAGAGACTCGATAGATCATCGGATACATAGGCCAAGGTTGTGAATCAGGTCGCTCATCAGCAGGACGTGGCATGATCTCAAGTTGAGTCACACTTGCTGCTCCTTGACGTACCGAAGTTCCGAGGCAATCGGCACCTGTATCTCCACCACCCAAGATGATGACATGCTTTCCTGCAACATTGATTTCTGGGTTTGTTACTTCCCCTAAGGCTTGCTTATTTCCCCAAGGTAGGAACTCCATCGCTTGATAAATACCTTTATTTTCGCGTCCCTTAATCGGAAGATCTCTCCATTGTGTTGCACCTAGTGCAAGAACAACTGCATCATATTTTTGGCGCAGTTCAGAGCCGGTGATGTCGACTCCAACGTTTACGCCAGTGCGAAAGCGCGTGCCTTCCTTCTCCATCTGAGCAAGCCGGCGATCGATGATGTTCTTCTCCATTTTAAACTCTGGAATACCGTAACGAAGAAGTCCACCGATCTTATCTGCACGCTCATAAACAACGACAGTATGTCCGGCGCGAGTGAGTTGCTGAGCGGCAGCCAGACCAGCTGGACCAGATCCAATCACTGCAACAGTTTTTCCTGTAAGTCGATCGGGTGCAAGAGGCTTAACATCGCCAGAGCCAAAAGCTTCTTCGATTGTGCGAAGTTCCACCTGCTTGATTGTCACTGCATCGGCATTAATCGCTACAACACATGCAGTTTCACATGGTGCGGGACAGAGTCGACCAGTGAATTCTGGAAAGTTGTTGGTTGCATGTAAACGTGCGATCGCTTCTGTCTTGTCTCCGCGCCACATCAAGTCATTCCACTCAGGAATTAAGTTGCCCAGTGGACATCCTGAGTGACAGAAAGGAATTCCGCAATCCATGCAGCGCCCAGCCTGTTTTTGCAGATGTTCGAAGCTTTGCGGTTCGTAGACTTCGCGCCAATCCTTAATTCGCACATCGACAGGGCGACGCTTAGGAGTTTCACGCGGCGTAGTAAGGAAACCTTTTGGATCAGCCATTTGCAGCAACCTCCATGACGTATTGATCAACCGGAAGACCTTCACGAGTTGCCTTCTCCATCGCTGCAAGCACGCGTGCATAGTCGCGAGGCATTACTAGCGAGAATCTAGTTAGCGCGTTCTCCCAGTCAAGAAGTAAGTTTCCGGCAACTTGCGACTCTGTTTCATTGAAGAATGAAGACACGATTGCCTTAAGGCTCTCTCGTTGATCGGCAGGCACAGCCAGAACATCAACCATCTCGGTATTGACCAGATCAGCATTTAAATCAAGGACAAATGCACGGCCACCCGACATACCAGCTGCAAAGTTGCGCCCAGTGCGACCCAGAACTACAACCGTTCCACCTGTCATGTACTCGCATCCGTGATCGCCGATACCTTCAACGACTGCAGTGGCTCCAGAATTTCGAACACAGAAACGTTCGCCGACAATTCCACGTAAAAAGATTTCACCTGATGTTGCGCCATAGCCAATAACGTTTCCTGCAATGACGTTCTCTTCAGATTCAAATGTAGATTTTTCATCTGGACGAACAATTATTCGACCGCCTGAAATGCCCTTACCAACATAGTCATTCGAATCACCAAAGAGCTTGAGCGTTAAGCCTGAGGGAATAAAGGCACCGAGTGATTGTCCAGCAGAACCACGTAGAGTGACAAGAACGGTATCTGCAGGAAGTCCTGCTCCCCCGAAGTTGCGTGTGATCTCTGCCCCGAGCATTGTGCCCACTGTGCGGTTGACGTTACGTACTGGAGATTCAATCGAAACTTTTGATCCAGAGGCGAGTGCTGCCTGAGCTTTTTCAATAAGCAGATTATCAAGTGCGTGAACAAGACCATGATCTTGTGTCGTGGTTTGGTGGAGCGAACTTTCGACATCCGGGCGTACCAAGAGTGGCGTTAGATCAAGTCCGCTCGTCTTCCAATGAGCTATTGCTTGTTGAGTATTGAGGTACTCCACATGGCCAATCGCTTCCTGTAGAGTCCTAAATCCGAGCGAAGCCAAGATTTCACGAACTTCTTCTGCAATGTATTCGAAGAATGTTTCGACAAACTCTGGCTTACCTGTAAATCTCTTTCGCAACTCTGGGTTCTGAGTTGCAACGCCTACGGGGCAAGTATCTAGGTGACAGACGCGCATCATGACGCAGCCTGAAACTACAAGTGGTGCTGTAGCAAATCCATATTCTTCAGCACCCAAGAGCGCTGCAATAACGACATCTCGACCTGTCTTAAGTTGTCCATCAGTTTGCACAACGATGCGATCACGAAGACCGTTAAGTAAAAGGGTCTGCTGAGTCTCTGCAAGACCAAGTTCCCATGGCGCTCCAGCATGCTTGAGTGAGGTAAGTGGTGAAGCACCCGTGCCGCCGTCATGGCCAGAGATCAGAACGACATCTGCATGTGCCTTTGAGACTCCAGCGGCAACAGTTCCCACTCCAACTTCAGCCACCAGTTTTACGTGAATGCGCGCATTCTTATTTGCATTCTTCAAATCGTGAATAAGTTGAGCAAGATCTTCAATTGAATAAATATCGTGGTGAGGTGGTGGTGAAATGAGCCCCACGCCCGGAGTTGAGTAGCGAACTGTGGCAATCCATGGATAGACCTTGTTGCCAGGAAGTTGCCCACCTTCGCCAGGCTTAGCGCCTTGTGCAACTTTAATCTGAATATCGTCAGCATTAACTAAGTACTCACTTGTAACACCAAATCGACCAGAGGCAACTTGCTTAATTGAGCTTCGCTTGGAATCACCATTTGACTCTGCAACAAATCGAGCAGGATCTTCTCCACCCTCACCAGTATTTGATTTGGCACCGAGACGATTCATGGCAATAGCAAGTGTTTCGTGGGCTTCTTGAGAAATCGAACCATATGACATTGCGCCAGTAGAAAAACGTTTCACGATGTTTGAGATCGGTTCAACTTCGTCTACAGATATTGGTTTGCGTGTAGATGTATCGAATTCAAAGAGACCTCGCAAAGTCATAAGTGCTTTACTTTGGTCATCAACTGCCTTTGTATAGCGCTTGAAGACGTCATAGCGCTTTGATCGAGTTGCATGTTGCAAAGTGAAGACAGTCTCAGGATTGAATAGGTGTGGTTCGCCATCGCGGCGCCACTGATATTCGCCGCCAATAGGAAGACGCTTGGTTCCAGGTACTTCTCCTCCTGGTGGATATGCGATGTGATGGCGCTTAATTGTCTCTTCAGCAATCACATCAAGATCAACGCCACCCAGGCGTGAAGTTGTACCAACAAAAAATTCATCAACTACATCTTGTGCAATTCCGATTGCCTCAAAAACTTGAGCGCCTGTGTAGGAGGCAATCGTTGAAATTCCCATCTTCGACATCACCTTAAGCACACCCTTACCAAGGGCCTTAATAATGTTATGCACAGCCTTTTCCGGAGTGATCCCTGTGATTACTCCTTGAATAACTAAATCTTCAGCACTCTCCATCGCAAGGTATGGATTAACCGCGGCTGCACCATACCCAATCAGAAGTGCTACATGGTGCACTTCGCGCACATCACCGGCTTCCACAACTAGGCCAACCTTTGTGCGCGTCTTTTGGCGAATTAGGTGGTGATGGACTGCAGCAGTAAGTAGGAGAGATGGGATAGGAGTGTCTTCGGCATCTCCATTTCTATCGGAAAGAACAATGATGCGAGCACCATCGGCGATTGCCTGACTTACTTCTGACTTAATCTCTTCAAGTCGATTGCGAAGAGTATTTCCATCTCCAGAAACTGGAAAGAGTCCACGCACTACATAGGACTCTAGGTGTGGATAATCTTCATCTGCATTTACGTTAATGATTTTTGCTAGTTCATCATTATCAATGACTGGAAATGGCAGCAGAATTTGGCGACAGGATTCTGGTCCTGGATCAAGGAGATTATGTTCAGGTCCGATAGATCCCCCAAGGCTTGTAACAATCTCTTCACGAATTGCATCTAGTGGAGGATTTGTCACTTGTGCAAAGAGTTGGGTGAAGTAGTCAAAGAGAAGACGTGGCTTATTAGAAAGAGCTGCAATTGGAGTATCAGTACCCATTGAGCCAAGAGCTTCTGCTCCACTTTTTGCCATGGGAGTGATGATGATGCGCAGTTCTTCTTCTGTGTATCCAAATGCACGTTGGCGACGAAGAACCGATGAATGCGGATAAATGATGTGTTCACGAGCAGGTAGATCGGAGAGCTTTACTACTCCGTCCTCAACCCACTTTCCATAAGGTGCAGCGCTAGCCAAAGAATCCTTAATTTCATCATCTTCGATAATGCGCCCTGCTTCAATATCGACAAGAAACATCTTTCCAGGCTGTAAGCGACCTTTACGCGCAATGTTCTCTGCAGGGAAATCGAGTACGCCGGCTTCTGACGCGAGAACAACTATTCCATCACGGGTAACCCAGAATCGTGAAGGACGTAGTCCGTTGCGATCGAGAACAGCCCCTACTTGATGTCCATCTGTAAATGTCACACATGCTGGTCCATCCCATGGTTCCATCAGCGAAGAATGGAAAGCGTAGAAGTCACGACGTTTCTTCGACATCGTTGCGTGGTTCTCCCACGCTTCAGGAATCATCATCAAAACTGCATGTGGAAGAGAACGTCCGCCGAGATAGAGAAGTTCGAGCACTTCATCAAATGATGCGGAGTCACTGCCTGACATTTCTACAATTGGAAAGAGGCGTGAGATATCACCCGGAATTAGATCGCTTTGTAAAAGCGCTTCACGAGCACGCATCCAGTTGCGATTGCCTTTGACAGTATTGATTTCACCGTTGTGAGCGATGAATCGGTATGGGTGGGCAAGAGGCCACGAAGGAAAAGTATTGGTAGAAAAACGTGAGTGAACGAGAGCAAGAGGTGAAACGACTCTTTCATCACTGAGATCGGGGAAGAATTCTTCAAGTTGACCAGTTGTGAGCATTCCCTTGTAGACGATCGTCTGTGAAGAAAACGATGGAAAGTAGATCTCGCCTGCATGTTCTGCTTGCTTCCGAAGAGCAAAAGCTAATCGATCTAGTGCGATACCGCTTTCACCCTTGTTACCTTTAATGAATAGTTGCTTAAAGATTGGCATTACAGATTGTGCAGTTTTTCCAACAGAGACTGGGTTAGTAGGAAGATCACGCCAACCAATGATTTCTAGTCCCTCTTGCGTTGCAAGAGTTTGGATGAGTGATGTTGGATCAAATCCTGGCTGAATGAAGGCAATGCCAGTCGCATAACTTCCTTCAGCAGGGAGATCAAATTTTGTCTCTGCACGATAGAAGGCATCAGGAACGCGAATCAGAATTCCAGCACCATCTCCACTATCTGGTTCTGAGCCAGCCGCGCCGCGATGTTCTAGATTACGCAGTGCTGTCAGAGCTTGAGCAACAATTTCATGAGTAGCAATTTTGTTGAGGGTAGCAACCATGGCAACACCACAAGCATCGTGCTCATTGGCGGGGTTATATAACCCTTGTGCTGCTGGAAAAGTTGATGGAAGAGCCATCGAAGAAGATCTCCTGTTGTCGGTTACCGTATGAATTCAACGGGACAACGCTGACCCGTGCTCAGGGTAGCAACTACCAGCCTAGAGTGAAAGATCAAAATAGACTTTAAGTCGCACTATCCAAGATTGACATGGAGCAGACGCCCGATTCCTGCGGTAACTGCCATGCCAAAGGCTCCTCCAAGCATGACCCGTACTGTCGGCCCAAGGATTGCTTTACCGGCAGTCTTTGCACTCAAGATTCCTGTCACAAGAAGTCCGAGTAATGCAAAACCCACAATGCTCAGCGCGATCGTGCCCGGAGTTGGTGCAAATGCTCCAACAAATGGAACCAATCCTCCTACAGTAAAACTTGCAGCCGATGCTAGGGCTGCCTGTAATGGTCGCGCTTTGCTTTGTGGAGTTTGTCCTAGTTCATCGCGTAAATGCGCTTCAAGTGGATCGCGAGCATGCATTTGACTTGCAACTTCCTTCGCAAGTTCTGGAGTTAATCCTCGCTGAATATAAATCTGAGCGAGCTCGAGCAATTCACCATCTGGATCGACTGTTAAATGCTCAATCTCCAACTGCCGATCAGATTCTTCAACGTCGTTTTGTGATCGCACGGAAACATATTCACCGACAGCCATCGACATTGCGCCAGCAGAAATTGCCGCTACCCCTGCAGTGATGAGAAACCGATCATTGCCTGGGTTGGCGGCGGTGACACCGATCATCAGACTTGCAGTTGAGACCAATCCATCATTTGCTCCAAGGACCGCCGCACGCAACCAACCTGCGCGATGGGCGCGATGTTGAAGGTTTCGTTGATAGATAGCCTCAAGACTCATATTCGAATCCTATCTGAGGCTTTTTGATTTTTGTCGTATTCGCAAGAAAAAGCCGAGTGCTAAGGCTCCTACAGCGATACTCATCCACTCATTCTGGCGCAATCCAAGGAAGAGATTGGCAGAATCAATTCGAATGCTCTCGATAAAGAAGCGACCTAGACAATAGGCAGCGACATAAATGGCAAATGTCTGTCCAGGAAGAAGCTTCTTGCGAAGAAGAACCAAAGTGAGCGCAATCAATGAACACCACAACGCTTCATAAAGAAATGTCGGGTGGAAAGTTTCAAAGGCTCTCAATTCAGGAGGTCTTTTTTGGATAGGGACTTCCAACGCCCACCACGTATCAAGCGGACGCCCAAAGAGTTCAACATTAAACCAATTGCCAAAACGACCAATCGCCTGTGCCAGTAAAATCCCAGGTGCTAGCGCATCTAAGAGAATACGAAAAGGAGGTAGCGAGATCTCTGTGCGTTTAAATTCAACTCGTTTATATCCCCAATACGCGCCTACTGCTCCGAACGAAATTGCCCCCCAAATTCCGAGTCCACCTTTCCAGATGGCGAAAACATCGAGAGGTGAACCTTTACTTCCGAAGAAATCGCTAGGGGATGAAAGTACGTGGTAGATCCGACCCCCAATGATTCCAAATGGAACCGCGAAAATCGCAACGTCAGAGACAACGGTTACAAGTGCCGGATCCAAAGCACGAAAACGCTTATCGCCCAACCAAATCGCAACTGCTATTCCAGCAATAATGCAGAGTGCATAAAAGTGAAAGGTCAGTGGACCAACCTCAATAGTGGATTGAGATGGGGAGGGTATGTAGCGTGTAAACATCTGCATTTCTTCGTTCAAGGACTCAGAAATTACTTTGCTGCCGCCTCAACTGCGGCCTTGAACTCGTTGAGGTCAAAGCCTGGTGATTGGCGCTCCCACACGTTACCGTTGATCAACACAGTAGGAGTGCCACGAACTCCATATCGATTCATTGATTCTGTTGCTGCAACAACGTTGACAATCTTTGACTTTTTATTTACACAATCTGCAAAAGTGGATGAGGTAATTCCAATTTTCTTGCCGATAGTGATGAGGTTCTCTGAGTTAAGGAATCCTGAATTCTCGACCTGAGATTGCACATCCATAAGTGCCTTGTGGTAATCAAGGAATCTACCTTCATCAACTGCGCAATATGCGGCATTTGATGCTGCAATCGATTCGTCATCCTTGGTTCCATTGCCAAGGAATGAAAGTGGATGGTAGGTAACTTGTGCCTTCTTTTCGGTAATCAAAGATGTCAAATAGCCACCGATTGGCTCTTCAAACAACTTACACACAGGGCACTGAAAGTCTTCAAAGATATCGATCTTCGTCGGAAGTCCTGGGTTAAAAACAATGCCATCGCCAGCAGTAGGGTCAACGCTCGCCGGAACAGGGCCAAATGATTGAAAGGAGTCGAGGGCAGTGAACGCAGCATCTTTCGCCTTATTCTCACTCGTTAAGCTAAAGACGGCTCCAACTACGACAACAAGAGTCACCATTGCGATAACTAACCAGCGAGTAAATGGATCTCCGCCTTGTGTTTTAACTGAGTTCTTCTTTTGCTTACTCATTCCTGGTCCTCACTTGCTAGGTTAGTTGTTTCTGGCTTCTTATCGAGAGAAAGTTTTCCATAAGGGTACTTGAAGATGTAAAGGCACATACCTACAAACGCTAAATCGCGCACTATGGCAATCGCATAATCGATACGAGCCTGTGTTGCCTGAGAAGGGTCGAGCGCTCCACCACCTCCAAGACAGCCACAGTCGATGAGCATGCCGCGCGCCCAAACGGAAGCGATTGCTCCAGCAAACATCAGCATTAAGAGTGCGCTGGCAATTGCTGCTTGTCGGATGAAGATTCCAAGAATGAGGAAGGTTGCTAGGGCAATTTCAAACCAAGGCAATACATAGCCTGCGAAATGGGCGAGGTCGATTGGGAGAATTTTAAAGGCGGCAGTTGCATTGGCAGAAGAGGCTGGATCCAGAGCTTTAACCCCGCCGGCATAAAGCAGGAATGCGCCGAACCCAAAACGGAATAGAGTCGTTATCCACTCTTGCTTTGCAATAAAAAAGTTCTTCATCGCCCTTCACGAACTCCTAACGCTAACTCTTGTGCTAATTCCTTCACTGCGCGTAATCCCGTCTCTTCATCGGGTGCTTCTAGGAGAGCATTGATAAATGCTGAACCTACGATGACTCCATCTGCGTAGCCTGCAACAGATCGTGCCTGTTCGCGAGTTGAGACTCCAAGCCCAACGCTAACGGGGGTATGCGTGCTTTTTCGAACTCTGGCCACTAAATCTGCGGCCGATGACGAAACGCTCGTTCTTGTTCCAGTCACACCCATCAAACTTGCCGCATAGACAAAGCCACCACATTGACTCGTCACAACAGGAAGCCTCGAATCTGTTGTGCTGGGTGCAACGACATAGATTCGATTAATCTTCGAGGAATCGGTTGCAGCAATCCATCCTTGTGACTCTTCGACGGTGAGATCTGGGGTAATTACTCCAGAACCTCCATGGTCTGCGATCGCCTGAGCAAATTTGTCTACGCCATATCGTTCAATCGGATTCCAATAAGTCATCACCACTGCTGCGACACCGTGATCATGTGCGCATTGCAGCGATTCAAATACTTCTATTGCACCTGTCCCCTGTCTTAAGGATTGAACTGCCGCAGTTTGAATTGTTGGACCATCCATCACTGGATCGCTATATGGGAATCCGATTTCAATTGCATCGACTCCACCCTCGGCAAATGCCGCAATTACCTTCTTGCATCCTTCATGGCTTGGAAAGCCAGCAGGAATGTAAGCAATTAGCGCTGCGCGGTTCTCGCTCTTCGCCTTCGCCATGACACGATCGAGAGGGGTATCAAGGCTCATTTCTAGAGTTCAATTCCAAAGTAAGCAGCAGCCGTCGCAACATCTTTATCTCCGCGACCAGATAAATTAATAAGAATTGTTGCGTTAGGGCCTAGCTCCTTGCCCACTTGCAACGCACCAGCGAGTGCGTGCGCAGTCTCAATTGCAGGAATCAATCCTTCAGTGCGACAGAGAAGTGCGAACGCTTCCATTGCTTGTGCATCTGTAATCGCACGATATTGCGCACGACCGATGTCATGAAGATATGCGTGCTCGGGACCCACACCTGGATAATCAAGACCGGCAGAGATTGAGTGAGATTCAACAGTCTGACCATTCTCATCTTGCAGAACATAGGAACGAGTTCCGTGAAGTACTCCTGGAGTTCCACCGGTAATTGTCGCTGCATGTCGACCGGTGCTCACTCCGTCTCCGCCAGCTTCAAGACCAATAAGTGCTACTTCAACATCGTCAATAAAGGGATGGAAAATTCCAATTGCATTTGAACCGCCACCTACACATGCCAGAACAGCATCTGGGAGTTTGCCGGTGAGCTCTAAAACTTGGGCTCGTGCCTCAACCCCAATGATGCGGTGGAAATCTCGGACCATCGTTGGGAATGGATGCGGGCCCGCAACAGTTCCAAGCAAATAATGCGTAGTCTCTACATTTGTTACCCAGTCGCGCATCGCTTCATTAATTGCATCTTTGAGGGTTCGTGATCCACTTGTGACTGGAACAACCTCTGCACCAAGTAACTTCATTCGTGCGACGTTCAGTGATTGACGCTTCGTGTCTTCCTCACCCATGTAGACAACGCACTCGAGCCCCATGAGAGCGGCCGCAGTTGCAGATGCCACTCCGTGTTGTCCTGCACCTGTTTCAGCGATGATGCGCTTTTTACCCATGCGCTTTGTGAGAAGAGCTTGACCTAAAACGTTATTGATCTTATGCGAACCTGTGTGATTTAAATCTTCGCGCTTGAGCAAAATTCGAGCACCGCCTGCATATTCTGCAAAGCGTGGCACCTCGGTAATAATGCTCGGACGACCTGTATACGTGCGATGTAATTGATCTAACTCGATCGCAAATCCTGGATCTGCCGCAGCAGCAATATGTGCTTGTTCGAGTTCTTCAAGTGCGCCAATAAGAGCCTCGGGCACAAAGCGACCACCGTATGGACCAAAGTGTCCGATGATTTCTTCTACCTTTACGGTCATGGGAGTTAGGGTACTAGAGACCACGAAGGGTCTGCAGTGCAGAAATTGGATCTCCCGCACGCACGAGAGCCTCACCCACGAGGATTGCATCAGCGCCATTTAAACGGGCTGCTACAACTTCTGCTCTTTCAGAGATACCAGATTCAGCCACTTTAATAATCTCACCTGGAATCTCGGGGAGAAGTTGCGTAAAGGCTTTTTGATCAACTTCAAGAGTTTTGAGATTTCTAGAATTAATTCCAATGATTCGAGGGTTAATCTCCATAGCTCGCTCCAACTCGTCGTGAGTGTGGACTTCAATAAGACTAGCCATGCCTAATTCAGTGGCCATCTCGTAGTAATCGTTGAGTTGACGAGCAGATAGAGCCGCGACAATAAGTAGAACTAGGTCTGCTCCATATGCACGCGCCTCATAAAATTGATACTCATCAATCATAAAGTCTTTGCGGAGAACTGGAATATTTACTGCACCGCGTACCGACTCAAGGTCAGCAAGTGAACCGCCGAATCGTCGCTCCTCTGTAAGCACGCTAATGACGCTTGCTCCTGCCTTTTGGTACTGCTCAGCCAGTTTTGCGGGATCTGCGATTGACGCCAAAGCGCCTTTACTCGGTGAAGACCTCTTTACTTCTGCAATCACACTAATGAGATCACCGCGCAATCTAGGATGTGCATCAATTACCGCTGGTGCACTCTCTAACTTCTCTCGTAATTCACTCAATGGGAGGCGTCGCTTAACCAAATCTTCGCGCACGCCAGCAATGATTGAATCAAGGACGCTCATGACTTCTGCTCTTCCGTCGGATCTATTCCATGATCTTGCGCACTCCATGGGGTATGAACTTGTGGCTTACGTTCATAACGTGATGAAAGTGAAAAATGGCGACTCAGAAAAATTACGATCGCACCAATTACTAAAGCGCTTATTGCAATCGGAAGCAAGTCCTTCACTCTGCTGACCTCATAACCTGCGCTGCACCGATTGCGCCAAGTACCGCAGCGGCTTTATTCAGACACTCTTGATT
>JACCDJ010883336.1_pt1 | contig 23508 bp, 31 predicted proteins | sample 7444481 | NCBI WGS metagenome assembly JACCDJ01 (sample SAMN15323435, study PRJNA562643) | freshwater metagenome | isolation source: river surface water | place: USA:Blue River Watershed | collected 2017-08-15 | reverse complement strand
TGCTTGATACGCAACATTTTGTCACGCTCACTATTGATAGTGAGGTCAAGATAGTGACAACGAGATTGGAGAGCATCCAAGTGTGCTTTGATTTTGTTACTACGACGGTCACTAAAGTTTAAGTTAGTAATGAAGATGACACTACCATTGAAATTGAAAGTGTTGGGTACACCTTCTTCACGCAAAATGCGTGAGTCTTTGTTCCAACTGATACGGCGTGTCTTACCTGAATCCAAAGCACCTTTCAACACATTCAATGCGTCTTGGTCTTCCCACACATCACAATCATCAAACACCAACACATTCTTAGAATCACTATATTTGTAAAGTGTAGCGAACAAGCCGATGCCTGACATAGCACCTTTGACAATCTCAAAGCGAGGGCGCTTGCCTGAGATTTTATCAAACATAGAGGCTTTTTCCATTTGCAATGTCACACCGTGTGACTTACCGACACCGGGAGGGCCTGACACAATCATAGCACGAATGTCACCTGCGATACATGCCTTAGACATTTCATCCAACACACTGAAACGCTCGGCAATACGATCCATTGCTTCCTGTTCTGTTTCAGTTTCAACAACCTCAGACACTACAGGTGTATCACCTGAAATAAATTGCAAGCATTGTTGATTGTCAACTTGGATACGCAACTCATCACTACGACCTGGGAACTGACCCTCGTTCTTTACAGTAATGAAACCACCTTTAGCACCAAGTTGATAACCTTTGATAAGTGTAAAAACTTGATTGTTGACTGGTGCGTTGCGATATGTACCTGAAGTGATGCGAACTGTTGAAGTCATGTTGATCCTTTTGTATGTAAAGATGTTATTATACTGCGTTTTGGGTTTATTGTCAAGACATTTTGTTGTTGATTGCTCGGGCTTTTTGAATAAACTCACAGACCGCTTCGTTGTATTCAGCCTCAAAATTGAATACTTCAGTATTAGTTTCGGTTTTAGTCTCGATTTGATAACGATAATTGCCGGTTCTCCAAAGTATTACTTTAGTATTACCGATTTGCTGACTTTCAAGGTATTGGATTTGTGACATATCTTTCCTTTCAATCAAAGACTGTATTATACGCCCAAAAATGTTTTTTGTCAAGCCTAGGCTAGTTTCCAATTATCAACACTATAGTATTCAAATCCGTCACGATTGCGACGGTGAAAACGACCCGCAACTTTTAATACTTTTTCATTGTTGTACAAAGTATCCCACAAGTGTTGTAGTTGGTTCTTTTCTTCTAAATGGATCACTACACCTGCGTTGAATTGTGCATCTTTGAACCAATACTCAAAATACTTGCTTCGTTTTGTTTTTCTTTCCAAGCGTTTGAGTGGAATTAGATCCTCTGTAATTTTTAATACACCGGGTTTTCCTGTTTGATCCATGTCTGCGAAATTCTGATTTGTTGTTACTTCTCGTTTTATGGTATCCAATTCAACATCATACTCATAGAAATAAGGTAACCAATAGGCTATACCAATCATGTTTTCTTTGAAGGTAAGCATATCGCTATGGATAAGTTTGTTCATATCTTCACGGAACGGGCTTAACTTATTATTGCCCTTAAGTTTCCACATCATTACATTTTTACTGTAATAATCTTTTATAGTGTCAGCCAGTGCTCTATCTTCAGGAGTGATTTTAGAAAACAACTCACGGTCTGTGATTTTGTAGAAGGCATGACTGTTACGCAATATCCGACGTGCTGCCACACTCAATACCAATATGCTCTCACTAGATTCATACACTTCATATTTCTTTAGTAACTCATGTGTTTTGCCAAAAGATTCAAAATCAAATGTAGCTGTGTATCCTTGACTAGCGGCTCCAATTAAATTAAGCCCACTATTACCACTAGTAGAAGTAATAGTAACTGGACTCATACTAGCCCCGTTAAGAGAATTGAATTGGGCAGCTGTCAATGGTTGGATAGTGTTTTTCATAGAATTCTTTCCTGTAAGTTGATAAAAGCCTTTGCCTTTATATTGATAAGTCATACTAGAGTATAGCAAAAACCTCGTACTGTTGTCAATACGAGGTCTTGCTTAAAGGGTAATATCTTCCATTCCTGCTGTCCGTAATCTAACTATGTGACCCATTTGCCATTGTTTAGCATCAAGCCCTTTCAATATACCTAACCATTTGTTACGCAGAAACGCAACTTCGTTGATTAGTGTTTCATAGTCAATTACTTCCTGCTCACCATCAACATACTTTTCAGCGTCACGTGATGTTAATGCCCGATTATATGCCTCTAGATACTTTTGGAAATGTTTTCTACGAATCTTACGTAGTTGAATATTAAGATGATTCAACACAGCCTCAATTTCTTGTAGCTGGTTGAAACGATGTTCCGTAACTCCGGGCAATGCGGCAATGTTCTTTTCAACATTGCCCCAAATCTTCACATCACTCTTAGCAGTTGCCAATTCATTTTCGTAATGTGCGATAAAGTCCGGAAGTCTACTTATATCATTACTGACTATTGTTAACCAGTTTGCCATTTAATCCCATTCGTCTTGGTCTTCGTCTTCTTCGTATTCTTCGTAATCTTCTTCTTGGAAGTGTTGTGCGGCATATTCTTTCAATGCTTTGGTAATATCTTTGTCTCTAAACTCATCCTTGATTTCGTCAATCTCAAAATTGTTTTCAATCAAATATGTTACTAATGATTCTGCCGCTTCTAAACGGTCGTTCATGTCGATATGCTCACGCAATACTTCCCAAACTTCGCTTACTGATCCTAAACTCATTCTACTGATTCCTCCAATGTTTCATCAGTAGTACTTATCTCAGACTTAGAATTTCTTAATGGAAAATCTTTCATAACTGTATCTAAACAGTTGTCAGTATTAGCTTCCCATGCTTTACGGAATTTCTTAATCACTTCACCGTCAACTGTTGTATAGACTAAACTGTTACCTTCTTTCTTTAGTAGATCGGCTTTTTCAATCATATCAACCATACCAGAATATGGACTCATACCTGTCTTGTAAGGAATCTTCACTTGCACACCCTCGAAAGGTTTAGCATATCGAGTTTTCATAATCTTACAACCAGCACGAATACCATTTACTTCTGATACTTTATTACCATCTTCATCTTCTTTCAATTTCATCTTCTTCATCGCAACAACGATACTAGAAGCATAGATGAATCCTTGACCACCTGAGATTTTATCATCTGGGTCAAACATATCTTGTGATGCGTATGTGTGATTAGTTGCCACTAAGCCAATACCTAATGAGCCAAACATGTTAACACAGTTACGAACAAGTGCTGTAAGTGCTTTAGGCTTACGACCCATATCACCTTTCAAATCACCTGCATCAAACTGATTAACGTCAGTTGGCGTCAACAACATACCCAAGCTGTCAATTACAAATAGAACTTTAGGTCTATCTTCTGTTGGCATTGCTTTGTAATCTGCTACGAATTTTGAAATTGTTTTAGCAACATCATCAATCATAGCCATGTTGAGTTTTAGTAATTTGGATTCGTCAGTATCAACACCCAAATTATGAAGCCAATCTTCATCAAGGGCGTTTTCAGAGTCAATGAGGACAACAAATATCCCCTGTTCCTGTGCGTGGCGTACAATGTTTCCTGAACAAATGTAACTCTTGCCCGCGCCGCTTTCTCCAGCAAAGACAGTAACTTTACCAAGAGGAATACCTTTATTAAAGTCACCGCTGATAAGATAGTTAAGTGCATAATTGCCTGTAGAGATCCAATCAGTAGGGTCATTGAATCCAATACTTAGTCCTTCAATACTTTTTGTAAGTTCTTTCCTAAACTTACTTAGGTCAAATGGTTTTGCCAATTTGTTCTCCAATCTTCTTTTGTTTATCTATGAGAGATTCTTTGTCCAATAAGTCTGGACAAGTCTCTGCCATTTTGTCAATTTCCCAATCTAGTGGATAATGCCTTAACGCTGTTCTTGCTTTATCTCTTACTATACTAGGAACTCTGGGAGTCTTGCCTGGGTCACACAATTCTTCCAGCAGTTTTTTACCTGCCTTAATGGCTCGGTATCTTTCATCTGGTAGTGTCATAGCAATATCCTTATAGTAATAAAAGGGGAAACTAGTTCCCCTGTGTTATCAAGCAGACTTTGCTTGTCTAGCACGGATCATTGCTAAGATGTCCTGTGCTTTATCACTACTTGGAGTTGCTGTTGGTACTTCAACTTTTTGTGTTGCTTCTGCAGGTGAATCTTCCCAAGGCTGAGTTTCTTCTGCTACGGGTGCTGTCGCGGGTGCGCTAGTAGCAACGGTACTAGATGCTGTTGTTGAGTCCGCTGTTGCTCCTGCAGGTGCTTCTAAGCCATATGGACGATAGTAGTTGCCCCAACGCTCTAAGTCATATGGGCGACCATCTACACTTGCTTCAAACATTTCTTTGATGATTCGTAGTTCTGCTTCGCCTGGCTTCTTAGGCAAGAACTCTTTTAAATCATACAAGCCATGTGCCTCGATAGCAGCCAATTCTGCTTCTGTCAATGCACTCTCACGGCGACCCCATGTTGATGTTGAATAATCAGCATAACCGCCTTTGCTTGTTTTCTTAATGTTGAAATCCAAACCACGTTGATAGTCTGTTGGCAATTCAAGGATTTCAGGATCCATGATACCAGCCTTAACGATTGGAATGATTTGAGGACTGATAATGAATCTGCGAATTGGATTCGCTGGTGCTTTGTCATCACCTAGTGGATTAGCACGAACAAAACCTTGGAATAGATAACTACGCTTCTTCCAATATTTGTTTGCCATTTCTTTCAAACTTTCGTCTTTATACCAAGGACGAACTTCTGCTAAGATTGGGCAGTTATCACCATACATTTCTACACAAGGAACTTGAACCTCAATGCGTTTAACATTAGTATCACCTTTGACACCATTAAACGGAAGTTTGATGATTTGTCGTTCTACCCAGAAGAACTGGTTGTTTGAATCACCATCTGGTAAGAAACGAATAGTAGCAGTAGTGCCTTCGTCCATGTTCCAGTGTGGGTAGATTGAGTTGTCAGCTTGTTGTTTAGGCTGATTTTGACCTTTGTTTTCTTGTGCCGCGATACGGGCACGAATTTCTGCTAATGATGCCATAATAATATTTCCTTATAATAATTGAGATGGTCTCTGTTTTAATGTCGCCACTCACCATGAGTGACTAACAATGATGATAGTTTAGCATTACTATCAGTCAATGTCAATAATATTTATCCCGTAAATGGGAGAAAAGAAAAATACTTTATTGCGTAATCAATAGCCGTTAGTTAATTTGGTCAAATCTCTTTCAAACTCACTAAACATTGATTCTTGTATGGATGTTTGTGTTCTTGGTGGAGCCTCTGGCATGCCAGGTAGTTCTGGATTTACTGGGCGCAACTTACGCATCCAGTTATGCAATGCTTGTATATACTTGTTGATTCGTTCTTCGTCAACATTGGGTTGCCAAATCAATAAACCGCGATCCACTGTTCTGAGAATCATAGTTTTTAATTGACCTTCTGAATAGATTTTCATATCGTTTGGATATATGCTTTTGTATCTACGCATTATGAATGGTACAATCACTGTTTCCATTTCATCTTCTGATGGTTCTACCATCTCAATCTGTTCACCAAGTTGTCCATTATTTTTCACGTTTTTTGGCTTTCTATATTTGTTTAATAAATCTTGAACTGACGCATAATCTTCTTCGTTATCTTCAGGTTCATCAATAGTCACAACTTCATCGTCATCAACTTCTGTTCCAAGAGATGGCAATGTTGTAGATGAAGGTGTAGCCATTGCTTGTTGTACTTCATCTCTATCATCAATAGTTGATAAGGTTTGTGCTAAAGGTTGAACTGATTGAGGATTCATTTGTCTAACCATTTGGGCGATACGATTCAAGGTTTCGTCTGCTTCTTCTGATGCTTGTTCTATCTGTGCTAATTTTTCATCAGCACGTTTTTCGATTTCAGAAACTTTACTATCCAACTCTTTGAAAGAGTTTCCCCATTTACCAATCTTTTCAGCGTTACGTGTGACACTTTTTTCGAATCTTTTTTCTTTTTTCGCTAGTTCTATTTGAGTTTTTTCAAGTTTACTCATAACGTTATCAAACATTTGGTCATCAATGTCTTGCTTGGCACTTAATACTTCAATTGTGTTGTTGATATTCTGTACTTCTTTAGAACTTAAACCACCTGATTTAATATCATTAATTTTTTGTTCTAATTCTTTTTGTTTGTCAGGGGTCATACCAGGCTTCATACGCAAATCATCAACATCTTTCATCATCTTTTCGATTTGTTGTGTTGTTGCTTGTGCTACTTGCTGTGTTAATTCACCTGCAGGTTTTAACTTTGCACTTAATGTTTTTAGACGTTCTACTTCTTGGTCAGTTTGTTGTGACTGTTGTTCAAAATCGTGTAGTTCTTTTCCTAACTCATTGACTGTTCTTGTTAATTTTTCGTTCTCGCCCTTAACTTTATTGATAAGTTTATTCTGAGCGAAATCCATTTTTTCTTTGTCTACAAGTTCGTTACTCATATACAACGATAATGCTTGCTCAGGGCTTAGGTCAGGATGGGCACGTTGTGCCTTATATTGTATGTCAAGGTTTCTTGGTAAAGGTCTGTCTGCTTTGGCTGACATTGGTGTACCCAATCTATTTGATCGGGTCGCTACTGGAGCTTCTGTTATTTTATCTGCCCACTCAGTTAGTAGCTTTACTTCTTTCATTTGTTTAATCCTGACAATTTTTTAATTCTGTCTAACTCAGATTCACCTACTAACTTGCCACGCAAACCTTTTTGTGTCTGTGGCTTGTTACCCAATACAGGACCTGTAGAAACTTTTTGTGTTGCATCAAAATAATCACCTGGCTTACCTGCTGGACCTGCTTCCTTAACTGGTTCATCTTTTAACTTAACTTGTTGTAAACGTCTTGCTAAGTCAGCAATATCAACTGGCTTTTTCTTTTCTTGTTCTTTTGCTTTTTGCCCGACACGCTGAACCATATCCTGATATTCTGGGCCATAATCAGCTTCATCATCATCTTTGGTTTCGGCCATTGGTGGGGGAGGAACTTCAGTTGGTTGTGCTGTGGGTTCTTGTGCTTTTTGATTAACATCAGTTTCTAATTTATCTAACACTGCTTGATATTTCGGATCTTGTTGATTGGATAACCAACTAATTATAATTTCTTTAGCATCACCGTTAGAATCTTCTTTACCTGCTTGCTCTAATTCATTAAACAAATCATCATCATGTAATACAGGAGCTAGTGCATTCTTTGCGAACGAGCCATCTGGTCCTAAAGCAAACTTTTCATTGCTGAGAATTTTATTCAATTTTTCAATTTGACCAGTTGTTTGTGGTATCAATGAACCTTCAATAATATTATCAGCCCATTCTTCCAATGAATCTACTTCATCAAGTTTAGTCTCTACGATGTTTTTACTTAACTTGCTTAGTATTGGCATCACTGACTCAATACGAGGATCTAACGTACTTGTTCTAAACATGTCTGTTAAATCTTCTTGTATTTCGTCTTCCATTAAAGGTGGCGTCCAGGACTCAAAGAATTGATGGTAACCTCTGCGTGTGGTTAAAGCGTGTAGTGATTCACGCAATCCTAAATAATGTTGTACACCTTCATTCACTAACTTTTGGGCTGATTCGTTGAACTGTCCACCTCTTGTTGCGCGGACAAATCCTGCCATCTTGGTGTAGTCTTCTACTATTTTACTAACGTGATTCCAACGGTCGTCATAAGGGCGACCGCCTTCTGCGATATGTCTAGCATAGACACGTGCGATTCCTGGTCTTGTAGTTGGTGCCAAGAATCTTTCTCCTTGACTATTCTCAATAAAAATTCTCTCTACACTACGGAAGCGTTGTTCACCCTCTTCCATAACTTTACTGTGCTTAATTATAATTTTACATTCTGGGATAGCATCGTTATAACTTTGCTTTCTACCCATTGGATGATAACCTTCATCTAATTTCTTAACATGGTCACGCTTTGCCATGTCAGTTTCTAATTCATCTTCATTCTTTAATTCAAAACTCAATTGCTTACTCATAGCAAAGTCTTTAATCATACGAATTAGTTTTTCCCAAGTAATATCACCTTGCTCACTGATTTTAGGACTGTCAAACAAATCGCTGTTAAAATAAATGACTAGTTTGTGTAAACCGTCAATAGAAACAGTGACCGTTCCGTAATCTTCGCCATCAACGACAAATTTAAACTGGAATACTTCTGCTTCGTCTGGAACAGGAACGACTTTCCCTGTCGTATCTCGCATGGTAGGTCTGAAACGTTTCAGAAAACGTGCTAATTCAGCATTTAATGATTCTTGGTTTTTTGGCATAATATTATACTCGCAATAGTGTATTTATCACATTATTGCGTAGAAGGGTAAAGGTAGAATGATGTCCTCGTGGTCACGAATTTGACTTTCTAAATCAAAGTGAAAATCGCCTAATTCTTGGATCATTCGTGTAGATAATAATGCGGCAGCTATCAAATCGTCAGTTTCTCCAATTTTGGCAGCAAAACTGTCTTTACTAGCAACATAGTTCTTTAATTCTGAGATTAGACTATGGCTATTAATTACCATTTTCTTCGATTCTAACAAGTGCTTAAACTTTGCACAAGCTGCCATCTTGGTTTTATGGGTCGTATTAAAACCCTTGCGTTTCTTTCCGGGCTCAGAAAGAAAGATACCTGTAATGTTTACTTCCCCGTATTCAGCTAACGATATTAAAGCTCCCTCACCCACAGTGTTATTTTCAATGGAGTAGTAGATATTGTTAGGTTGTCCTGTACACTCATGTATGTACTTACAGATGTTGGCTAATAATTTTATTTGCTCAGGAATAGCTGTTTTGTTATGTTTCCATTCACCGATTTGAACTGTAGAGTTTGCTTCAAATATCTGAATCGCAGCATTGTCTCCACCGGTACCGATAGCAGGATCTAGTGCTACTGTATAAATTTTATCTTTCTCTGGTTTCTTGTACCAGCGAATCTGACCTTGTCTGAATGTTGGTTCGGTTCCTTCTAATTCAATTAATGTAGTAGGAGCTATCAATGTTTCGTCAGCAATAATGAACTCACAACCAATCTCTCGGCGGAATCTATCTTCACCGAGTTGTGCTTTCATCTGAGTTGCCCATGCTTCGTCACGTTCAGGATGTTCTTGCCAATAAGCACGATACGCCTTGAATCCGTTAACTCCTAATTCTGTCTTGTTACCAAACTCATCTTCACATTTATTAGCTTGTTTCCAAATAAGAGCAAACTGGTCTTCGTCTGAGTTAGGAGTGCTAGTGATAATCGCTTTACCACCAGTCGCTAGTGTTGGTGTAATAGCAGTCCAGAATTCTGTCGCAATAGTAGGACGAACGAACGCAAATTCGTCAAGATATAAAAGTGTGATAGACATACCACGACCAGTGTTTTCAGTAGTTGTTGCTGAAACAATACGTGAGCCGTTCTCAAAGTCTAATGAGCCTTTGTTATATGTTGTTACACCTGCTTTAATGTGGTCAGGACAGTTCTCGTATGCATAACGAATACGTTGCATAATTTCCTGTGCACCTGTATATTTGTGAGCCGCAATAAGAATTGTACTGTCTGGTACAAACATAGCATACCACAATAGATATCCTGCGGCTGATGTTGACTTACCTGTTTGTCGAGGCATCAATGATATTGAATAACGATTCTGATGATAGTTTTCAATCAATCGTTTTTGATATTCCCATGGATGATAATTCATACTACCCTTTGTCGGGTGTTGAATCATAAAGAAGTTGTCCATAAAGTACATTGGACCCGTATCTGGATCGCAACACTTGATAAAGTCATCAAGGTCTTTTTGTGAATTGTACTTTGTTTTTACGTACGGTGTTTTGACTAAGGTAGGGGTTCCGCTCATACCATTATTTAGTATAAATTAGGTGATCTCTTCCCAATTTACTGCGCCGTATGTGTTAACGTTGTTACCTGACGTAATCAAACAAATAGTCAATTCATTTCTTACTCCAGTAAATGTATTTCTTTCTAATTGAAAAGTGAACGGTTCTTGTAAATCAGCTAAACCGGCAAACTGGTTACTACCTATAATTTGTCTCCATTCGCCAATTCTGCCATTTGTGATTGATGTTGCTGTCAAATTATACTCTACTGAACTGTTTGTGCCTGCGCTTATCCATGTTCCGCCAGTGGTAACTCCACCAATTCTTAGTTCTAAAGTAAAATTATTGTTACCTGACAATCCTATGCTATAACCTTTTGGTAAAACAATCGCACCCATTCTATCAGATTTTAATCTCATTGAGAATATAGGATATAATGTATTAGGACTTGATAAATTATAAGGAGCATTTAACGGGTGACCCACACTTGTAGGTACTCCATTCAACACATAACCACCTTCACTAATTACAGTTGTACAAATTTGTTTATATGTACTTGGACTAGCAGTTGCTCCAGTGTTTTCAATTTCCATTCTTATTGGTAAACATGCAGTGGTCATATAAGTATCTGCAATTCTATTAGCATGGTGAAATATATGTGCTAGTACATATTGACCATCAATAACAAATCCACAGCGAACACTACCTACACCCAGCCATTCAATATCAAAGAAAAGAATTTGCGCTTTGGTAATATCTAACGTTCTAGTAGAAACACCTGTTCCATTCAATGGATCAATATTCCAGTTAGCCTGATCTACTGATTCATATGTAATTGCACCGGTCACATATGAACGAATTCTAAATCTTAGAGTTGTCCCATCTTGTTCTAAGAATACACCGTTTTGTGTATCAAAATAACCAACTCTTTGTCTAAGATTTGTTTTACCTGGAGCCATTACAAATGTTGTCATTATTTGTAAACTTTTACCTGGCTGATACGCAAACACTCTACTAGATTCTCTGTAGACTAAATCTCCGCTATCCGTTCCCACTGTACATAAAACTTCTGCGGCGTTAGCGTCCGGTGTTGCTGATGCTGTACCTGATATGTATGTATTAATTTTATCATTATCATTATATCTATAAAAGTTATCATATAAAGTTAATGGATTACTAACACGCAATCTACCAAATGCATCACTTGCAGCTACGCTTGCACCTGATGTTGTACGAATCACAGGTTGACCTTGATCGTTGTACTGCATAGCCTTCACAAGATTTAAAAGATTTGTTTCCTGTGGGTGAATATAATTTGTAGCATTTAGACGTTGGTCTAACTGACCAGAATGATGTGCTGGTGTGTATAGTTGTGAAGAATCTTCGCCAGCCATTATATTTTAATTCCAATAAAGATATGGTCATATCGTTGAGCAGTCCAAATATTAGTATTGGTATCTCCGTAACCATTTGTCAGTGCTGAACGACATGCGGCGTTAAATGCCGTAGCATCATATGATACTAAGACAACAATATTACCACTTGTCACTGCGCCAAGTGCAGTTGCCAATGCTGTTAATGCACCGGCTGATCCGTAAGTGTCATAGTTAGTTACACTAACTAAATCACCATAACTATTAGTAACAACCATAGTGTGACCACGTAAAGCAGTGTTCGCTAGTTCAATATCATTCACTACTACACGTGCATTTTGATAGCTCGGAACGTCATAACTTGATGAGTAAGCATAAATCTTATTACCACTTACATATTGGGTAGTGAATATTGCAACTGTATCATCAATTGCTTCATAGAAAGTAAATGGTGTTTGTGTATCAATCCAGGGACGACCTTCTGTCAAGCCACTAGTATTTGGATTGTCATACACAGTATCATCTATATACTGAGTAGGTAATTCAGTAATATCATACGTGCTTCTAGGATTAGAAGAATTTTCTCTATCCAACGCTGCCAAATCTAATTTACTTTTTTGTCTAAGCTCTAATGTAGCAAGACGAGAAATCTTATTATGTGTTCTTAATTGATCTCCGCTGACAATACCTAAACTAGCAAGTGTGCTAGTTCCTGATAGGATTTCTTCATTTTTTACAACATCATACCAAGACGTTTCGATGCCGGTTGCTGTCTGTATAGCTGTTTTTAATTGATTGATAGTCTGCCCGTTGTCAACTGTAAACGAATTATAATCCGCTGCGTTCAATAAACTCTGAACAGAAATTGTGATATTAGCCATTATTATTTCCCTTTATACGCGGTGTCTGGGTATAATGCTACTGTTGATACTCTAATATCTGCTGGGTGTTTTGGTTTGTTTACATCATTACCGATACTCAACATAGTATCAGTTGGGGTAATATGTTCGTCAGGACTATTTGAGTATTGCTTACCCTGTGCTAAATCAGGACTAGCTTCATCTTCGTAGTCAGTAACTTGATTTTCTTTTTGGTCTACGCTGTCGATTAAATCTAGTAATCCGCGGATAAATTCAGTAGCTCTCATCTACTTATTTATCGTAAGGTTGCTCTCCGGTCAAGTGAGGCAAAGCGAACCATAACTTAAACCATTCAGGTGAGCCAGGTCTAATGTTCTTTTCACGTTGTATAGCACCTAAATTCGTACTATGTTTGCTCATTTCTTGTCCCATACTAGTCTCTCCTATACCCGCAAGGCGTTTAATATCAGATAGACTATCTTCTTTCTCAGGTATGGAAACGGACTTGAGTTTATCAAATCCGTTCATTAATTGTGCTTGCTTGAATGGGTCGAACATCAAGTATTTATTTGATATCCAACGGATTCTGCTTTGTTGCAACGATACAATAGTATTTTTCTATATCGTCCTTTTCTTCATCTTTTTCGTTCTTTGAAGTCAAAGTGAATTCAATCTCATTGAATGATTCGATTTTGAAACCGGTTCTCATCAATAATGCTGCCAACTGAGTCTTTCCTAGAATACTGTAAATGCTAGTGTTAAACTCATGTTTTCTATCGCAATCTGGGCTAGGTACTTCAATGTAGATTTGTCCTCCCTGTTTTAAAAGACGATTATACTCTACCAGACTAAAGATGGGATATGGACTGTGATGTAAAGTATGGCGCAAGAAAATAAAATCTACAGATTCATCAATAAAACCATCACTTTGTGGTATGAATGTAGGATCATATTCTTTAATAGTGTGACCGCGCTCACGTGCCATTTTAGCGTTAGTTTCGCTAAGGGTAATACCCACTAAATTAGTGTATCCTTTACTTTTCATTTCATCTAAGAAATACCCATAACCACAACCAATGTCTAAGATTCTGCTATCTTTTTTTAGTTTTAATGGTTCAACATAGGTTGTTAAAACTTCACCAGTTATTTTTTTGTGTAGCTCAGATTCACCCTCATCATATAGATGGGATGTATAAAGCCATTCATTAAAGAATTTGAGTTTGACGAGGTCGAGTGTTTTGTTTATATCTAACATAATAATCCTACAAAATATTTAATACTTAGCAGGATTTTCGCTTATGTTATTTTTTCTTTTTGGATTTCTTCTCGCCAGAGAATCCTTTGAACCCTATCACTGGGCTAACTGCATTAGTTGAATCTAGTTCCATACTTCGCAAGTCACCGTGATTCAAATCTTTTGCGTCAGTGCCAACTGCTTTGTATGCTTGTTTCATCATATCAGCTTCTACTTGAGTATAAGGGTGTGCTGTGTTATAACGACCACTGTAAGTTTCAGCGTCCATTGTCAATGGTGTTACACCGTCACTACAAGCTGCGGCCATCATAACACGATTTAATTCATAGGTACGGTCATAACCACCTGGATCACGAAACTTTTGCAATCCAGTAGTAGATTGATTTTGACGTTTTGTAGGTTTAGCTATCCTACGCTCAACAATGAATTCTTTTGCTCTCATACTGCTTTAACTATTTGATATGATATTGTATGGATAGATGTACTATTACGAGCAGGACTAACCATCAACCTGACATTACCGAACCCTACATCTGCATTATATTTAGTAACATAAACATTAGTCGTTGGAGTTTCAAAAGTCGTTCCGTATGCTACCATTTTAACATACGTATTATCATTACTTTTTGTCAATTCAATTTCAACAGATTGACTATTATTTGTTCCACTTTCACGTGAAATAATTTTGAAAGTACCGGAGTTAAATCCAGTTGCAGGAGTCTCAAACACAATTTGATTTGCAGTGTTAGTTGTAGTAGTGATATCAAAAACTTGAAAAGTTGTGTTTTCTAAGTTCAAGTTGCCATTAACTGTAAGATCATTTACTTCTAGGCTTGCTTTTGTTGAAGGGAAAACAGTTACTGGAAAGCTAATAGTATTGCCGGATTCAACGACACTTACATTTCCTAATTTTAAAGCTGTATTGGCTAACCATAAATTACCTACTCTAAAACTATTAGAACCGATATCTAAATCACCATTAGTTTTTGGTATAAAATCAGTACCAAAATTAATTATATTATTACTAGCATCATATGTAAAGTTGGCAGTACCTGCAGGTAAAGCATTTGCATCCTTAAATTGGATCGCTCCTGTTGGACCTCCGGGTACTAAAAGTGCAAGTTCTTCAAAATTGGTATTAATTTTGTCAAATGCAACTCGTAACGGGTCACCGGTGCCGTCATTCGGTAAGTCGCCAATGTCGATATTTTCTGATGTGATAGCCATTCTGTTATCCTACTAATAAAGTATTTATCTCGGGTAAACTTAGTTTGCCCATAATAAATAATAGACTATAAAGGGAGTTTTAATGAAAAAACTATTATTAAGTCTAGGGCTTATCCTAGCAACGTTGACAAGTTTTGCTTGGGAACAACGTCCACCATTGCCTGTACAGGCTTGTCAGATTCATAGTCCTTATGGATTTGCACAAACTCAGCGACAAGCGCAGCCCATTTGTCGTGAAGCATATCTAGTTGCATACGATGCACCAGCTAAGATTCCAGTTTATGTAGCATATACACTAGAACCTGCTAAAGCACTAGGATGTTTTCCTAGAACAAATGCTTTCGTAGCTGACCAAAGTGTCCCAAACGGGGCACGTCCGGACGACTATGCGGGTACGGGCTACGACAAGGGCCATGCTGCTCCGGACGGAGATTTGAGTTGGAGTCAACAAGTAGAATACGAGAGTTTTCTTATGACGAATATGTATCCTCAACACGGAAGTCTAAACCGTGGAATCTGGAAATTACTGGAAACTTCAGTACGTGGATGGGCAGTTCAACTGAACCAAAATTTTACAATATTCGCTGGAGCTATATATGGACCTTCTAATCCTACTATTGGTAATGGAGTGATTGTCCCACATGGATACTATAAAATTGTTATTAATAACAACACAGGTGCTGTTGCAGGATGGATGTTCCCACATAACAAGCCGTATGGTAACTTGGGAAATGACTTAACTAAGTTCAGAGTTCCTGTTCAACAGATTCAACAACAAGCAGGAGTTCAATTTCACTTTCCGCAAAACGCTAAAGAGTTAAACCCAGGACAAGAATGGCCTGTTAACTATGGTGATTTAACGAAAGCTAAACGTGCTAAATGCGGTGGAAATGCAAGTGAATAATCACTTGCTTATTTTATCGTAATTGATTTTGTTAGTTTGATACCATTCAATCCAAATGTCTGACTTAATTGCACATTCGTAATAAGTAGAATAATTGATTGTGATTGTCTTACTAACATCACTTAATTTTGCCCCGTCTTGAAGTTTAGTAAGGTCGGGGCAATTTTCCATTGCACCAGCTTTAGTAGGTGCTTCGGGAAACTTGGGAATGATCGGTGGAGTTGTGCATCCAGTAAGTAGAAACGCTAATAGAATTAATATTCTCATTTTGACTTCTCCGCCGCATCATTGTGAGCTTTTACAAACTCTTTGGGAATCACACAAGTATTGTCGTACTTAGTAATCTCTCTATCAATATATTTTGTAATATATTCTTTCTTGACCTTGATTTTTTCTTTGGTCTTTTCTGACTTTTGCGCTAGTTTGTCGTTCAACTCTTTGTTTTGTTGCTCATATTCCTGCACTTGCTTTTTAGTTTCCTCTATTCGAGCCTGCATAACGTTGTAGTCATATAATGCACCTTCTAAAAATAAAGACAGAGTTAATGTCAACAATCCTCCCCATTTCAATAACAATACATATTGCTTAATGAACGGCACTTTGGTTAAGAAAAACCCTGCTAGGACTGATGTTAAACTAGCAAAAAATATTGTATGATATAACCAATCTGGAGTAATTTCAAAAATGAACATACAATTATTTATTAAAATAATTAGAGTTTGCTAGCCATTCGTAGTAAATTCTGAAACCTTCTTCTACATCAACTTTAGGGTCAAATCCAAAATCTCGTCTAGCGGCATTAATATTCAACGAACCTCTACTAGGAAAGTCTACGTCTTTGTCACGTAATTCTATTGTTCCTTTTCCTACAATCTTAATAGCTAGTTTAGCCGCATCATATAGAGTATGACTATGTGATTTTGTAATATTGTAAGTGTTGTTATTCGTATTGTTAGATAAGGAAGCCTGAACTATTCCCTCGGCAGCATCATCTACATAGGTGAAGTCGAGTTTTTCTTTTTGACCATTAACCTTGAGGGTGTGTCCTCGCATTGCACTAAGTATAAATTTACTGATAACCCTGTCTTCCACATCGAGTGGACCATATACAGCACTGGGGCGTATAATAACATGATTAAAAATACCACGGCGGCTATAGTCTTTGACAAGGTCTTCTCCTGCTAGTTTTAAAATTCCATATTGCCCTTGAGGCTTACATGTAGCATTTTCTATAATATCATCTTCAAAATCACCATATACCATAGAACTACTAATATAGACAAACTTAGAAACTTTAAATTTTTTAGATAGTTCTAGTAATACTAGCAGACCCTCACTCATTGTCCTGCTTCCCTTTACGGGATCAGCATTGACAACCTTTTGTCTGGGAAAACTAGCACAGTGAATAACAAGCTCCGGTTTATGAGTATCAAAAACCCAATCCATATTAGGATACATGCTTATATCTATTTGATAGATATGCTTAGTTTTTATATCATGCATACGGCAATCAATCAAGTGTCTAATCTGTTCAGGATCAATGAATCCGTAGTTTGTTCTGTTGTCAACTATAACAACTTCATGTCCGAGATTTTCTAATTTTTTAACTATGTTGTGACCAATTAGACCTAAGCCACCTGTTACTAATATTTTCATTCGTATTTCAACTTCCAGTATGTTAATTGTTTTGGAGTCAAATATGCTTTGATTGTATACAGATATCCGTATGTCCCTGGATCGACTGACCGCAGCCACATGGGTTCTGGTTTACTATTCTCCATAATGTATTTACCCATTTCTGTCTGTTGCCACTCATAGATAGGTTGTGCTACAAACAAGTCAGGATCTTCTACATCACCCATACGAATTTTATGAACGATGTATTCAATCGTTCTTGCATCGTCCGGATCAGACGGCCATGGTAGCTTTGAGTTGTCCATGACTTTGATATCCATCTAGCATAATATCTTCCATAGTAAAATCAAAGATATTAGTTTTGTTATGATTCAACATTAATGTTGGTTGAGGGAATTCTGTTCTAGTTAATTGCTCTTTCACTTGCTCAATATGTGAATCATAGATATGTGTATCACCCATTGAAATAATTAACTCCCCAACTTTATAACCACAGTGTTTAGCTATTAAATGAGTGAGCAAGGCGTAACTAGCAATATTGAAAGGTAGTCCCAAGAATACATCAACACTGCGTTGATACATATGGCAACTTAATTCTTTGTTTTTATTCACATAGAACTGTGACATAACGTGACACGGTGGCAAAGCCATTTGGTCTAGTTCACCTGCGTTCCATGCATTGATAATATGTCTACGTCCATTAGGATCTTTTATTAGACCTTCAAGTAGGTTCTTGAGTTGATCCGTCTCTTTGACATGGAGGTTACCCTCGCGGTTGTATTGACTACCGAAGTCGTCCGTGAACGTTTCCGCTTTATGATAAACCGGTGTTTTCCAGTGACGCCATTGTACTCCATAGACCCTACCCAAGTCGCCTTCGTATTGTGCTTTATGTTTCCAATAGGGCGCAAGTGCGTTTGGTGTCCAGATTGTGACACTACCTTCTTTGTCGCCATGTGTGATTTGAGCCAATCTACGCTCATCACCCGAACCTTCAATAAACCATAGTAACTCGCCAACGACAGCTTTCCAAGCAAGTTTCTTAGTGGTGATGGCAGGGAATCCTGTACGCAAATCAAAGCGAATATTACGGCCAAAAACACTATAGGTGCCAACGCCAGTTCTATCATCTTTACGTTCTCCGTTCTTTAAAATATCTTCTAGTAAATCGTGGTATTGTTTCATTTACGTTTCCAAATTTCGTATGAGTGGTCAGTTAGTTCTTCTTTAAACCAACATACAAACTCTTGTTCTAATTTTAACAAATCTATGAATGTATCGCAAGTGTATTCGGAGAAAGTCCTTGATGCATGTATCTCGTCAATATATTCCCAATAACTGTGAATCATTTTTGCACCACCTATTAGCCATACTTCTTTATCTTTAGCAATAAGATCGTTGTCTGGGTTTTTAACTCCGTCAATAGGTGTGGATGACATTACCCAATTGGTTCTGTTTGGTAGAGGTTTCTTTGGTAAACTGTTCCAAGTGTTCTTACCCATAAGCACTATCTTACCGGTAGTTAACTCCTTGAATCTTGGCAAATCGCCCTGAAGACTAGTCCAGGGCAACCCACCATTATAACCAATTCCTCCTTTAGGATCAAAGGCTACAATTAACTTCATAATTTGTTCAATAGTTTATCTGTCTGTGGTTGTACTGTATCAGCTATTGATTCTACATTAAGTATGAATTCAAAGCTAGTAATTAGGGGATCCAGCTCATTCAATTTGCGTGAAACTACTTCCTCAATTTCTTCCGGCTCCAAACCTTGTTTCAGCAATGCTTGAATGTTAATGGTGTGCTGTTTCTTGCCTACCATCCTAACGACAATCTTTTTTATAAATTGAACGGGAACTTTACTCTTTTCTACATCCTCAAGAATATGTTCCCACTTTCTCAAGTATTCAGGTGACATTTATTATAGGATAGTAGCTTTTGCCTTTGCAGGACGTCCTCGCTTTTTAGCAGTAGGAGCTTGAATAGAAGGTGTTGTTTGTGTTTCCAATGGAATACCTAACATTTCACTAGCTTCTTTTTGCAATCTTGCACTTTCAGCTAACAAACCTTTTGCTTCTGCTTCCATTCTACGTGCTTGTTGTATAAGGTTATTTGCTAATACACTATCACCCAATGCACCATCTTGTGCTTGCAATCCACGAGGTGGTGTTTGTTGTACTGCTTCATTTAATGTAGCATCACCTCGTAGTCTACGTGCAACATCTGCTGGATCTTGTAAACCTCGGCTAGCATCTAGTTCTTTCAAACGTTCGACGGCTTTCTCACCTTGCTCCATTTCATCCAGAATTTTATTTAGTTCACTAAGTTTGATTTTAGTTGACGGATTAGGGGTTACCATAACCAGTTCAGTTTGAACTCGTTTGATTAAACCTTCAGCATGTAGAACTTGTAAAATAATTTTACCATCTTTAGTGTAAGAACGGTTTAATGCATCAGCTAAGTTAGTCGCTGATTGGCCGATTTGACTTTCGATACACGCCATCATCGGATCGTGAATATGTCTGTTTAGTAATTCTGTATATACAACTAAACACATATGTGGTTCATTGGGCACTTCCCTAAAAAGAATAGCAACCTTCTTGTCACCAATTTTACCTACATGTCGTAAAAAACTCATATTAATCTCCTTATGCCTTACGGCTAGAGTTATTTAATATGATTAAATTAGCCTAGAATTATTTTCTGAACCTGACCAACGCAATTCGTACATCATTGCGTCACCTGAATCTTCAAAGTATATGTATGTACGTGATTCAAAGATGAAATTTTCATGCTCACTTAATGTAGAAAGTGAGTATCTACCTGTTAATTTTGAATTTACCCAATTCAATGATTCGTTAGATAACGGGGTTGATGCTTTTTTAAAATGGGGAGGAACGTGAGTTATTTCACGTTCCCCGAACCATAGTTGCGGATTCATTTCACGCATCAGTCATCACTTTTTTTAATGCCGTCTAGCATATATTTTAGAATCCAATAGAAGGCATATATCATGCCCCCTAAAATAACTAGACCTAAAATAATGCCAACTATTTCGCCGAAGATTTCTAGCATTAGTGCTCCTTACTCATCGTAGAGTGCGAATTGTCCGAAGGGAGGATGCGGGTCTTTATCTCCATGAATAATCCACGTAGTATCGCAATAGTCGGGGTCACCCCAAGAACCGCAAGGATAACCATCAGTAAATACAATAAGTCGCTTAGGTACATTGCCTACACCTTTCAAATAATCAAAGATAACATCAAAGTCAGTACCGCCACCGCCTTGAGGTTCATATGTATCTATCGTATCCATGTTCTCACTTGTAAAATCTTGTGGATTGTAAGTGTCTGTGTCAAAACAGAATACATGAACCTTATAGCCATCGAACGCATCCATCATGCCTGCAATTTCACCCAAGAACGCTTGCGCTTGTTTGTCACTAATAGATCCTGACATGTCAATAGCAACTACAACGTCAATTTCTTCACCCGGTGTCATGCCTGGCATAACTGCATCCATGTGCCAGCCCCGACGACTTGGACGCATCCAAGAATAGTCAGTACGAATAGCACTGGTCAAGTTAGTCTGAATCAATTCACGCCAGGGCATTACTGGATCAGTTACTTGACGCACAAGACGTTCAACACCTGCGGGCAATGTACCTGCTTCGGCACTTTGTGCGGCATTGATAATCGCTTGTTTCATCTCCTGACGAATACGATCCTTTTCTTCCTGTGTGAGTTTAGGCTTCTTAGGGCGACCGTCATCACTATCTTGGTCATCACCTTCACCATCCATATGCTCATCTAATAGTTGGTCGATCAAATCGTCCATGCTAATCTTTTGAGCATTTTTCATCAAGTCATCATACACTTCCTCAGCAGGCTTACCGTCATACTTTTGTTCATACAAGCAAGGAACTGTAGTGATGAACTGACCAACTTTGTGTCGCTTCAAGTCAGCGTTAACACAATAGTCATCGGCGATGTTCCAGATTTGAGGATCACGATGATTACGGCGACCCATATGGTCATAAACAACGTGAAGAACTTCGTGAGCCACTAAGAATTCAACTTCTTTAGGCTTCAACATCATAATGAATCGGCTGTTGTAATAGAATGTTTGACCGTCAGTAGCGGCAGTACCACACCATTCATCAGCATTGACAAGTTTCAAACGTGTAGCAAGATTGCCGAAGAATGAATGACGCAACAATAGACCGATACGTGCCGAAACAAGTCGCTCACGTGCATCGTGGTCTACTTTATTATCTGTGGGACCAATCAAATTATCGAACTTTTTGTTACGATTCTTTTTCTTAGCCTTGTCAATTACTTCGCTCATTGCTTATACCTCTAACTGTTAATATGACTATATTATAGCACACTTTGTATTAAAGTGCAAGTCCACGAAAACCTTTATCGTATGCAATCATTGCATAGGGCAATGCCGCATCAATACGATAGAATTGGATTCCTGCATCCTTACTCATTCCTTTTGCACGGACACGTTGTCCAATTGCATAAAAGTATTTGTTGCCTGCGTATCTTACTCGTTTCATGTTATATCCTTAGAAAAAAATGGGGTGAGAACCTTTCAATCCTCACCCCCAAGAGTGTCTTGCGACACTAGGGAGTCAACTCGCTGTTGACAAATCAAGAACCTGCTTCAACAATATACTTGCCGTATTTCTTGTGGAACTCGTCAAAGTTCTTCAACTGAGTTGGTTCAATTGGCAATTTGTATGTTTTCAATGCAATCTTAGCACCCATAACGACCAACTCTGTTTCAAAGTTGTCCATCATGTATTGAATGAAGTTGTAAGCCATTTCATGGAACTGTTTATTGTCCACTTTCTTGTTATCAATAGAATCTTTCAATTCATAGCACATAGAAATGGTCAGTGAATACATAGCAGAGATTTCCTTGACTGACAAAGTTTTTACTTTACCAGAGAGAATATCTGCTGGTTCGGGCATCTTGCCTGCAACTTTTCGGTGAGCCATAAACTTCACTGCAAGACCATCACCAACTGCACCTGCGACCAAGTTGAACAATGAATCACTGTCAATATTGTCCTCGTCATTCAACAAGTCACTAACGAAACACCATGAGCGAGGTGTAGCGAATGCACGGCTTGAAGATTTAGCATCAAAGTCGTACATGTCTTGTTTTGCGAAAGACAAGTAACCAACAACGTCTTTGTGAATGCCTTCGTTAACAGCCCACAACTGCCATGCACCGAAGTCAGGACGCATTTCTAAGTGAACGAAACGATTAGCAAGGGGCATTGGCATACGATAAGTAACACCTTTGTCACTATCACGGTTACCTGCCGCAACGATAACAACGTTATCTGGGAGTTTGTACTTACCTACACGACGGTTCAAGATAAGTTGATAACCAGCTGCCTGTACTGCTGGGGGTGCTGAGTTCATTTCATCGAGGAATAGAACCACAGTCTTAAATTGTTTTGCGAATTGTTCGCTTGGCAAGTCAACAGGCTCAGCCCAATCCATCTTGTTGTTGTCTTTGTTGAAGAATGGAATACCACGAATGTCAGTAGGTTCCATCTGTGCCATACGCAAGTCAATCATAGCATCTTCGCTACCTGACAATTCTACTGCCAATTGCTTGACAACATCAGACTTACCGATACCGGGAGGGCCCCACAAGAAAACGGGGCGTTTTGCTTTCATAGCCTGCTTGAGAGAACGAGAGGCTTGAATGGCTGTGATTGTGTGATTATCACTAACTGCGCTTGCACTAGATTTTGACATTGTGTTAACTCCTGTGAATGTCGTTGTTGAAATAAAGAAACTGTATTATATGTGAAAACTGATTTATCGTCAAGCCTTTTTCTTACCCAATTTCTCGACATGGGCAGTAAGGGCACCAACCAAGAGACTTTCACGGCTCATGGCTTCAATTTCCCAAGGACGTTTGTGGTATTCGAGGTTTACTCGTTTACCCAACCAGTAGTGATAAACACCCTTACCGTATTTCATAGGTTCACTACGATAGTGACCACGCACCATTTGCTTGACATGCACCATTTCATGGGCAAGTGTGTACAAAAGTTTACTAAAACCGAGGCGACTATACAGGGCGATTGTGATTTCACGCTCACCTGTACGGGCACAAAGTCCATTGTTTCCGTCATCCTTTAATGTAGGATCCGTAACAATGAATACTTTGTAGTTACTTTTGTGGATATTGAGTTCTTTCGCAAAGAATTTAGCCATTGACAACATCAATTCTTTGCGGGCTTTTCCGTATGTGAGAATTTCTATTTCCATGCTGTAAGTATACTATA
>JACCDJ011302543.1_pt1 | contig 23513 bp, 18 predicted proteins | sample 7444481 | NCBI WGS metagenome assembly JACCDJ01 (sample SAMN15323435, study PRJNA562643) | freshwater metagenome | isolation source: river surface water | place: USA:Blue River Watershed | collected 2017-08-15 | reverse complement strand
TAAGGTTTAAAAAATTATCTCAATTTTTTATTTTTGAACTTTTTTATAACCTACAATTTTTTTGTAACCTTTGAAAATCCAAACTTTAACACCAATAATACCATAAATTGTATTTGCTGTACGGTATGAATAGTCAATATTTGAACTAATACTTTGTAATGGAACACGACCTGCTTTTACCCATTCAGTACGAGCCATTTCTGCACCATTTAAACGACCAGCCACTTGAATTTTAATACCTTTAATGTTCCCTTTAGCTTTCATAACAGATTTTTGAGCGTTTTTGATAGCTGTACGGAAAGCTTGACGTTTTTCTAAACTTGAAACAATATTTTCAGCAACAACTGAAGCTTTCGTATCCATTGTTTTCTTATCGATATTAAAGAAGTTTAGTCGAACTTTTGATTTAAACTCAATTGTTTTTCTTAATCGTTGTTGTTCTTGTAAAATTGATTTTAATTTTAATAAGTAAGCAGTTTCTTCTGTTTCTTTTACTTTGAAGTTAAAAGTTTTTCTTAAAACTTGATCAACTTGTGGAGTTAATTTGTTTTTAAGATCTTCGTTTGTTGTACCTTCTTTGTTAGCTTTCACTAAAGAATGAACTTGTGAACCGAAGAATTTTTTAGAGTTTTGCTTAATAAACATATTGTTTTGACGCATTTTTCGACGTGCTTCAGCAATAATTGGAAGATAGTGGTAAAGATTTTTTGTACGGTGTTTTGTAATAATATCTTTAATATATTCAACCATTTTCATTCTTCGAGTTAAACGTGTAATTGCAATTTTTGAAGGAACATTTTTTTGAATTTTCGAAACAACATTTCCATCAGCAACATCTACATAACGGTCATCAGATTGATTTTGGAAAGAAGATTTTGAAGTTAATTTTTTAGATTTTAAAATTGAATCTCCAAAATGATTTTCTAGACGTTGTTTGCTAGTTTTAAAGAAAGGTGAGAATGAATCTAAAATAGCTTCGCCATTGTTAATATTATTATCCATATCGAATTTATAAATAGCTAATTGACGATTATAAATTTTTGTTAATTCATTAACAAATTTGTTAAGATAATTGAAGTAATATAAAACTTGGTAGAATGCAAAACGATTCACTTTAGAAATTGAACCAAATGTCATAAATTCTTTTCTTAGTGCTAAGAATTTAAATCTGATTTTTTTCTTTAAAGTACTCACTACTTTTTTTAACGGTACAAAGTAATGTTGAATTTTTTGTAATAAGTTAGCAATACTAACAAAATCTTCTTGTTTTAAACTAAATTGTTTTTTCTGACTAATAGTTTTTAAAGTATTTAATAAACTAAAGAAAACAGGTGATTGAGCGAAACGCCATTTTTTTAAGAAAGCAAAAGGTGATACATTTTTATTTTTCACCATTTCGGCATACCAATCTTGGTAGTTATCTTTCAGTTCAGTCATAAATTGAAGACTAACTTTGTTTAAATAAATTTTAACAAACTTCTTCTTCATACGGAATCCAAAAGAATTTTTAGTTTTGATAGTTTTCTGTTGGTTTCCAAATAAACGGAATTGGAACATTTGTTTAGATTTACGGAACATTGGGTCATTTAATAAACTTTTTTTAGTTTGAGTGAAACCCCCTTTTTTAGAAGAAGTTTTGAAGTTTTTCTTTAAAATGAAATATTTTTTTTGTGTCGTTTGAGATTGGTTTTTAAAATATTTATTATTTTTAAAGAAATAAGTTTTATTTTTGATTTGAAGTTTTAAAACTTTTGTTCCCGCAATCCCAAAACTAAAAGTTTGATTAGGGAAAGTTTGGAACCAAGTTTTTTTTTGTTTTTTTAAAGCATGTGCTTTTTTAAGAGCAAGTAAACCAAGACCTTCTGTTTGTCCTTGAGTTTGGAAAGTTTTGTATTTTGCAGGTAAATAGATTTTTTTCTTTGTTTTTTTTCTTAAATTAAGTTTTTGAAGAATTGTATTTCCTTTTTTTGTAATTACGAAATCTTTAGCAATTCTTTGACGATAAATGAAATTGATTTGTTGTCTTTTCTTTAATCGTTTTTCTTTAATATCTAATTGTTGATTTTGGAAAACTGCATCCTGAGCTTTATTCGAAACAACTTTTAAGTTATTAATTTTATTTCGAAGATCAAAGCGGAAAGCACGAACTTTTAACATTTTCGCAATTAATTCACGGTTCACTTTTAAGTTATTAATTCTTTTTTTAAATAAGTGACAATCTTGCGCATGAATTGAAATAATGACTTGATAAGGGATAAATTTACGTTCAATTGTGATATTATTAATCACAGGCATTTTTGCACCTAAATCTTTACGACCTGAACCTGAAGATAATGGTTTTAAAAATAAATCATTTAATGTTGTTTTTAAAGTTTGACGAAGCATATGATCCTCTAAAACACTTTGAGAATATTTATACTTACTAAATCTAGCAAACCATTGAGATTTATGCGGTTCTGTTAAACCTAAGCGAAACCCTATAGGGTGTACTTTTTGACCCATAATATAATAAAAATAAGAAAGCCGTTTATGATTTTTAAATTTTATTTAAACTTATTTAGCTAAGGTAAATCACTAAAAATTTAAGAACAATTTTTATAATTGCTCTTATAAAAATTAAGTCTTTTGGCTTCTTCTGAACCTTTTGTATTGCTCTGTGACAACTTTCACTTGACGAAAGCTAAAGTTATAAGTTTTTTAGCAGAGCTAAAAAACTTAGTATCCCTCGCTAAAGAGCAAAGCTCTTTTCAACAAAGTTGAAAAGAAATTACCTTTAGGTACCAGAGAGATGAAACAAAGAAATTTTTTAACTTAGCTAGAAATCTAAGTTTAAAAATTAAAAAACTAGTGTAAAGTTAAAATTAGGTTCCATTTTTTATATAAGTTCTTAACTTATGAATCAATTTATAAGTTAAAAAATTATTGAAAGCAAAACGCTTCTAAAAAGTTGTTCCTTTAAAAAAAAGGATAAATTCGTTTTTTAATCCTGTTAAAAAAGTTTGAAAGATTCAAAAATTGAAAAAATATTTTAGGAAAGAATTCATCTCAATCCAATTCAAATTAAAAAAAGATAAAACGAATTCATAGTTATTGGTAAAACTTAGCTTAGGAATCTCGAAAACTTTTGTGAGATTCCTAAGCTAAGTTTAAATCTTTTTTTTTTGAAAAAAGTTTTAATTTTCTAATATTTAGAATGCAGATTCATTCAGTTTTTTTAGAAAAGCTAAAAAATTTTCTTGAATGAATTAGAATGATGCTAAATCTCCACGACGGTATTGTAAGTACGCTGTTACAAATAAACCAGGGATTGTTACTCCAATAAGACCTAATACGATACCTGATAATAAAGGTTCAACCATAAAAAAAATTTAAATAAGTTAAAAAAGTTTGATTTTTTATTTTAAATTCTAAAAGGATTAAACTCTAAAATTTATAAAACAAAAATCCTCAAACTGTTTATAAAAGATCTCCAAACTCTTTAGATATTTTTGTTATTGATTCGAAAGATTGAAATAGGTTTAAATGATATAAAATTTTAGATATATCAATGTTCTTAATAAACTTAGACCCTTTTCAAATTCTTTCAAAAAGAAATTATTTTGAAATTAGGAGTTTTCTCACTTCCATAGTCGCTATTTGAAGAAAAGTTTTTTATTAGAAAGCAATACTATTAAAAAAGTAAAAACTTTTCTTCAAATATCTTTGTTTTTCTTTATTCATCAACTTAGATGAAACGTCAAATTATAAAAAAGAAAATTGAATCTTTCTAAAGTTTTTAACTTGGCTAAAAACTTTAGAAAGATTCAATTTTTATATTTTTTTACTAAAAAAAAAATTTTGCAAATGAAAAATTCATTTTTATTTGAATATCAATTTACACAAATTGATATGATCAAGACTGGGACATTCTAAAAATATCAAGCTTTCCCGCCATTTTAAATTGATTCTTTTAAAGAAATCGTGTTATTGGACCCTCGGGTTATTTGATTTAAATGAAAGAGCTTAGATCCTTCTAAGCTCTTTCATTTGCTTATTTTTTTTTTATTTTCTAACAACTTTAACAACTTGGTAACGTGCTTTAGCGCGTTTGTATGCAAAGTTTGCTTCAACTTTTTCTTTAACTCCTTGAGCTGTTTCTAAGTTTGCTTTAGCTTTTTCAAAAGCAGCTTGAGCTTCATCAGCATCAATATTAACTGAATATTGAGCTTCGTTTGCAAGGATTGTGACTTGGTTTTGTTTTACTAATGCAAATCCACCCATAATAGCGTATGAATTCCATTCTTGTTTTGTACGGATAAGCATTGCTCCTACGTCTAAACCTGTAATGATTGGAGCGTGGTTTTTTAAAACTCCCATTTCACCTGTTTCAGTAGGTAAAATAATTTCTTCAGCTTCACCATTCCAAAAAGGACGTTCTGGAGTTAAAATTGAAACTTGTAAACTCATAAATAGTAAGTAAATTCGATGAATAATTGAATAAATGGATGCAAAATACTAAAGTTTTACTTTCAAATAAAAAATCTAAAAATTTTTTATGATTAGCAAAAGCTTATTAAGAAATTGAATTATTTATAAAATTTTTAGATTAAATATTGATAAATTTTGTTTAAACAAAATTTAAAAAATCTATCAGAACAAAACGTTAAAACTCCTACTTCTTTATTGAAGAAAGAAGAGATAAGAAAAAATATATTAAATTTAAGATAATTTGATCAAATATATCTCAATTTAACGTCAATAAATAAATCTGTCAATTCTAAAATTCACTTTTTATTTAAAAAATAGAATTCAATTCGATTCCAAAAATAAATAAATAATTTTGAATGATTCAAATTTAGAAATAAGATCTCAAAAAATTGTTGATATAAGCAACTGCCTGGAACTCATAAATTCAAGACAGTTGCTTAATAAAGAAATCTAAAAAATTTTTTAGATCTTTCAAATATAAATTTAATCACCAGCTTGACTGATTGCATTAATAATATTTTGTGGTTTTCTAGCGTACATTGCGTTTGTAACTGCAAGTTTATGGTATTCTTCTCTTTTTCGTGTGGCTAAACCTTGGTTTTTATAAGCATCAATAATTTCATTTTTTAATTTATTTACCATTCCTTGACCTGCTCGTTTATCACAAGCTTCTAAAATCCAACGGAAAGCTGCAACTTTAGGTTGATCGGATGGACGTAATAATCTTGGAACTAATTGAATTGCACCCCCACGACGACGAGGTTTTACTTTAACTTTTGGTGTTACATTTTCAAGAGCTGTCTCAAAAACTCCTACTGGGTTTTTTCCTGTCGTTGCTTCAATTTCTTTAAATGCTTGATAAACAAGTCTATAAGCTACTGTTTTTTTACCGCTTTTTAAAACACGGTTAATTAGCATGTGTACTGACACATTATTATAAATTGGATCTGGTAAAAGAGTACGTTTTTGATTTCTAGGGCGACGTGGCATTTGAGAATTGATCTAATAATTATTAGAATAAATTGAGGTTGGACCAATAAAAACATATCAGATTTTTGAAATTTTTTTAAAAACTAAAATAAAAAAATTTCATTTGTTAAAGAACTAAAAAATTATAAAAAAAAACAAAAGATATTACCAACTTGCTTTTGTGACACCTGGTAATAACCCTTCGTGTGCCATTTCACGTAAAACATGACGTGATAATCCAAAATCTCTAAAGTATCCTTTTGGTCTTCCAGTAATCATACAACGGTTGTGTAATCTAACACTTGAACTATTTTTTGGAAGGTTTTGTAATTTTCTATGAAGGATTAATTTTTCTTTTAAGATCGAAGTATCTAAAATTTGTTGTTTAAGTTCTGCTCTTTTTTGGGCGTATTTCATAACTAAACGTTGACGTTTAAGTTCACGTTGAATCATACTTTTTTTTGCCATAATAAATTTTTTTTCTCGTATATTTTTTTAATATTCACAAAAAGCTAAAGCTCCAAATTCGAATTATTCACTTAAGGTCTAAACTTATTACCTTAGCTTAGAAAACAAATTAAGCTTTGCTAAGTTTTTTTTAAAGTTTCGAACTCTAAGATTTCAAAATAAGATTAATGTCGCTAACTTTTATGTATGAAAGTAAATAAACTTAACAAAATTAGTTTAAAATTTCTCCTGAAGAGCAAACTTTTTTTTTACTTATAACTTAATTCGTTATGTTGACTAATTTTAAAAGCTAAGTTTAAAATAATTTTTATTTGAGTTTTTTTTATATCTATAAATTATCGAATCTAAATTTGTTTATATTCTTAAACTTCTATTCTATAATGCTCTTCTTTAATCTTCTAGAAAAGAAGAGATTAGAAAAGTCAAATTTGAAAAAGAAAGGATTTCGAATTGAAAAAAAAAATTGTTAAAATAACTTAAAAAGTATTTACACATTAAAATTCACTTAGCAAAGCTAAGTTGAAGATTTCTAACTGCTTTTTTTTATTGAAAGATTCAATATAGAATTTAAAAAATTATTTTTTTTTATGCCCTAAAAGAACCTATGCTAAAAAACTAAACTTTGATCTTAGAAGTCTTGAGTCAAAAATCTCAAGACTTCTAAGATCAAAGTTTAGTTTTTTTAAAATTTATCTAAAAATTGATAAAATTTTTTAGTCAGCTGAAGCTGAAGCTGTTTTAACGTATAAAATTAATAAGAAAGAAGTAGGAATGATGATAAATAATGCTGTTGCAATTAGTCCAAGAATATTTACTTCCATAGGTTAAAGTCTTTAATTAAGGAGAGATTTCAAAGATTGAGTATATGAGAAATTGAGCTGTCAAATTTCACTTTTTTTTCCTCAATTGTAAGAATAAAATCATTTAATTCAGAAAAGCTTATTAAATGATTAATGAATTGGACTTGGGTATTCAAACCCTAAAAAGAAGAACCTAAAAAGGTCAAATGAATGAATCAATCCTATTTTAAGCTGACTCTAAAATATAGAGACTTTCTTACATTTTAAATTCACTTAATAAATGAAAGCAGCTTTTCAAATTTAAAAATTAGAAACTAAACTTGACTCTCTGTTTATCCTTTTTAGATTTTTTAAAAAAGGGAAGTGAAGTTTTTAGAGGTCCTTAGTTAAGATAAAAAGCTTATAGTTTATTTCATAAAATTTAGATTTTTATAATATAAAAACTCATAATTTAATAAAATTTGATAAAATCACTTTAATAAGATTAGAGTGATTTTATCAAATTTTATTAAATAAGATTCGTTAGTTTTGCTAAGTTGACGACTGTATCTATTTTTTTTAGTCATATAATGAATAAAGTCAAAATCGATACAGTTTATAAATATTTACACTACAAAAGAGTTAAATACACCTACAGTAAATACTAATAATAACCATACAGAAAGAGCTGAGAAAACAATTTTTTTGTTTTCAGACCAACCGTTTGGTGAAGCAAAAACTACAGGAACACCTACAACTAAAGCAAATGATACAAGAATTAAAGCAAATAATGCAAGTTGAAGAATTGATGTCATATTAATTCCCTGATTTTTTTATTTGTTGAATTTAAGAACTTTCTAAATAAATAAAGATCTACCCAACAAAAAGCGCGCGCGCGCTTATAATAATAAAGAGAAAATTTTTTCTCTAGCTTTTTTTGCATCTCAACTTTTTAGCTTTGCAAAATAAGTTTCGTAGAAAAAATCATTAGCTCTTCATTTGATCTATGTCAACTATAAAAATAGAAAATTTAGAGTTGTTTTTATAATGCAACTTTAAAATACATATCCATTAAATGGAACCTTTAGAGGTCAAACGACTCAATCAGTCCTATAATTTATATTTTTTAACTTTTTTTCTCTAGCTTTTTAAAATTCAACAAACTAGGTAAAAAAATTTACCTTGCTAAGTTTAAAATTTGTTTAGCTTAGCTAAAAAATACAATGAAAGTTTGCAATTGCTATTTTTTAAAATCTAAAAACTTAAAAAACCTAGTTTTCTATAAATTTTTATTTCGCAGTTTTAATTATACTGTTCTATAATAAACTTAAAAGTCAATTATAGAACAGTATAATTTCATTTTTTTTCTTTTTTATGAAATTTTTTGATGAAAGGCTAAATTATGTCAAGTGTCTTATAAAACATAAAAGACCTTTTTACAAACGTTTAACGCTAAAAAAAGAAAAATAAATTATAGCCAGCCGTAGCTATGTAACCCTTCCCCAATTAAATTCACACCTAAATAACAAATCCATACAGTAATAAAACCTAGAGAAGCAATTAAAGCAGGTTTTTTACCTTCCCAACCTTTTGTTAATCGTGTATGTAAATAAATTGCAAAGACAAGCCATGTTAAAAGAGCCCAAGTCTCTTTTGGATCCCAACTCCAATATGATCCCCATGCTTCATTGGCCCACACTGCTCCTGATAAAATTCCGATTGTTAGAAGTGGAAATCCAATTCCTAAAATTCTATAACTTAAATTATCTAAAGCAAAACTAAGGGCTAATTGGTTTTCTGAGATTGAAGAAGTCTGAGTTTCTTTTAACATTATAGAATCTTGAGTTTTATTTTCAGAAAAAGAAGGGTTTTGATTCGAAACCAATGAAATTTCTTTTCCTCCTGTTATTACAAGAAATCCAATCGATAATAAAGATCCTAAAATTAATGCAGCGTAACTTAAAATCATAACAGTCACATGCATCATTAACCAATTGGATTGTAAAGCTGGAACTAAAGGAGAAGATTCTTGCATTTCAGGAGGTAAACTAAAAGATGCAAATGCATTAGTAAATAAAGCACAGGGTGCTGTAATTGAGCCAATCAATTTGGTAAAAAATTTCTTTTTTTTAGTCGACTGAGGTTTAACGAATCCATTTTCAAAAGTTGATTCAGATTTAAAGATAAAATTAAAGATTTTTGAATCAATAGAACCCATACTTAATTCAATACAAATATGAATAAAAGTTAAACTCCACGATAAAAACATTAAAGATTCATATAAATTACTTAAAGGAAAATGACCCGATTCTTTCCATCTTAAAATTAAGATAATAAAAATAGAAAAATTGGAAATTAACATTAAAAGAATTCCAACATTTGAACCTGTGATTTGAGAATTCGGATTTGATGAATCAACACTTAAATGAATCCCGTTATTTGTTTGTAAGATTGGATTTTTTTTTTGATTTTTTCCAAATTGAGACGTTTGAATCCAATAAAAAATCATTGAAATAAATAATGTCAAAAAAGAAAAATTGGCCAAAGAAATTTGAAAATTAATAGGCATTTTTAAAATAAAATTGAATGGACAAAGCCATTAAAGAGATAATCTCTTTTTATAAGATTTTTTCTTAACTTTTAAACTTAGTTTTTGAACTTAGCTTTGCTAAGTTTATATTTTTTAGCCCTCGGGTACCAAAGGTACCAGAGATCTGCAAAGCAGAAATAAAGAACCTTTTTAAGCTTAACTTTGAGAAAAATTTATTCTTAAAGAAAGATTCAAAAAAAATTAAGAAAATTGAAGTGAACAAATTAAAATTTAGTAAATCTATTTTTCGTTTCTAGTTTTCAATAAAATTTCCCCAAGTAATAATCAATTGTTTTCCTTTCAAAAATTAAGGAATTATAAAAAAAGGTTTTACAAATTTTCTGAATTCCTTTTAATCTGCTAAAGTCCAACGTCCAGTCATTTTTAACCAGTTTTGAGCTTCAATATAATTTGTTGGAGCTAAACGAATTGCTTCTTTCCAATAATCTGAAGCTTTTTCAAATAAAATTTGTGAAATCTCTGATTGTCCATTTTCAATAGCTTGTTCACCTCGATAATGATAAATAACTGCAATATTATTTAAAGCACTTGGCAGAGACGGGTTTCGCTCTAATGCTTGATAGTAATATTCCAGAGCTCGACCATGTTCTCCGTTACTTGTATGGATTAATCCAATATTATATAAAATATAACTACGGTCATAAGCGTCGATTTCTAAACGCATAGCTTCATAGTAGTTTTGTAAAGCTTCTGCGTATTCTCCTTCTGCTTGTGCCGACATTCCATTACGATAATAAGAGAAAGCTTGTTTCTCACGTTGAGATGTTGGTAAGACTTTTAATAAAATATCTGCGACAACGGTAAACGTTTTATCAATAAAATTATCATTTTTTTGACTTCTAGGCATTTTAAAATAAAAAATAAACTAAGTGCTTTTCTTTTGAAAGAATCTAGAAATTGAAAGATAAATCTAAAAAAACTTTTGAATGATATTTAATGATTTTTCTTTTAAACTTATTTAGCAAAACTAAATAAGTCTATAAGAAACAGAAACTTTTAAATTTCACGCAAACGGCTTTATATTCGATTCTTATATATTTATTTTTTTAAATCAATCTGAACAAAATAGAGATATTTAAATCTTGTTTTTGTTTTATTATTTTTAAAAATAAAGCTTTCTTAAAAAATAAGAAACTCTTTTAAATCTTAAATTTACTAAACTTTTAGATAACTAAATTCAAAAAAGTGAATTTTAAAAGATCTATTTAATTTCGTTAAAAGAGAAAAGCATTTAAAAAAGAATTTATCATAACAGACGAAAAATTCTTTTTTGAATTGTTTCTAAGTAGAACTTAGGAAATCGACATTTAAACAGTGTCTAAAAGCAAAGCTTTTATAAGTCTTTTACACTTCTTTAGCTTTGCTAAATTCGTTTATTAGTTTTTTAGGTTAGCTAAAAAAAAACTAAGATTCCTTAATTTAAGGATTTTTTTCACTTTAGCTTTCCTAAATAAAAAAAATAAACACTTAGTTTTTGACAAGCTAAAAGAAAAAATTAAGAAGAGACTTACATTCTTGAATCCTAAAGAAAAACTAATCTTTGTTAGTTCTTTAAAACAGGCATCTATTGTTTGCCTTTAAACTTATTTAGCGAAACTAAATGAAGCTTAGAAGTTTACAAAATTCGATCCGTTTAACTAAGATTTCAAACAATTGAATTTCTTGATTTGTATAAATTAAGATTTTTGCTCTTAGAAAAGTTTGAGTTTTTTTTAAGCTTTTTCTAAGAATTCATCTTTGTTTCTGCTTCGCAGAAAGATATAAGTTGAGCTAATCTATTTCTTAAGTTTTTTAGGCTAGCTAAAAGCTTAGAACTTGTTAGATTCATAAAATAGATTTGCAAATTATTTATTCTTTTTAGAAAAGTTAAGGAAACTTAACTAATAAGATGAAACGTTAAGGAATTTTGTAATAGACTAATTTAGCCTATGGATATATTTTACTTTGTTTCTGCTTTGCATAAACATCTAAACAAAATAGAAACTTAGCTTTGCTAAGTTTAGAAGCTAAATTGAAAGGAATTCAATTATAAAAAAATTTAAAGACCCTCTAAAGAAACTTGTAAAAAACTTGCTAATTCAGAAGCTTGTTTTTCAATATCTTTTAAAGTTAAAGGTTGACCAACACCCGTTAAAGGAATTTCACGTTTTCCCTTTAATCTCATATAAATTGTACGTTGTGCATCAAAACCTTGTTTCAATTCTACTTTAATTGCTTCAAGGTCTGTTAAAGGGTAAGATAAATCAATACGACGGTTTTTTCCTGGATAACCCCATCGAAAAACTCGAATTAAGCCATCTTTTTTATTAAATTCATTAAAACCACTTCCAACATTCCAGAAAATTAAAGACCACCAGTAAAGACTAAGTAATAATCCTAACCCTCCGTAAAAAGACATTAATAAACCTTGTGGGAAAAAATTCACTAATTCGCTTCGTCCGTTTAAAAATGGAATGAATTGAAATCCTAAGTAAGATGAAATTCCAGTGATTAAAAAACCAAAGGCTCCTAAAGAAATAACACAAGCCCACCAATAATTGCTGAAACGTCTTTCACCTACAATCATATAACGACGAATTAAAACTGGAAGGGATTTATTTTTTTCTGTTTTTGTGCCTTCGCCACTTGTTGTGTTTCCATTCACTTCATTTCCAATCGCTGAGCATTTTACCTTTTGTTTCAGATGGTTTTGTCGTGTTTCGACATTTTTTTTGTTGACAGCTTTCCCATTTTTACTTAATGAGTGAAGCGAGTTTTTATAAATAGTCATTAATATTTTTTTTTTTATTATCAAAAATTTTTTTGTTTTTTTTTTATTTTTAAAATTTTTCAATTCATTCTGAATTCAATTTTATCAATCCATTTAAAAAAAAAATGGATTGATAAAATTGAATTCTAATAGCTAAAGAATGAAAGTTTTAATAATAAAAAAATATCAAACAAAATTCAAATATGCATATCTTTTAATTAGTTTTCATAAAACTTCTAAACGTAGCAATTTCGAAACTTAAATAAAGTTTCGAAATTGTAATAAGCTTCAGAAATGTTCAAATCAATATCATATAAAGTAATTCTAAAATTCGAATTAACGTTTGTGGTATTGTGTTGCTTTTCTTGCTTTTTTTAAACCATATTTTCTACGTTCTTTAACACGTGAATCTTGAGTTAAATAACCTTTTGTTTTAAATTGTTTTCTTACGTCAGCTAACACATTTGAATTTGTTTTTTTTTCTTCAGTTCCCGTTTCTTCAGCCATAATTAAAAGACTTTGAAGAGGAACAGAATGAATTTCACAAATTGCTCTTGCAAGTCCAAGTTTAATAGCTTCAGCTTGTCCTGAAACACCACCACCTTTAACTTTTACAAAAGTATCAAACGCAAAATTTGAAATATTTGTTGTTGTTTCTTCTGCATTTTCAGAATCTTTAGAAGCATTTAATGTTTTTAACACTTCTAAAGGTGCTTTTACAGAAAGAATTGAACAAACATTATTTTGTAAATATTCGTCAGCTAATTTGTTATTAATAAAAAATTGACCTGTTCCTTTAACAATTTGAACTTGGGCAACAGCTTCTTTACGTCTACCTACAGCACGAGCTAAAATTTCCATATTTTAAGAGGGAGTTTTTTTAAGTATTTTTTTTTTTTTAATAAAACACTTTGAAATAACAATAAATCCTTCTGTTTAAAAAGTTTTAATTTTTTTTAAGAAGTTTTTAGCAATTTAACTAACAAAATCCTAGATTTAGAATTTGAAAGTGAATAAAACTAAGAGCAAAGCAAATGAGAGAATTTTTTCTGAAAAAAAAACTGCACTCAAAAAAATTTTAAGAGGATCTACTAAAAGTTTTGGGAATTTGATTCTTATCAATTTAGCTGAAACGCTTAGATTCTCTTTAAAAAATAGAAAGCCTTTTAAAATAAAAAGGCTTCAATAAGTTTTTTAGCTCTGCTAAAAAACTTATAAATTTATTTAGCAAAGCTAAATAAAATTAGGTCAAAACCCAAAAAATCAAAATCCTTTCATAAAGTTATAAACTTAATTTTCGTTTTTTATTATAAATTCTGTTTTATGTGATAAACTTTTTATAAAAAAGCTTTATTAGAGTTTGGTCAATCCGAAAAACACTAACCAAATAACTAGTTTTACCTTAAAGTAAAATTTAAGAAGTTGAAATGTCGCACAGTTTTATTTTTGCGAACAATTTATCTTTTTTAAAAAAGCTTATAAACTTAGCTTTGCTAAGTTTAAAAAGAGTCTTTGTTTCTGCAAAGCAGAAACAAAGTATCCCTCTGTTACCTAAAGGTAAGAGAGAGATGAGAAATATCAACTTTCCGTTTAAAAAATGTTTAAATGTTTATAAGAGCAAAGCTCTTATAAACATTTAAAATTAGCATAGCTAAATAATGAAATAATGATTATTGCGCAGATAATTCTTTAACTTGCGCTAATGCACTGAAACGGTCTGTAATTAAAGGAGTGTCTTGACGTGATTCTGTGAAATATTCGTTTGGACGAGGAGTACCAAAAACGTCATAAGCTAAACCTGTACTTACAAAAAGCCATCCTGCAATGAATAAAGCAGGGATAGTGATACTGTGAATTACCCAGTAACGAATACTTGTTAAAATATCTGAGAAAGGACGTTCAACCGGTTTTCCTGCCATAAGAAGATTTATCGCTTGATTATTGTCGAAATCAACGATATGTATTCTAGCCTTTTTATGAAAAGGTTTATCTAAATTTAGTTATTCTTGAATTGTTTTATAAAGAGAGTTGTGAAATTATTTGGTTAATGTACCCCCAGGGGAATTCGAATCCCCGTCTCCTCCGTGAAAGGGAGGTGTCCTAGGCCTCTAGACGATGGGGGCTATTTTGAGAAATAGCCTTGTTTTTCTATCTTTTTACTAAAATATTAGTTTATAATCGATTTTTAAAAATGTCAATTTCAAAATTAAGGAATATCTATTTGTAGAGTTTTTAAATAATAGGTAGTTTTTTGAAATGACCAACTGGAATATCTTTCCAGTCAAGAATATTAAAAATGATGGTTCTATAGACAAATTTTTTTAGAATCTCCTCAGGTTTGTATTCGAGTGTTGATCTCATTTTTAACTCTTTTTTAAATAAAAAAGTCAAACCTTCAGAATCACCAATAAACGTTTTGATAAGTTCAAAACCTAAGCCAAGTGATTCTTTAAACCAGTCTTTAAGTTCAGAAAAGATTCTTGAACTAGGAAAGAATGTGTCACCAACATACCGTCTTTTAATCACAATATAGAAATCAGAATTTCTGGCACTTGTAAAACGACGAAATCTCAACGGATCATCGGGAACTGGTTTAACTTTACTATACAAGTCATAATAGATTGACACGGCAACAAGTCGAATTTGTCCTCAACATTTACGTATAATTCGATCAAAAATAAACTCAGATGGACGACTCACAGGCTGAAAACTTTGAGGAACAAAACAAGATTCTCAGTCATTAAATGAGCCCCTTTTAAGTCAAGGAATGAGTCCTCATGTCATTCAACTCCTTTTAGAATTGGGTCTCGAAAAAACTATTCCGTACCATTTCTTTTTGGTAAGGAATTAAGATTGCACAAACAAAATATTTGTAAATGTCTTCTTTTTCCTGGGAAGAAAAAACAACTTTTCGGTTTTGCAAGTAGAAAAATTCATGCCCGTTGGTTTCAAATGGGTTTTTGAGTTTTTTTATTTTTGCAATCCAAGTGGATTTGAAGGTCATTAGCTTTAAGTCAAAAAAATCTGTAAAAAAAATGAGTTTTAAAAAGATACAGTTAAGTTCTTAATTTTAGCTTCTTAAAGAATTTTCAAAAAACTAAAGTTAAGAACCTTCTTAAAGAGTTGAGAAAAGTTCTTAACTTTAGCTTTTAAAAAAATTACCTAATCGATTTAAAATTACCCAAATCTACCTGTTGTTGATGCAATAACAAATGCAGCATAAGTAAATACGAAACCTACACTGAAGTGAGCAAGACCAACTAAACGAGCTTGTACAATTGATAAAGCAACAGGTTTATCTTTCCAGTAAACTAAGTTTGCTAGAGGAGTTTTTTCGTGCGCCCAAACAAGAGTTTCAATTAATTCTTGCCAGTAACCACGCCATGAGATTAAGAACATAAACCCTGTTGCGTAGATTAAATGCCCGAATAGGAAAACCCAAGCCCAAACACTAAGGCTGTTCATACCAAACGGGTTATAACCATTAATTAATTGAGATGAGTTTAACCATAGGTAGTCACGTAACCAACCCATTAAGTAAGTTGAAGACTCGTCAAATTGAGATACGTTACCTTGCCATAAAGTTAAATGCTTCCAGTGCCAGTAGAATGTTACCCACCCAATAGTGTTTAACATCCAGAACACAGCTAAATAGAAAGCGTCATATGCTGAAATGTCACAAGTACCTCCACGACCTGGACCGTCACAAGGGAAACTGTAACCAAAGTCTTTTTTATCCGGCATTAATTTAGAACCACGAGCGTCTAACGCACCTTTTACTAGAATTAAAGTTGTTGTGTGAAGCCCTAAAGCAATAGCGTGGTGAACTAAGAAATCCCCAGGTCCAATTGTAAGGAATAATGAGTTTTGGTTGTTATTGATTGCTTCTAACCAACCTGGAAGCCATAAACTTTGACTTGCAGAGTAAGTAATACTATCTGTTGAAGAAAGGTAGAAGTCAAATCCATATAAAGTTTTACCGTGTGAAGCCTGAATCCATTGTGCAAATACAGGTTCAATTAGAATTTGTTTTTCAGGAGTACCAAAGGCTTGCATTACGTCGTTGTGAACGTAAAGACCTAATGTGTGGAAACCTAAGAATAATGTTACCCAACTTAAGTGAGAAATAATTGCTTCTTTGTGGTCAAGAATTCGAGCTAAAACGTTTCCTTTGTTTGCAACTGGATCGTAGTCACGAATAAAGAAGATTGCACCGTGAGCAAACGCACCACACATAATGAAACCAGCAATATATTGGTGGTGTGTGTAAAGTGCTGCTTGAGTTGTGAAATCAACTGAAAGGAATGCGTAAGGAGGTAATGAGTAGATGTGTTGAGCTACCATTGAACAAATTGTACCAACAGATGCTAATGCTAAACCTAATTGGAAGTGTAACGAGTTGTTAACTGTTTCGTATAAACCTGCGTGCCCTGCACCAAGTTTCCCTGAAGGTGCAGTGTGTGCTTCAAGAATTGATTTTAAACGGTGTCCAATACCAAAGTTTGTACGGTACATGTGACCAGCTACAATAAAGATAACTGCAATAGCTAAATGGTGGTGAGCCATGTCAGTTAACCATAAACTTTGAGTTTGAGGGTGGAAACCACCTAAGAAAGTTAAAATAGCAGTTCCTGAACCTTGTGAAGTCGCAAACATGTGGCTAGCAGAATCTGGGTTTTGTGCATAAACGGCCCAGTTACCTGACCAGAATGGAGCTAATCCTGCTGGGTGTGGTAATACTGAAAGGAAGTTATCCCACCCTACGTGTTGACCACGAGATTCTGGAATAGCAACGTGAACTAAGTGACCCGTCCATGCAAGTGAACTTACACCAAATAAACCTGATAAGTGGTGGTTTAAACGAGATTCAGCATCTTTAAACCAAGATAATGAAGGTTGGAAGTTTGGTTGTAAGTGAAGCCACCCAGCAAATAAGAAAAGAGCAGATACTAATCCTAAGAAAACTGATCCTGTGTAAAGATCTTGGTTAGTACGCATTCCGATTGTGTACCACCATTGGTAAACACCTGATGTTGAAATGTTTACGGGTCCTGAAGCACCCCCACGTGTGAAGGCTTCAACAGCTGATGTACCAAAGTGTGGATCCCAAATAGCGTGAGCAATTGGACGAATATGAACTGGGTCAGTAATCCATTGTTCAAAGTTACCTTGCCAAGCAACATGGAATAAGTTTCCTGATGTCCATAAAAAAATAATAGCTAATTGTCCAAAGTGCGATGCAAAGATTTTTTGGTATAAGTTTTCCTCTGTCATACCATCATGACTTTCGAAATCATGAGCTACAGCTAGCCCAAACCAAATACGACGTGTCGTTGGATCTTGTGCTAGACCTTGACTAAACTTGGGAAACAACTTAGTTGCCATAATAGTTTCTCATAAAAATTTGATTTGCAAAGCGAACTTTGCTATTTGTTTAAGATGTTTTTATTTTAGCTTTTAAACTTGGCTCTGCAAAGTTGATTACCTAAAGGTACCAGAGAGATGCAAAGCAGAAACAAAGTTAAGTTTATTAGCAAAACGAAAACAGGAATATGGAAATAGCATATCAAAAAAGTCACCAATACTACGTATTGGCCTTATTATTAGATCTATTTGAACGATAAAGTTTTTTTTTATTTCAAAGTCATAAAAAATAATTTTTAGTTTAAAAAAAAAAAAAAAAATATTTTTTAGTTTATTGTAGTATATAACAAACTTCTTAGATACTACAATAAACTAAAAAAAAAATATAAATTTTGAATTTCACTAAAGAAGTTCATGGGGATAACCTCTTTCATTTAAAAAACAAAAAGTTTGAATGATTTTAACCTTTTGTGGATTTTTTTTTCTCTAGAATTTTATGGAGATATTTTCTAAAAGTCGAATTCAACTTTACTTCTTGAGCTTTTTTTTTGTGTTTGATTTCTAAAGCCCAAAATGAAAATATTTTTTCTCTGCTTTCTATAAAACAATTCGTTTATTATTTAAAGAGTTCTCCAGCTTTGTTGAGTTTTTATTTTGGACATTTACATAAATTTAGCTAAATTCACTTTTATTTGTAAAATTAAAGAGTTTAAAACAATTAAAATCTTACTAAAGTATTTAAGAAAATGTCAATTAAAACACAAAAAATAAAGAAAAGATAAGATTTAAAATCTTAAGCTTTTTTTAGAAAAGCTAAAAAAGGTTATATTTTTAAATGGAGTCAAAAAAAATTACAAAACGTCAATTAAAAAAGTCTAGGGGAAAAAAAAAATCAAGACAAAGTTTCGAAAATTTTGTCAACTCTCTAAGTAATTTAGAGATTGCTCAAAAAAAATTGACTCATTTATCTTTTGAAGAAGTCTTTCTTTTATTGAGTGTTATTTGTTGTTATTATCATAACCTTATTTTTGTCTGAGTTTTTTTTAAGTTTAAATTGCAATTTGAAATGCTCCAACTTTTAAAGTGAGTTTTTTTTATATCTTTTAAACTTTTTAAACGATCTATGAAATTGAAGTCCTTTTTTTTTTAAAGGAATTTATGACATAGAAATTTTCTAAGTAAAACAAATATTCTTTATTTAAACTTAACTTTTTAAAAACTTTTCGCTTGTTTTGCGAAAAAAGATTTTATAATCCGAGTTTAAAAGAGAGTTAAAAAATTTATTTATAAGAACCTCTTAAAATGGGATTCAAAAATTTTGCTAAAAATTGAAATTATGGCAATTCAAAAATATTTTTTACCTGACTTTATTGAAATTCAAAGAAAAAGTTTTTGTGAACTTTTAGACAAAGGTATCATTGAAGAGTTTTCAAAAAGAAATCCTATTAATAATGAAGAAAAAGATCTTGAATTATATTTTTATCCAGAAGCTTATAAATTGGCGGTTCCCGAATTTACACCGCGCGAAGCAATTTTAAATTCTAAAAGTTATACTTCAAAGTTATTTATTCCTGTTCAATTAACTGATAAAATTTCAAAAGTTATTAAATTAAAATGGGCTTATATTGGAGACCTTCCTCTAATGACAAAACGCGGTCATTTTATTTTAAATGGTTCAGCTCGTATCATAATTAATCAAATTATTCGAAGTCCAGGTCTCTATTATCAAAAAAAATTATACGAAACTTATAAAACAAATTGGTCAAAAAAACCTGAACGTTCATATAAAAGATCTTATGCAGATATTATCTGTTTACGTGGAACTTGGCTTAGAATTGAAATTGATAAAAGAAAAAAAATATGGGGGCAAACAAAAAGAGGACCTAAAATTCCTATTCTTTGGTTTCTTATTGGAATGGGTCTGAATGAACAAATGATATTTAATACAACTTTAAAATCAATTTTATTATTTCAAAACTTTGATGAATCTTTGAATTCTTCAAAAGATATTTCAAAATACGAAACAAACCCATCTAAAATTTGGGATGAACTGAATCAATTGATGGTTTCTAAAAGTAAATATAAATATAAAAATAAAAAAAAGAAAAAATTATCTTCGTCGACTTTAGGTCGTCAATGGCTTTTTAATAAATTTATGAATCCTAAAAACTATGATTTAGGAAAACAAGGACGTTTAGCTATTAATAAAAAACTAGGCTTAAATATAGCCTCAAATCAATTGACTTTAACTCCACAAGATTTATTATATGCTGTGAATTATTTAGTTCAAGTTGAGCAAGGCTTTAAAAATGTTGATGATATTGATCATTTAAAAAATCGAAGAGTTCGAACTTCCGGTGAACTTATTCAAATTCAAATAGGAATAGGACTTGGTCGACTTGAAGAATTGATTCGTGATAAAATGAATGAAACAAAATCGCAAATTTCATTTTTAAATTTAAAAAATAAAAAAACAAAATTATCTGAAAATAATTCTTTAGATAGAAATGAAAAAGAGATTCAAAAAAAAAATTTAAAAAATAATACAAAAATCAATTCTCAAAAGTTAACAATTAGCCATTTAATTAATACGAAACCATTAAATAGTGCATTAAGAGAATTTTTTGGTTCAAGTCCTTTATCACAATTTATGGATCAAATGAATCCTTTAGCTGAATTGACCCATAAAAGAAGACTTAGTTCAATGGGACCTGGGGGAGTGACACGTGATACAGCTACATTAGCCATTCGAGGAATTCATCCAACCCATTATGGTCGTATTTGTCCTGTTGAAACCCCTGAAGGTAAAAATACTGGATTAGTGAATTCTCTAACAACATATTCAAGAGTTAACAATCAAGGAATTTTAGAAAGTCCTTTTTATAAAGTTTATAAAGGTCAGGTTCAAAAAAATGCAGGAATGTTTTTTTTATCAGCTGAAGATGAAGATCAAATGAAATTAGCAGCTTCTGACTTATATATTTCTTCATTAAATTTTTTACCTCTTGCTGGTATTCCTGTGCGTTTTGGAGAAGATTTTTCTAAAATCCCTCGACATGAGGTTCAATATATTGGAGTTTCTCCTCTTCAAATGGTTTCTGTTGCGACTTCATTAATTCCTTTCTTAGAACACGATGATGCCAACCGAGCTTTAATGGGATCAAATATGCAACGACAAGCTGTGCCTTTATTACGACTTGATCGACCAATTGTAGGGACAGGATTAGAAGCCAGAGCCGTGAGTGATTCAGGACATATTGTTCAAACAAATTTTAGTGGTATGGTTACTTATGTGAGTGGAGAAAAAATTACTGTGACAACAGTTTTAAATCTTTAAAAAAAAAAGAAATCAAAATGAATTCTTTCTTTTCAATATTTAAATGAATCTCTAAACTTAGAGAACTCAATAAGTTTAGAAGGTTTCAAAATCATTATTTAAATTTGTAAAATATTTGAAAATACTATTATAACTCTCAAATGAATTCTCTATAAAAATTAATTATGAATAGTAACAAATCTTTTGATTTTGTTGGAAATCACAATTTTGAGACGAATTTACCTAAAACAAAAATTGTCCAAATTGATTATCCATTGGAAAGTTTTCATAGATCAAATCAAGATACAACTTTAGTACATAAACCTGCTGTATTTGAAGGTCAATGGGTTGAATCCGGTGATTTATTAGCTGATTGCTCAACAAGTGTTGGAGGTGACTTATCATTAGGTCAAAATTTATTGATTGGTTATATGCCTTGGGAAGGTTATAACTTTGAAGATGCAATTCTTATTAGCGAACGTTTAGTTTATGATGATTTATATACTTCAGTTCATATTGAAAAATATGAAGTTGAAATCCGAGAAACTGAACTTGGAATTGAACAATTAACAAGAGAAATTCCTGAAATTGAAGAAAAAGAAGTGGAACATTTAAATTCCCATGGGATTGCTAAATTAGGAAGTTGGGTTGAACAAGGTGATATTCTTGTTGGAAAAGTGACTCCGATCAAAAAAAAAGAGGAATCCCCTTATCAAAAATTACTTTATACAATTTTAGATAAAAAATTTATTCCTGTTCGTGATAGTTCTTTAAGAGCCCCTAAAGGAACAAAAGCAAAAGTAATAGATATTCAATATAATGGCTTTTCAGGAAGTATGTCGTCGAAGGGAAAAAATCAATTCAAAAATGCCAATGAAAAAGATAAATCAAAGTTATCTTTAGATCTTAAAAATAACAAAAATGTAAAACCTTCTTTGCACAATATCAAAAAAGGTTCTACATTTATTACAAAATCCAAACTTGAATTTTTAAAATCGGAAAGTCAAAAAAGTAAACCTTTTTTTAATAATCAAGGGTTACAAAGTGACAATTCTCTAAACATAAATAAAAGACATTTGAATATTTATGCGCAGCATGAACTCATGAATCAAATCAATAATATTGAATTATTACAGCAATTTCAAAATACTAAATCACCATTCAGAAAAAAACAAATTAAAAAGAGTCTTTTAAAACTTTATTCTTTTGTTGGCTTAAGAAAAAAAGAAAAGCTTTCTGCAAGTGTGACAAAATCAAATCAAGTCAATTTAGAGATTCTTTCTTCAAAGAAAGATTTCAAAAACTTGCAATCCCTTAACCTTATGAATTCTAAGAATTCAGATAAAAGTTTCAAAGAAACACAAAGTCCCGCTGAATTTTTATACCGTAAAAATTTTATGAAATTAGCTTTATCTCTTAAATCTTCGAAAAAAAATTTGATTTCTATACCAAAATTTAACTCATTTCAGGAGTTAAGCACTTTCTCATCGAATTGTCAAAAAGAGTATAAGTCTAAAAGTATTTCAATTCAAAAAAATCGAATCTTTTTTTTAAAAAATAAAATTCAAACCCCAATTCCTTCTGTTGAATCAACAAATTCCATTACCATTTATTTAGCTGACAAAAGACGAATTCAAGTTGGAGATAAAATGTCTGGACGCCACGGAAATAAAGGTATTGTTTCTCAAATTCTACCTCGAGAAGATATGCCTTATTTACCTGATGGAACTCCTTTAGATATGGTTTTAAATCCTTTAGGGGTTCCTTCACGAATGAATGTGGGGCAAATTTATGAATGTTTATTAGGCTTTGCTGGGAAATATTTAGGCGAAAAATTTAGAATTTTACCTTTCGATGAAATTTATGGTCCTGAGGCTTCTCGAAGTTTTGTTTATTCAAAATTATATGAAGCGCGTTTGAAAACTCGCTTGAATTGGTTATATGATCCTAATAATCCAGGAAAAATTAGATTATATGATGGTAGAACAGGAGATTGTTTTGATCAGAGTGTTACTGTAGGACAATCTTATATTTTAAGACTTGTTCATATGGTTGATGATAAAATTCATGCACGTTCGACAGGTCCATATTCATTAGTCACACAGCAACCTTTACGTGGTAGATCAAAACAAGGGGGCCAACGTTTAGGAGAAATGGAAGTATGGGCTTTAGAAGGTTATGGAGCAGCGTTTACTTTATTAGAAATGTTAACAATTAAATCTGATGATATGACGGGTCGAATGACATTATGGTCAAATTTACTTTTAGATAAAGATCTTTCAATTGGAACTCCAGAATCTTTTAAAGTTCTTATTTGTGAACTTCAAGCTCTTTGTTTAGATATTGGATTATTCCGTCCAAATCCTTCAAAAAATTATCGTTTAGAAAAAATCGAAAATCTTATCAATTTACGTTAAATTGATTGAAGTCTTTGAATATACTTTAAACGAAACCAATGCTTGAAAAAAAATAGGAATTGTATTTTCCAAATCAATTTGTTCAAATTCTGTATCTTAATAAAAAGAAACTTCTAAAAAATGAATTTGATCTAGAACTTCTCTACTTTCTAATTCTAGATCTTCTAAAATGGTTTCTGAATCCAATAAATCATCCCTTAAATAATCCAAATCCTCTCCTAAAAAATCCTCTTCCATATCCATATCCACATCCATATCAAACATGTTAACCTCCCTTAAAAATAATATGATTTTTTGATCAATTATACAGCTACTAAAAATCGATAACTACGGCTGAAATGATCTTTTTTATTTTTTTATATTTTGTTTTGAT
>JACCDJ010564576.1_pt1 | contig 23566 bp, 25 predicted proteins | sample 7444481 | NCBI WGS metagenome assembly JACCDJ01 (sample SAMN15323435, study PRJNA562643) | freshwater metagenome | isolation source: river surface water | place: USA:Blue River Watershed | collected 2017-08-15 | reverse complement strand
TTAACAAAATCCTTTGCAATAATGCGGCCCTCAGGATTTGCCTTTTTCCAAGCAGTCATAAACTCTTCGCTTATGCCTCTTGAAACTGAGTAATTACCTGATGGACTTACTTCGATGTGGAGTATGGAGCTCATTGTTTTCCTTACTTTCTCTGTTGTACGGGTTGATAGGACGGTGTAGCAGGTAGCGAAATTATGAATATGTCCGCAACTGGACTCATTTCGAGATTAATACTCGATTGGTTTTCAACAATAATTACGTCATTAGGCAGAAGGTTCTGGGTATCAACAACTGCTGAGCCGTCTATCACGTAGATAAAGTATTTGTTGTTGGTGTCTAGGCTTAAATTAATAGACGTCTGGGACTCAGGGCGATATCGAGAAACTAACAATCCAGGGGTTCGTGCATTGACTTTAGATTTTGGGCCAACAAGGTGTGTGACTTCGATGCCTTCAATTATTTCTTTTGTGAAGTTTGCTGAGTGATGATCTGAATAATCTGGTTCCTGAGTTAATGCTTCGTGATAGTTTGGGTCAAACCAAATTTGAAATGCACGACTGCGACCAGAAACTTTTTCATTGTGCGAGAGTCCGCTTCCAGAATAGATGATCTGCATATCTCCAGTTGTTAGGTCTTTCCATACACCCTTGGCGGTATCGAAGTGGCTGTTCTTCCCATCGAGGATGTAGGTGATGATTTCAAAACCCTGATGAGGGTGTAGACCAAACTCAAAGTCAGCCCTAAAGGTCGAATGGGACCAATAGAAGAGCTGGCCGCTCGCATCCCCATCTGCAGTGTGGCCACCGACGATCGGTTTATTGGGAGTAGCCACGTTGGCCAAGTTCATAATGATCTGATTCTCATATCGAATCAGTTTGGTATTACTGGTTTTAGTTGTCATGTCAACAAAGTAGTGGGAAGTAGTTGAAATGTCAACTAATAGCAGATACGATTTCTCCATGGGTACAAAACTGGCAAATGATTTGCAGGTAGAGGCATGGATGGCATTTCATGCGATCAGAGTTACTGTTATTCCACCATTAGCTCGTCATTTAAGTGAGCACTGCGGATTAAGCGAAGCTGAATATCAGGTCTTTATTGGCTTGCGTTCAACTCCAGATATGGAGCTAAAGCCATCACAACTGGCAGAAGAACTAGGCTGGGAGATGGGGAGACTCTCGCACCAGATTTCCAGGATGGAGACTAAGGGTTTACTTATCCGCAAACAGTGCCCAGTTGATGCAAGAAGCTGTTTCATAGGTATGACTAAAAAAGGCAAAGCGTTGATCGATAAAGCCCTTCCCTTACAACTCAAAGAAGTTAAAAGACTTTTTGGCGACGCCTTGACGAATCAACAAATGAAAAACCTCATTGAAATTTCGGAGGCGGTAGTAGAGCACGTAACTAGAGCTAAAACTAGGGAGACGACCACAAAGTGAACACTTTCATGATTGTTGCAACTTTTAAAGAAGGCGTTACACAAGAAGAAATTCGAGCACTGATTCCGGCAGAGCAGGTGCAGGCTAAAGCTTTAGTGGAGCAAGGAGTTCTAGGATTTATCAAAGTGGCGATGCCTAAGCGCACGGTGTTTCTTGAGGCATTTGGCGAAGATGATGCGAGTGTCTTATCGGCTATTCAATCTCTCCCATTTTTTGCCATCTGGGATATCGAAGTTTTTCTCACGACGCCACCAGCGGGAACCAGCGTATAAAAGTTCATACAAGTGTTTACAACTTTGTATGGGAAGAAGTACGGGAAATCCTAGAAATTAGGCCGGGAGTGAAATTTTCCGGCTTATAGGGCGACTCTTCTTTACATAATAGTTACTGCGAGTAACCAAATATTTATGCCATAATTCAATTGCACTACGGGTTTGGTAGTAATTGGGACTTGGTTAATTTCCAAGTCCCAATTGCTTTTCAAGATAGTTTGTATCCACAAGCAGCCCTATTTAGAAATTTCGTGAGTTGGTAATTGTATAACTTCGCTCCCGTGTTGGGGGCGTGTTGTAATTGGCAGCAATCGTGTTTACCAAACCCGCGGTGCGGGTTCAAATCCCGTCGCCTCCACCACAGTCTTAACTGTCTCAGCTCGATCTATTGGTAATGATCAAAAGAGTTGCCGCAGATATGCATGGGAGGGCCTCGAGAGATCGGGGCCCTTTCCAATTACATGGAAATAGGGCGAATCTTCTTTTCAAAATTATTAGTAATCAATTGCCTCTACTGATGCTTTAATTATTGGAAGCGCCTCATCAAGGTTTTGCAAGAATGATGCACCGACTTGTATCCATACTCCACGAATTAACAAGTTAATTCGCCACACGTGCATTTCAGCTGCTGACGTGCCATCTTCTAAAATGTAAGCCGAAGTCTCCTCAATACCTGGTAAATCAATAGGAGATTCACCTGCCGCTATCCAGGACTGCTTGCGTTCATCCCAAACATTTTCAGAATTTGAAGCCCAGAGAATTGTTCCACCAACCTCGGCTACCTGAATTCCATAGGTACAGGCAATTCCTCCATTATCGATTGCTGCAGCCAAATCTGTATTAGGGGAAGGTTGCCAATCAGTAGGTACAAACTTTGATCCAAGAACTTGTGCATCAAATTCACTGATTACTCCAGCGATTTCACAACTCGCCGGAACCTTTCCTGCAACTGTTTCTACGCCGTCGGAGTAGACGCGAGTATCAGAAGAACCACAACCAGAGAGCAAGAGAGCGGAGAGAAGAACAAATACTCGAAGTTTCATTCTTGACTTTATCACACAAGAATTGGAATTGTGTTAGTAGGAGCCGAGGCAGCGCTCATAACTAGTTAGAAATCTGACCCGGCTTATAGGGCGACTCTTCTTTTAATTAGGGGGGCGCAGGTTGAATTTTTCTCAATCGATAACTTCGCCAATCTAACTAATTGATACGCCTCCCCACCAGCGGCAACCTTTCGAATTCACAATTTCTTTCATTTGTCAGGGCCTTTGAGACTGCATTAGCACTGTTGTATAGTGAATGCATGCATGCACGCTGGAAGAAAACCTTCTCCGCGTTACTGACCGTTTCATTTCTTTCGACCCTTCCTCATAGTTATGCAAGCCAAACGAAGACTTTGACGGTATTTGCTGCATCTAGCTTGGCCGATAGCTTAACTTATCTAGGTCAGGCATTTGAAAAAAAACATTCGGGCGCTACAGTCACTTTTTCATTCCTGGCATCGCCTACTTTGGCAAGGCAGATAAATGCAGGAGCGCCAGCTGATGTCTTTGTTTCAGCCTCAAAAAAAGATATGCAACGCACATCGGTGCGAGTTCATGCCTATGAAAATTTTGTATCAAATCGCATTGTACTTGCCGTACCCGTGAAGAATCCTTTTAAAATTGAGCGGATCAAGGATCTTAATAAACCGGGCCTTAAGTGGATTCAGTGCGCACATGAATTGCCTTGCGGAAGTGCTGCTGATGCCGCACTTGCATCAGATGGAAAAGTAATTTCAAAACCTGTGTCGCTTGAACCTAAAGCTTCGGGGGTCATCGCCAAACTTATGCAGGGTGAAGTCGATGCGGCGCTTGTTTACCACACAGATGTAGTCAAAAATCATAAAGCGTTAAAAGAAATAGTTTTCAGTGATCGCCATGCATCAACGACAAACTATTCGATCGCAATCATTTCCGACGGGAAACAGAAGGTACTCGCCCGCACTTTTGTAGATTTTCTTAAATCCTCGCAAGCGGGTTCGTATCTGCGCAGAAGCGGTTTTGGAATTATTTCATGAATCATCGCCGAATAGATAGGACTAGCGGCGCTCTTGCCATCTTAGCAAGTTTTCTACTCATAGCGCCGATGATTGCATTATTAGCAAAAGTGCCTTGGAGTTCCTTTACAAGCCGTTTGACCCACGATCAATCAGTTTCTGCAATTCAACTTTCCTTGTGGAGTTCGTTATTGGCAGCAGGTATATCGGTTGTATTAGGCGTTCCACTTGCCTGGGTTTTGGCCAGAGGGAACGAACGAATTACCAATATTTTGCGCCCGATAGTTCTGGCTCCCATCGTTTTGCCGCCCACAGTTGCAGGCATGGCGTTGCTCGCTCTACTCGGGCGAGATGGACTAATGGGTAAATACATTTACCAAGCAACAGGATGGTCGATGCCATTTACCAGTGTCGCAGTTGTTGTCACAGGTGTTTTTGTAGGAATGCCCTTTCTCGCTTTGATTGTTGAATCTAATTTTCGCCATCTGCCAAAGGACCTCGAAGAGGCAGCAATGATTGATCGTGCTTCAACTCGAGATGTTTTTTCTTTGGTAGCACTGCCTCAAATGCGCAATGGCATTGCTACTGGTGCGGTTCTGGCATGGGCCAGAGCTTTAGGTGAATTTGGTGCAACTATGATGTTTGCAGGTTCATTGCCCGGACGCACTCAAACGTGGGCAATGCAGGTATACATAGACATGGATATTGACACGGGAAGTGCATACACATTGAGTGCGGTCATGTTAGTTATTGCGGTCTCAGTTGTTTTCGCACTGAGAAAACTACTGACCCAGGCGATTACTTCATGACAACTCGGGTTTTTGTTGTGGATGACCACGAACTTGTCCGGCGGGGATTGATTGAAATTATTGATACTGAAGAAGATTTAAGCGTTGTTGGCCAAGCAGGAGATGTGCAGGAAGCTCTTCTAACGCTTGCATCTATTACCGCCGACGTTGCCGTCCTTGATGTGCGTCTACCAGATGGAAGTGGGATCGAACTCTGTCGTGAGATTAGATCCCTTTATCCAAATGTAAAGGTATTAATGCTGACTTCCTTTCTCGACGATGAAGCAATCCTTGGTGCAGTTCTGGGTGGGGCTAGTGGATATGTGATTAAAGATATTAAGAATTTGGATTTGCTTGAGACTATTCGCAAAGTCGCCGCGGGAGAAACCCTCTTAGATATAGCTCTTGTCTCGAATGTCACAAGTCGCTTGCGCAAAGTGGCTAGCCCTGCGAGTGAAATTTATGAACTCACCGATCAAGAACAGAGGGTGCTAGAACATATTGGCCGAGGTTTAACGAACCGCCAGATTGCAGAATCGATGTGCTTGGCGGAGAAAACTATTAAGAATTATGTCTCTTCACTTCTTGGAAAACTTGGCTTAGAACGAAGAACTCAAGCAGCCGCGCTGGCAGCACGATTAGGTTTAGGTAGGGATTAGTACCGAGCAACCCAAAGAGCCCGAGTTCCTAGCGGCTCCTTCTTAGTTATAGAAAAAGTTCCGTTGCATTCCTTCGCCCGATCTTCCAAATTTAGTAATCCACTCTTACGGCGTCCTTCAATGTAGCCAATTCCATCATCACTAATTTGAACATCGAGTTGCCCCTCACTTGAAGAAATAATCACATCAATATGACGACAACCTGCGTGCTTCATGGCATTCGTAAGAAGTTCTCTAACGACGGCAATTGTATGTTCACTTAGGGCCCCATGAACAGAGGCATCAATTGGGCCTTGAAATTCACAGGAAATATGGATTGCATTCTTGCCCTGAAAGATTGCAATCTCTTCTTGAATACGTCCACGTAACCCGGCAGTGGGACCCGGTATCTGAAGTTCAAAGATTGTGTTGCGGATTTGTTGCACAGTTAAATCTAGATTATCAATAGTCTCCTGAATAATCGTGAGGTCTCGCATTGGCACAAGTTCGTTCTTAGCTACTGCTTGAAGTGAGAGTCCAGTTGCAAAAAGACGTTGAATCACTAAATCATGGAGATCACGACCAATACGATCACGTTCTGCTAGAACATCAATTTGGTTCTGTGCCGCCTGTCCTCGGGCGCTATCTATTGCGATACCTGCAGCAGAAGCAAGCACTGTAACAAGCTGTTCATCTTCTTCCGTAAATTCTAAACCACCTTTTTTCTCGGTGAGATAAAGACTTCCATACACTTCATCTCGGATGCGGATTGGTACTCCAAGAAACGAATTCATGGCAGGGTGGCCATCTGGAAAACCTACAGATTCCGCACTGCTTTTAATAGATGCCAAGCGCAAGGGAGTGGGATGTTTAAGTAAATGCCCGAGGAGCCCTTTACCTTCAGGAAATCTTTCTATCTCATCCGCAGATTCTTCACTTAATCCAACGTAAGTAAAAGTTTCAAGTGCTCCGTCAGAACTTATGGTACCTAATGCGCCATAGGTCGCTTCAGAAATAATTACTGCGTTCTCAATTAAGCGTCTCAAAGATTCCCTGAGGTCTTCGCCTTTTGCGACATCAATGACGGCATCCGAGAGAGCGCTTAATCGACTGACAACCATGGGGGAAGTCTGCCTAAACATGGCAAAGATTGCGAGTTAGCTGCGTTTTTCAGCCGCAGATCTAGCGTAGAACCACCAGGCAACGCATGCACCCATGATTGCAAATACTGCCACACCGAGGAAGAAGCTCTTAGGTGCCACAAATGATAGGAGCACTCCGAAGCCGAAAGGACCAAATGCTGCAATAGCTCCGGTCCATCCGATAACTCCGCCTGCTTGTCGAGGTGCGAAAATCATCGGCATCTGCTTAAAAGTACTGGCATTTCCAACACCAGCGAAAAAGAAGATAGCCATCATTCCCCAAAAGAATGACATGAAGTCATCACTATTTTGTGGAGAAAGTTGGAAAGCTGTAAAAATTGATGAGCCTGCGATTCCGACACCCGAAACGAATGTCAGAATTCCACCGCCTAGCCGATCAGCAAAAGGTCCACTAACTACACGTGCAGCTGAACCAATCAATGGACCGTAGAAAGCAAACTTCACAGGGTCTGGCGCATTTGCAAACTCGCCAAATAGATTTTTAATAAGCAATCCGAATTGTGCTGAAAGTCCTGAAAATGTTCCGAAAGTCATCACGTAAAGAAGTGTCATCAACCAGGTGTGCTTATTCTTGAAAATATCTAATTGATCGCTTACTCCACGAGCTTTAATTGGGACGCTCTTGAGCATTGTCCAGGCAAGTACAACTGCAACGAGAACAAAGGGCACCCACAAGAGCCCTGCATTTTGATACCAAGCGAAGGTGTCTATGCCTTTATCTTTATTGACGAAATGTTGTGGTGCTCCCAGAGTTGCACCAAACATTGCAGATGCAACGATAAGTGGCGTTACAAATTGCACGATACTGACACCAAAGTTACCAATACCTGCTTGAAGACCTAATGCCATTCCTTGCCTAGATTTAGGAAAGAAATATGAGGTACTCGGCATGAAACCGGAGAATATTCCGCCACCTAAACCAGAGAGGAATCCAAGTGCAAGCAGACCGATAAATGGCGTAGATGGATTGCGAACCGCAACTGACCAACCTATGAGTGGAAGTAGTAACAGCGCTGTTGAGTACGTGACAAGTTTGCGTGTTCCAAGGATTGGTGGAAGGAACATCCATATCAAACGTAAACCTCCGCCTGCCAATCCGGGCATTGCGGCTAACCAGTAAAGTTCTTTCTTGCTTAGATCGAAACCTAAGTTATTTAATTTTGGCGCTAAAGCAGAAACCAAAAACCAACTGATGAATCCCAAAGTAAGTGCGTAGGTCGTAACCCAAAGAGTGCGCCAAGCAATTTTCGAATCCCATTTGCCCTCTTCGTTGGGATCCCAACCCTCAAGCCACTTACTGGAATCGTTCGTCTTTGAACCTTTCGCATTCATGTCATGCTCCAATCGTAAGTGAGGTATTGGTATCAATTCTGTTTTCTAAATGTGGACTTTCTTTTGAGAGTAGGCGCATGATGACAACATGCATACATGCGCTTGCGGTAAGGGTGAGAAGAAATAGGACGATGAAAGTTGATTGTGGAAGCCCTGTCCTTTCACGCACGAATACAAAAAGAGGAGGCAGAAGGAAACCACCGAGCGCTCCGAGCGTGCCGACAAGCCCACCTACAGCGCCGACATCATGTGGGAAATATTCTGGAATGTGTTTGAAGACTGCCGCTTTCCCAATTCCCATGGCGCAACCAACAACAAAGAGCAAAGCGGTGAACTGTCCGACACCTAAGGAATAGGGAAGGACGTTCTTTGGACCATCTGGAGTTTCAAGAACTATGTAGCCAAAGGGTGCAGCTAGAAGAAGAAGTGCAAAAATCATTGTTGAAAAAGTTCCGTACATTAATTTACGCGCCCCGATCTTGTCTGACAGATATCCACCTAAGGGGCGAAGCAAGGATGCTGGGAAGATGAAGAGCGCAGTCAGCAATGCTGCGTCATGAAGATTGAGTCCGTAGACAGTTACGTAATATTTTGGCATCCAAGAGGCAAGAGCTACGTAGGCTCCAAAAACTACGACATAGTACAAACTAAAACGCCACACTTGAATGTGTCGTAACGGCAAGAACATTTCTTTGAGACGTCTCGACTCTTGGATTTTTTCATTATCTGAGGGAGTGAAAAAGAAGATTGCAATGGCGGTGAGAACTAACAGAACTGAATATAAAGCTGGGACGAAACGCCATCCACCAGGAATAATTCCACCTAGATATGAACCGCCGATTGTGCTTGCTATGACAGCGGGGCCTATGAATTTTGTAGCAGATGCTCCAACATTTCCCGCACCAAATAATCCTAGTGCAAAGCCTTGTCGTTCACGTGGAAACCAGTGAGAGTTCCATGCGATACCAACGCTAAATAAGTTACCAGCAAAACCAATGAGAAAAGCTAGTACGAGTAACCAATGATAATTGAGAGTCATGTGCGCTAATAAATATGCAGGCACTGAAGTCACCAACAACATGGCTATGGTTACACGTTTTCCACCTATGCGATCGGCGAGAACTCCAAGAAAGAGTCGCCATATGGAACCGTTAAGGATTGCTACTGAGGAGAGCCAGGCCAGTTGAGAATCTGAAATTCCAAATTCTTTTTGAATAGGAATTCCAAGAACTCCGAACATCAACCACACGGCAAACATAAGGGTAAAGGCAAAAGTGGATAGAGTTAGCACTCGAGTGGATCCAGTACGCACGGGCATGGTCCCTCCTCTTTATTAGTATTCATTAATATTTCTTATATGCTTCTAAATGGAAATCTCTCATAGTCAATCGGCTTGAAAATAGGGTCTTTAGACCTATGTTTCATAATGCATCCTTGGGCCACACTGCAACCATGGGAAGAACTGATGATGTACCTAATGGGACCGAAGAAGCGCTTATAAAATTCGGACGCTTCTTTGCAGGCGGGGAAGTTTCTAAAGATTTGTTGTCAGTGACTAAAGCTGGTGGGCGCGAAGGTGATGTTTTCTATCGAGACCGTTGGAGTCATGACAAAGTTGTTCGTTCAACGCACGGTGTGAACTGCACAGGATCATGCTCTTGGAAAGTGTATGTAAAAGATGGAATCATCACGTGGGAAACTCAGCAAACAGATTATCCATCAGTTGGTTCAGATTCTCCTGAATACGAGCCACGTGGATGCCCACGAGGCGCTGCATTTTCTTGGTACACCTATTCGCCAACTCGTATCCGCTTTCCCTATATTCGCAGTGTTTTATTGGAAATGTATCGTGAAGCTAAGGGTCGTTTAGGTGACTCTGTACTTGCGTGGGCTGATGTTGTAGATAATTCGGAAAATCGCCAGCGCTACCATCGTGCTCGAGGCAAAGGTGGATTAGTCCGCGTGAGCTGGAGCGAAGTTTCTGAAATTATTGCGGCGGCCCATGTTCATACTATTAAGAAATATGGACCGGATCGCATCTTTGGTTTCTCACCAATTCCTGCAATGTCAATGGCATCCCATGCCGCCGGTGCTCGCTTCATCTCCTTAATGGGCGGATCGATGCTGTCTTTTTACGATTGGTACGCAGATCTTCCTGTTGCCTCGCCTCAAGTTTTCGGAGACCAAACTGATGTTCCTGAATCGGCGGATTGGTTTAATGCCTCCTACTTAATTATGTGGGGATCAAATGTTCCCGTGACTCGGACACCTGATGCACACTTCATGACAGAGGCGCGTTATAAAGGTCAAAAAGTTATTGCGATTAGTCCCGATTATGCCGACAACACGAAATTTGCGGATGAATGGGTCGCGCCACATCCAGGTACAGATGGAGCGCTAGGTATGGCGATGGGCCATGTAATCCTCAAGGAATTCTTTGTTGATAAGCAGGTGCCACGTTTCCAGGATTATGTAAAGAAATTTACGGATTTGCCGTATTTGGTTTCATTGCGCAACAAAGACGGTTCATGGGTTCCAGATAAATTTCTTGTAGCATCAGATTTAGGCGATGTTTCAGAAGGTTCACGATTTAAGACGGTGGTTTTAGATTCCAGTACTGGTGAAACTTTCGTTCCCAATGGTTCACTCGGACATAGATATAACGACTCTTCAACGGGGAAATGGAACCTTGATCTTGAGGGCGTAGATCCTCTTTTGAGCGTTTACGGTAAGAAAGGAGCGGTATCAGCTCCTGTTCTCATGCCACGTTTTGATCAAGGTCAAGAAGTTTCAGAAAGCGGTGGCGTCCTGGCTCGCGGAGTGCCTGTAATTGAAATAGCAGGGAAAACTGTCACGACAGTTTATGACTTGATGTTGGCTCAGTACGGCGTTGCTCGTGATGGCCTTGATGGTGATTGGCCAGAAGGTTATGACGATCGTTCTCCTTACACGCCATCATGGCAAGAAGAAATAACGAGCGTTCCTGCTGTTCAGGCCATTCGAATAGCACGTGAATTCGCACAAAATGCAATCGACTCTGAAGGTCGTTCAATGATTTTGTTGGGAGCCGGAACCAATCATTGGTTCCACTCCGACACCATGTATCGCACATTTTTGGCACTTGTCACTCTGACAGGTTGCCAAGGAGTTAACGGCGGAGGATGGGCACATTATGTTGGACAAGAAAAATGTCGCCCCGTCACCGGATGGGCACAACTCGCCTTTGGTGCAGATTGGTCTCGCCCTGCACGACAGATGATTGGTACCGCGTTTTGGTATGTATCAACTGATCAATGGCGTTATGACACTTTGGGCTCAGATTTATTAGCAACTCCATTGGGAGAAGGACGATTCAAAGACATGACTGCGATTGACGTTATTGCTCAGTCTGCACGGATGGGATGGATGCCTTCATATCCTTCGCTCAATCGCAACTCTTTAGACCTTGTAGATGAGGCTCGCGAAAAAGGCGTTGATCCTGCACAACATGTGATTAACGAGCTTAAAAGTGGGGATCTACAATTTGCAATTGAAGATCCCGATGCTCCAGAAAACTGGCCACGTGTTCTAACCGTTTGGCGTGCGAATATTTTGGGTTCATCAAGCAAAGGAAATGAATATTTCCTCAAGCACTTATTGGGAACAGATAACTCAGTAAGAGCAAATGAGAATGAGCCAGATGCTAGACCTAAGGATGTTAAATGGCACGAAGATGCACCTGAAGGAAAGTTAGATCTTCTGGTATCGGTTGACTTCCGAATGACAAGTACGGGGCTTTTCGGAGATATTTTGTTGCCCGCTGCAACATGGTATGAAAAACATGATCTTTCGAGTACAGATATGCATCCTTTTGTTCATGCATTTACTCCTGCTATCAATCCGCCATGGGAAACTAAAACTGATTATGAGATTTTCCAGATGCTCGGCCGCCAAGTTTCCGAACAAGCTAAAGGACATTTAGGTGAACGAGAAGATCTCGTTGTTGTTCCTCTTTTGCATGACACACCAGATGCAATGGCAACTCCTGGTGGCGTAGTTCTTGATTGGAAGAAAGGTGAAGTTGAACCTATTCCAGGAGTCACGATGCCTAAACTTGTGGTTGTTAAGCGTGACTACTCGCAAATTGGCGAAAAGATGGCCGCACTTGGGCCACTGATCGACACACTCGGGACAAATACAAAAGGTGTTCCCGTAAGCGTTCTTCCTGAAATTGAATTACTACGACATAGCAACGGAGTCGCATCGACAGGAGTGGGGGCAGGTAGGCCATCACTTGCGCGAGATGTAGATGCGTGCGAAGCAATCCTCGCTCTTTCTGGCACCACAAATGGGCGAGTTGCAGTAGCAGGATTCAGAGCACTGGAAAAAAGGACAGGTCAGAAACTTACCGATCTTGCCTTGGATAATGAAGGAAAACGAATTACCTTCGCTGACACACAAGCCAGGCCCGTTCCTGTTATTACTAGTCCTGAGTGGTCTGGATCAGAACATGGTGGTCGCCGATATACGGCATTTGCAATCAACGTTGAAAGATTAAAACCTTGGCACACCCTTACAGGACGCCAGCATTTCTTTATTGACCACGACTGGATGAGTGAACTCGGAGAGCAGTTACCTGTCTTTAGACCACCGCTGAATATGCATCGAATATTTGGAAGTCAAGGTGATGGAGTCGCAAAAGAAGTGACAGTCAGGTACCTCACGCCTCATTCAAAGTGGTCTATTCACTCTGAGTATCAAGACAACCTCTTCATGCTCTCTCTTTCTCGAGGAGGACAAGAGATTTGGATGAGTGTTGAGGATGCAGAAATTATTGGCGTGAAAGATAACGAGTGGATTGAGGCTTACAACCGCAACGGAGTAGTCGTAGCTCGTGCATGCATTTCACACCGTATGCCATCCGGAACGGTCTTTATGTATCACGCGAAAGATCGTGTCGTTGACGTTCCGCTGGCAGAAACTTCGGGCAAGCGAGGCGGAATTCATAATTCGCTCACGCGCCTCGTGATTAAACCAACTCACCTAATCGGCGGATATGCGCAACTCACATTCGCTTTCAATTATCTCGGACCAACCGGCAATCAACGTGATGAAGTTACGGTTATTCGCCGCCGATCACAAGATGTGGAGTACTAATGAAGGTCATGGCCCAAATGGGCATGGTGATGAATCTCGATAAATGCATCGGGTGCCACACATGTTCTGTAACGTGCAAGCAAGCGTGGACTAATCGTTCTGGTTTGGAATACGCCTGGTTTAATAATGTTGAGACCCGTCCAGGGCAGGGCTATCCACGTAGATACGAAGATCAGGGAAAAGCTAAAGGCGGATGGGTTCGCACTCGAGGTGGACGTATTCGTCTGAAGGGAGGAAGCAAAGCACGACGTTTGCTCTCCATTTTCTCCAATCCTCGCATGCTCAGTATCAAGGATTATTACGAACCTTGGACGTATGAGTATGACAATTTAATTTCCGCACCTCTTGGTCAGCAAACTCCAGTTGCCCGACCTAAATCTCTTTTAACAGGCAAGCATATGAAAATTGAGTGGTCTGCAAACTGGGATGATGATTTAGGAGGAGGACCGGAAAATATTGAAAATGATCCGATTCTCCAAAAGTTGTCAGAAGATGTCACAACGAAAGTGAAATTGGCATTTGAAGAAACCTTCATGTTCTATCTGCCGCGAATTTGCGAACACTGTTTGAATCCTGCTTGCGTTGCGGCCTGCCCGTCAGGTGCAATGTATAAGCGCGCTGAAGATGGCATCGTCCTTGTCGACCAGCAACAGTGCCGCGGGTGGCGCATGTGTGTTTCTGCTTGCCCGTACAAAAAGATTTATTTCAATCATAAAACTGGCAAAGCTGAAAAATGCACCATGTGTTACCCACGTCTCGAAATCGGATTGCCAACAGTTTGTTCTGAGACTTGCGTTGGTCGCCTTCGTTACCTTGGCCTCTTCCTTTATGACGCAGATAAAGTTCTAGAAGCTGCATCTATTGAAGATGAGAAGGCTTTGTATCAAGCCCAACTTGACTTACTTCTGGACCCTAATGACCCAGAAGTTTTAGCTGCTGCCCGAGCCGAAGGAATCCCTGAGGATTGGTTGCTCGCCGCACAGAATTCTCCAGTATATAAATTAGCAAAGGTATACAAAATTGCGCTTCCGCTTCATCCTGAATATCGCACAATGCCTATGGTTTGGTATGTACCACCACTTTCTCCGATTGTTGATGTCTTAACAGAAACTGGTCATGACGGAGAAGAAGTCGGTAATCTTTTTGGTGCGATCAACGCATTACGCGTACCACTTGCATATTTGGCTGAGCTTTTCTCCGCGGGTGATATTGAAGTTGTAGAAGGAACCTTGCGCAAGCTTTCGGCGATGCGCTCGTATATGCGAGACATAAATCTTGGTCGCGAACCACGGCCGGAAATTCCAGAAGCAGTCGGCATGACGCAGGAATCCATTTACGAGATGTACAGACTCCTGGCCATTGCCAAGTATGAAGATAGATATGTCATTCCTGCAGCCCACTCAGAGCAAGCTAGAGAACTTGAGAATATGGGTTGCTCATTAGATGGAGTTGATACGGGAGAGAAATTTGGAGGGCCTTTTGGACAGGCCTCTGGAAATCCGGTCCCAGTTACCATTGAAAACTTCCACATTATGAGAAATCGGCAGACCAAATGAGCATCGCTATCGCTCGAATTATCGCTTCATCCTTGCTGGTTTATCCCGATCAAAAGTACGTTGAAGCGCGGGATGAAATGATTGCTTTGGCTAATCACATCGAGCCAGCGCTGGCAGAACCGTTCAAAGCGTTCTTTAACGCCACGGCATACTTAACACTCGAAGACATCCAGAAGCATTACGTAGAGATTTTCGATATGCGTCGCAGGTGCTCAGTATTCCTCACATCGTGGACTCATGGCGATACTCGAAATCGTGGAATGGCTCTTGTTTATTTCAAGGAAATTTACAAACGTTGCGGTGTAACAATTACCGATGAAGAACTCCCTGATCATCTGGCGGTAGTGCTTGAATTCGCCGCTTTGAAGAATCCGGATGAGGGAAGTCTTCTCCTAGGAGAACATCGTGCGCCAATTGAACTGCTCAGAGATTCATTGCATAGTGCGAATTCGTATTATGCATTCGTCTTGGACGCAGTGGTTGCAACATTGCCACGCATGACTCCGGAAATTGAAAAACGGGCACGTGATCTGGCAATCACTGGTCCGCCTCAAGAATTTGTCGGTTTAAGTGGCGCCGTGACGATTGCTATAGAACCTTTCTCATCGCATGGTTCCGATATTTTACAAGGAGCACGTTCATGACTTCATCTAGCATTTTACTTTGGTCTGTCTTGCCGTACCTGGCAATCTCTTCATTTGCTATCGGTCTAGTATGGAGATATCGCTACGACAAATTCAGCTGGACCACACGGTCTTCGCAAATATACGAAGGAAAACTTTTAAGTTTCGCTGGCCCCATGTTTCACCTTGGCCTTTTTGCTGTAATCGGTGGGCATATTGTTGGTTTATTAGTTCCACAGTCTTTCACAGAGTTGATTGGATTGAGCCAAGAGGCATATCATTTTGGTGCGGTATCGATGGGCGGACTTGCAGGTATTGCAACTGTGACTGGAATCTTCCTACTCATTTATCGTCGGCGAACAACTGCTACGGTTTTTGCTTCAACTACGAAGAACGACAAGACAATGTATGTGTTCCTAGTAGCAACACTTTTTGCCGGATGCAGTGCAACACTTTCAAGTGCGGGTGTAATTGGAGAAGAGCATAATTACCGTGAGACAGTGGCACCTTGGGTGCGCTCGATATTGTTACTACGTCCAGATGGCGCTCTTATGCAGAGCACCCCTCTTGCATTCAGAATTCATGCTGCTCTCGCGATGGCACTGTTCATTATTTGGCCTTTCACGCGTCTAGTTCACGCCCTGAGTGCACCAGTTGGATATCTATTTCGCCCATCATTGATATATCGCACTCGTAATAACGAGGGAACAAGTGGAAATCGCAAACCTCGTCCAGGGTGGGAACGCATTAAGTATTGATACTGTTCCAATAGTCGATGACGTCCGAAGGAGTACTACGATTTCTATCCCTCCACTTGTTTATGCTGGACCTGAGTTAACTCCCATAGGCGCGCACGACTTACAAGCACAATTGTTGGATGAATATGTGCGCAATGGATAAATTGTGGAGTGCGCTCATACTTACAGGTGGCACGAGTAAGAGATTTGGGTCAGATAAATCAGAAGCCATCTTCAACGGAAAGGCACTGATTGATTTTCTGATTTCATCTCTTCCGGCCGACGTTGCCGTAGTTATTGTTGGGCCCGACCGCGATGAATTCCCTTCCACGATTCAAATGATTAAAGAAGATCCGCCTGGAGGAGGCCCTGTTGCCGGTATTGCTGCTGGCTTACCTCTTATTGAAACAGAGTATGTGGCAGTTTTGGCAACAGATATGCCCTACTCGACAGGCTTAGTTCCACTTCTTTTGTCAGGTCTATCCAATGAGGTAGAGGCAGTCCTCGCCGTCGATGGCGAAGGTTTTCAACAGCCGTTTTCTGGCGTTTATCGAGTGTCCTCACTGTTGAGAGTTCTAGGAACCAAAGAGCTATTGATGGGTCGATCCATGCGCAGCGTGCTTGTTGAACTAAAGGTGAAGGAAGTTTCACTACATGCAGATGACTCTCGTTTACTCTTAGATATTGATACGCGCGAGGATTTGATTAAAGCCGTAGCCGATACAGATCCGCACAAACCTCCCTGTAATGAAAGTGAGAATTCATGAGTACCTTGCGCGAAGCACAGTGGGGTCTTGCTCGTATTGCGGCCAGTAAGAGCGTTACTCGATTGCCGTCAGAGGTTGTGAGGCTATCCGAATGTGCCGATCGCACTCTTGCTGCGGATATTCTGGCACTGGTGGATCTACCAACTTATGAGACATCAGCAATGGATGGGTATGCAGTTTCCGGTATTGGACCATGGGAAATTGTTGGCGATGTGAAAGCGGGCGCCCCTATGAGCCAAGTACTGGAAAGTGGTACCGCAGTTCGAATTGCAACCGGTGCGGTAATTCCAGAAGGAACTTTTGGTGTTGTTCGTTGGGAGTTAGCCGATGTTGTCGATACAACTCTTAACGCTATCGTTCATGAAGGTGGTGAAATTCGCCCAGCTGGGTTGGAGTGCCGCAAAGGTCAAGTTATTGCACATGCAGGAACGGTTCTGACTCCAGCATGGATTGGATTACTTGCATCAACTGGTTGGGATCAATTAGAAATTACTTGTAAGCCTAAAGTTGAAATAATTCTGTTGGGCGATGAAATTCAACTAGCGGGAATTCCTGCCGATGGCTTAGTACGCGATGCCCTTGGCCCACAATTGCCGATGTGGCTTGCACGAATGGGCGCAGAAATTGTAGCGATGAGTTATGCTGCCGATGAGCTTTCGTTAGTAGTGGACGCAATTGCACTCGCGCGCACTCGCGCCGACATCATTGTGACGACGGGCGGCACAGCAGATGGTCCACGCGATCATTTGCATAGTGCGCTAGAACAACTTGGCGGCGAACTTATTGTTGATCGCGTTAAAGTCAGACCAGGGCATCCAATGTTGTTAGCAAATATTGATTCTGTAGCACTTCTTGGACTTCCAGGAAATCCGCAATCGGCAATTGTCGGCTTAATGAGCCTTGGGCAACCTGTGATTGATGCTCTCTTGGGTCGACCTTTGAGGGAATTGGAGAATGTAATCACCGCCAAGGAGATTAAGGCGCGAGAGGATTTCACACGATTGGTCCTTGGGACGATTAGTGAAGGGCGTTTCAATGAAGGTGAACATCTGGGTTCTGCGATGTTGCGCGGATTAGCGCACGCAACGGGATTTGCAGTAGCTCCTAGCGGGGATTGTGTCTCTGGTTCACAAGTGCAATGGCTCCCACTTGCCTGACGTACAATTGCAATCATGACTACAGATCCCACTTTCACTCATTTGGATGATAAAGGCCAAGCCCGCATGGTTGATGTAACCAATCGCGATATCAGCGTTCGCACCGCGACAGCTTCTGGTTGTGTGAAACTCTCCAGCACTGTTGTTGCGCTTTTGCGTGAAGGTGGGGTTCCCAAAGGTGATGTCCTAGCAGCTGCACGTGTTGCTGGAATTTTGGGGGCGAAACGTACTCCAGATCTCATCCCTCTGTGCCATCCCATCGCTTTGCATGCAGTGGTTGTGGAATTAGAAATTACTGATGCCGGTGTCTCCATACGCGTTTCAGTGAAGACAGCAGATCGCACAGGTGTTGAAATGGAAGCTCTCACCGCAGTCTCTGTTGCAAGCTTGACTGTTATTGACATGGTTAAAGCTTTAGATCCCTCCGCATCAATTTGCGATGTACGAGTTGAAACAAAATCTGGTGGTCGCAGCGGGGATTGGGTGCGAGATTGAACACTTATAGCGCAAAAGTTATTACCGTAAGCAACCGTGCATCAGCTGGAGTCTATGAAGATTTGAGCGGAAGAAATCTCGCTGAAGGCCTGAGGGCGTTGGGTTATTCGGTAGTTGGAGTAGTGATTGTGGTCGATGATGCTGCACTCATTGCCCTTGAAATATCGCGCGCGCTGGAATCTGAGATTGATTTAATTGTCACAACGGGTGGTACGGGTGTGTCTGCTTTGGATGTGACTCCAGAGGCAACGGCTCCTTTTATTGAGAAACTTATTCCAGGTTTTAGCGAAGCCCTACGGGCGCACTCGCGAGTTTCGGTTCCCACGGCAGATCTCACACGCGGATTAGTTGGTACGCATGGAACTTCTCTCATCATCAATTTGCCGGGTTCACCAGGAGGAGTTCGCGACGGTTTGCTCGTTATCGAACGCCTAGCTGCCCACGTCTTAGATCAGACACACGGAATTGATCACGCACAAGAATGATTACAGCACTCGTCAGTGACGAACCCATCAGCGCATCTTCCTACGGAGCACTTGTCGCCTCTGATGCCTTTGGCGCTGTCGTTACGTTTTCGGGAGTTGTTCGAAATGTTGATCAAGGTAAAGAAGTTATTTCGCTGACATATGAAATTCATCCTTCTGCACAAGAAGTTCTACTTACAATCGTTACCGAAATCGCAGGTAAATATGAGTTAGGAAATGTTGCAGTTGCTCATCGCTATGGCGCTATCGAAATAGGGCAGAGCGCTTTTGTGGTTGCAGTCTCGGCCGTTCACCGCGGTTCAGCTTTTCTTGCATGTTCTGAGCTTGTTGATGAAGTCAAAGCACGATTGCCTATTTGGAAATATCAAGTCTTCGCCGATGGAAGCGACCAATGGATTAATTGCGCATGAGCACTCTGACCGATTCATATGGGCGTAGGCACAAGGACTTACGAGTTTCGCTGACAGATAGATGTTCTCTGCGTTGCACCTACTGTATGCCGCAAGATTTTTCCGATTGGCAAAAGTCAGATCATCTTCTTAATACTCATGAACTGATGAGCGTTATTGAGGCCGCGGTATCCGTTGGTTTTGAGGAGATTCGCCTGACAGGAGGAGAGCCGCTGTTACGCGCCGATATTGTAGACATTGTTTCGAGAATTTCTGCGTTACCTAATGCACCGAAACTTTCATTGACTACAAATGGATTGCGCCTTGTAGAACTTGCTAAAGCACTGAAAGACGCGGGATTAGTACGCATCAATGTCAGCCTCGATACCTTAGATCGCGATACCTTTATTAAAATCACCCACAGAGACCGTATTGATGATGTCTTTGCTGGACTCATATCTGCGCGCGATGCTGGTCTAGCGCCAATCAAAATTAATGCTGTGCTACTTCGCGGGATAAACAATCAAGAAGCGCCTGCGTTATTGAAATGGGCGATGAACGAAGGATTTTCTCTCCGCTTCATAGAACAGATGCCATTGGATGCAGGTGGCATTTGGGATCGAACAACGATGGTTACGGCACAAGAAATACTGACATCATTGTCAGAGCATTTTGAATTGAATCCCGTGGCAGATCGTGGTTCTTCACCAGCTGAGGAATTCTATATTGATGGCACGTTAGAAACAGTTGGAATTATTGCGAGCGTTACTCAACCTTTTTGCGGTGCTTGTGATCGCCTACGCTTAACCTCTGATGGTCAATTACGTTCATGTCTTTTTTCTTTAGAGGAGATGGACTTACGTAAAGTTTTGCGCAACCCCAATCTTTCTAGCCAAGAGATTGCTCAAGAAATATCTGAGCGTTTTCACAAAACAATTGCAGGAAAACTTCCAGGTCATGGAATTAACAATCCGAGTTTCATTCAACCACGACGGCCGATGTCGGCTATCGGCGGATAAAATCAACCACCAGCGAATTTAGGCAGTACATCAATTTGACTTCCGTAATTAATCATCATGCCACGATCATGATTTGCCACTCCATCAACCAAGAAAGAACATTGAGGGATAACACGCCCGAGTTCTGGAAAATTCGCAATGCACGTAGTAAGAATCTCCTGGAGTGTGGCCGCGTCCAAGTAAATCTGGTCAGTTTTTGCAGCCGCTCGTGCAGCGGCGAAGAAGCGAACTTCTACGGTTTCCATACAGGAATTATCTCTGCATAAGATAGAATTTAGCAATGCGAAGCTTAGTGTTAGTCATGATTCCCATTAGGAACCTTTTCACGTCTAAATTTCCTCACCAGTCAGATTGGCATCCAGTTTACGATTATTTTAAATAAGGAGGCGGATACACATGGCAAATCCGACTATTTATATCAACCCAGTAAGCGGCTCTATTAAAATTCTCGGAGCTGTAGATTTTGTAGATGCTGAAGGTAATATCCTAGGAACTAAAGAAAATATCAAATTTTGTGGCTGCTCATTGAGCAAAGACAAACCGTGGTGTGATGGCAGCCATAGGGCAATTACTGGGCAGAATAGAAGTACCAACACTTAGCTTGATGAAGATACTTCAACAAACGTCTCTCCATTTCTGAATGTGAGAAAGCAGAGAAATGGAATTTTTTATCAATCTCGCTGGCATGTGAGGGCTGTGTGATACAAACTGTTCTATTCAGACTCAGACCCGTTAGCCGTATCGGAGTGATCTTGGGCCCAGGGGTTATCAAGCGCTTAACTAATTTGTGGCTTTCAAAATATTCTTGATCCAACTTTGCATCCCCCCCTTTTTTTGGGGGAGGGCAATTTGAGGGCAATTACATTTTTTGAACGTGACCTCATGCATAACAATGTCGTCTCCGGCTTATAGGGCGACTCTTCTTCTAATTAGGCGAGGTGGGACAAAATCCCGCCTCGTTTCATTATTTCTTTTGGAATCATTTCTGACAAAACTGATTTCAAATTAGCCTAAAAAAACGGGCAAATGAATCGGGCAACGGGCAGAAAAGCGGGCAAATCAACTACTTTGATGAGTCGAAAAGCATCAACCTATTGGTAAGTTATGTTCATGGCTACAGTCACTCAGGTTAGGAAAGTCGCTCGGGATTGCTCTCTAGTTTTCAACGCACTCGGTGACCCCAATCGCCAAGATATCTTGATCATGCTCGAGACTGAGGGACCGCTCAACGTTCTCCAAATAACGGAGCACTTGAACCTTGCCCGTCCGACTGTCTCCCATCATTTGAAGATACTCATGAATGCAGGGTTGCTTAAATCCACTAAGAAATCTCGAGAGACCTACTATGAATCTGAGTGGGCTGAAGCTTCTAAGAATCTAAAAAAGTTCATGAAGCTTTTGTGGGATTGCTAGTTGACAGCATAAAAATAGGTTGATAAGTTTAAACCTATCAACTTACATCTCACAAGGAGTGTCATGAATTTCTCTGTTCAATCGAGCCCATCCCTAAAAGGCAAGGTAGCCCTAGTAACGGGCGGAAACATCGGCCTCGGATATGAAACAGTAAAAGCAATTGCCTCCCGTGGGGCTCATGTGGTTTTAGCAGCTAGAAATGAAGAAAAGGGCCGCAAAGCTGTTGAAGCTTTGATGAAGGAAAATCCAAACGCATCTATAGAGTTTCTCCAATTAGATCTTGCTTCATTAGAGAGCATTAGAAAAGCAGCAGAGGAATTCAATAAAAACCATAAAGTTTTAGATATTTTGGTAAATAACGCTGGAATTATGGCTATGCCTGAGATGCAAACTAAAGATGGTTTTGAGAGCCAATTTGGAGTCAATCACCTCGGTCACTGGAGTCTGACTGCCCTACTAATACCAAGTATTTTGCGATCTAGTTCGGCTCGTATTGTTACTGTCACAAGCTCTGCTCACCACATGATTGGCAGAATCAAATTTGATGATCCTCACCTTCGTAAGAAGTACTCACCTTGGACTGCATACAGTCAGTCAAAGTTGGCAAATTATTACTTCGCTCTAGGACTTCATAATGAATTTAAAAAGAAGGGCGTAAATGTGAAGAGCATGTTGGCCCATCCAGGTTTATCTCATACAAATCTTCAGGTAGAAACTTTTGACAAGGGTGCTGCGGGTGCTGCTGGAAGTATTTCAAAGTCCCTAGCTGCAAGTATTGGTATGGAGCCAGAGGTAGGGGCCCTTCCTCAAATCAGAGCCGCCCTAGATCCAAATGCCAAGTCTAAAGAGTTTTATGCACCAAGGTATTTCGTGAAAGGTGTTCCTGTAACTCGCCCCTTTTTACGTCCACTTGCTAATCGTGCGATTAAGAAGCTTTGGGCTCTGTCAGAACAAGAAACAGGTCTGAAGATAAAAATATAATAAATCCGGCTTATAGGGCGACTCTTCTTTTCTTTTGTGTGAGTCGTCCAAGTAACCATTCTGCTGGACCTTTTGAAAACTTAGAAAGCAATGACTTTGAAACTAGTAGAAGTGTTATCCAAACCAGAATTGCGATCAGGAATGATTTCCAGAATTCAATTTTCTGGAATAGGCCAAGGCCCCAAGGTCCATAAATGAGAGACAAAGCAAGTGACTGCAAAATGTAATTTGTCAGCGACATTCGACCTGGAAAACTCAACTGCATCAACCAGTGGCCTGATTTCTCCAGTTGTTTAAGAATTAAACCGATATAGCCCATGCTCAAAAGTGGGGCAAAGATCAATGAAACTACTAACATCCAAAAGTAGAGAGATTCAGATCGATTGTCAGAGTTCTCGTTGACTGTAAAGATGATTCCAGCAAGAACCTGGATAGGTAATCCAAGCCCGAGGCCATACTTAGTCATCACATCTAGCCTGAGGGCTGTGCTTCCAGATGACAATGCCGACTTCCTTGCGGCCAGTAAACCAAGTAGAAAAGCAACAAACACTGGAGCACCTTGAATCAGTAATTCGAGTGCAATTGTCTGCGTCCAAATGTCTATACGTGCAGGTATGGAATCTAGATAACTACCTGAACGCATAACCTGAGTGAAGGCATCTGCTATTGGATTGCTCTTTATTGGCTCCGGATAAAGCTGCCCAAGAAGAGCCAAAAGAATAAGGAAGAATGAAAAAGTAGAGTAAATGACGGTTGCCCAAATCTTGATGAGCCTGTCACTGCGCTTGAAAAATAAAGTGAGGATGAGGCCCAAGGATCCATACAAAAAGAGAATGTCGCCATGCCATAACAGCGAGAAGTGGAGTGCGCCAAAAATAATCAGTACAACCGCACGTCGAATCCACCTAGGCGTGTTCTTTCCGTTCTGGCCAATAATGTAATGGGAGCTATACCCAAAAAGAAAAGAGAATATAAGGAAGAACTTGCCTTCAAAAAGAGTGAAAACCAAGAATCCCGCCAAAGAATTTCCTGCCCCAGACATTGTTTCTTTGCCGATGCCCTCACTGGGGTCATTAGAAAAGAAGGCAAGGTTAACCATGATTATTCCGAGAAGTGCAAAACCTCTGAGAACATCTGG
>JACCDJ010306850.1_pt1 | contig 23575 bp, 27 predicted proteins | sample 7444481 | NCBI WGS metagenome assembly JACCDJ01 (sample SAMN15323435, study PRJNA562643) | freshwater metagenome | isolation source: river surface water | place: USA:Blue River Watershed | collected 2017-08-15 | reverse complement strand
TGCGATCACCATATCTGCCGGAGAAAGTGAGTTAAAAAAATCTGTCTCTTCATCTACATGGCTGACAATAATTTTTGGAGCAAGTCCAGCTGATTCCAAGAGTCGGCGACGACTAGTTGATTGTGAGGCTAAAACTATCGTTGGCATTATTGATCAAACCTTCTGGCTCTAAATGTGGTGTGAGTTCGGTACGCGACTAACTGTATCGGTACATCTACGATAAGCCCGTGAGTAAAACCTTTCCAACGGTAGGTCTAGTTGGCTCCGCCCCTCATGCTGGAATGTATCTCTCGCCAGCACAAGCATTGGGCATCGAACTTCTTAATGTGACCGATGGCAAGAGATGCGATGTCGCGACTGTCATTGATAGCTCCCTGGCTTTAAGTATCGTAAAAAGATTTGAGGCAGAGGGTGTGACTGTGCGTCCATCATTTTCTGCACTTTCAGTAGCGAGCCAAAGGTTCAATGAAACAAGAATTAATAACTCTACATTGTGTGTGATGGTTGCTCGTTCACCACATGGCCAGGCAACAACATGGGCACCTACTGAAATCATTAGAAAAAATGGTCTTTGGAGCATGAGTATTACTCCTGCACCTAGATTGAATGAAACTTTGCATGAAAAGGCCCAGCAACTAGCTCTAGATATCTCTGCCCAATTAGGGGTGGTCGGCGTCATTGCTGTTGAAATTTCAGTAAAGGATGATGATGTGTCTGTTGTGAATGTAGAGATGCAGCCACATAGTTCGGGCAATTGGACCGTAGATGGCTCAGTCACCAGCCAATATGAACAACATCTACGCGCAGTTTTAGATCTTCCATTAGGTGATCCAGCAATGGTTTTGCCATATGTTGTGACTGGAAATGTTTACTGTGGGGATAAACCCAACATGTATCGGCCGTATTTACATTTGATGGCACGAACGCCTGCGATGAAATTCCATCAATACAAGGGTTCATTTCAATCCGGAGATTTAGTAGGTCATGTAACCCTTGCAGGTAATGATCTTCAGGAAATTATTGAAGAGGTAAAACACGCACTGGAGTACATGCAAGGAGTTATTGACGAGTAAAGAACTAGCGAGCTCGGTATTCGATAGCAGGGCATCGGTCCATAACCGTTAACAAACCAGCGGCTTGAGCTCGTTCAACCGCCGCTTCATCAATTACATCAAGCTGCAGCCACACCGCCTTTGCACCAATTGCAATCGCTTCATCTACAACTGCACCAACTAACTCTGAATTAACAAAACAATCAACAACATCTACCGAATGTGGAATCTCAGACAGCGACTTAAATCCGATTTCCCCATGCACCGTTTCACCTTTTGGATGTACCGGAATGATTTGATGACCATGTTCCTGTAATAAGCGAGCAACACCAAAAGCGGCGCGATCAGGGTTATTGCTAAGTCCAACAACGGCCCAGGTTTTTAACCCCAGAACCGCATCAATTGTTTCCTTGGTATTAATCGGTACGACCTAGTGCGTGGAACTTCCAGCCCGCTTTACGCCAAAGATTGCGATCCAACATGTTGCGACCATCGATGATGATCTTTGCTTTAACCAATGGAGCGATCGCGGCAGGATCAATCTGTCGGTACTCCTTCCACTCAGTCAAGTGCAGAATCAGATCAGCATCTTTAAGTGCATCTGTAACAACCTCTTGGTACTGAAGGTTTGGGAAGCGCTTGCGTGCTGGTTCGATGCCTTGTGGATCATGAACAACAACGATTGCGCCTGCTGCCTGTAATTGCGCAGCGATATCAAGGGCTGGGGAGTCGCGCACATCATCGCTGTCTGGCTTGAAAGTCGCACCCAGAACAGCGATCTTGTACTGAGTTAAATCCTCTGAGAGCTCGCCGCGAACTACATCGATGACACGTTGGCGTGCACGTAGGTTGATGGCATCAATTTCACGTAAGAACTCAAGTGCTTGCTTCGCGCCAAGCTCTTCTGCGCGAGCCATAAATGCACGAATATCCTTTGGAAGACAGCCTCCGCCAAAACCAATTCCTGCTTGCAAGAAACGGTTTCCGATTCGTGGGTCATATCCAATTGCCTTGGCAAGAACGGTGACATCGCCACCTGCAGCTTCGCAAACCTCTGCCATCGCATTGATAAATGAAATCTTGGTTGCAAGGAATGAGTTAGCCGCAACCTTTACTAGCTCTGAAGTGGGAAGATCGGCACGAATCCAAGGTGTACCTAAAGCAATAACAGGTTCGTAAACCTCTTTGAGGATCTCTTCAGCGCGATCATTTGCAACACCAACAACTAAACGGTTTGGAGTCAAAGTATCTTCCACCGCAAAACCTTCACGGAGAAATTCTGGATTCCAAGCAAGATCTGCTTGTGGTGCAATCTTTGCTAACTCATCTCTTAAGCCCTGTGCAGTTCCAACGGGGACGGTTGATTTTCCAACAACAAGTGCGCCATCTTTAAGGTGCGGAGCGATCGCAGCAACAGCTGATTTCACATATGTTAAATCAGCGGCAAGGCCATCTTTGCTTTGAGGAGTTCCAACGCAAACAAAGTGAACATCTGCATCTTTAACCGCAGAAAAATCAGTTGTAAAAGTTAGTCGTCCAGTTTTCATCTCTTGCTCGAGCAATGTGTCTAAACCTGGTTCATAAAATGGGAGCTTTCCACTTTGCAGAAGCGCTACCTTTTCTGGATCGGTATCGACTCCCACAACGGTGAAACCTAGTGAGGACATACATGCAGCGTGGGTGGCTCCTAGATAACCGCAGCCAACAACCGAGAGAGTTAAAGTCATGCGCCAGAGTTTACTTCAGAGCCCCGCAAGGATTTTCATCAGCGGTACGAGTCTTAAACTTATCGATCACAGTTGGCTTAGCTGAAGTTGAGGATGAAGCAGATGGAGTAGGGGTTACCTCATCTGTAAGCGGTAAATCCTCGCGAATTCGATTAAAAAGTTCTGGTGCTAGCTCTGAATCCCATGTGACTACTGATCCAAGACCTGGAACACGCGCATTGGTATTTCCCAGAGGAATTGTCAGAGTGCGGACATTGCTGGAAGAAAGGTTTTTCATCTGTTTTGCAAGGGTCAACAGATCGCTCTTATTGAGTTCGGAATCGGTCTTTACCGTAGCGATCGCTGCGTTAAAGAAGTTAACCAGTTTGATTGGGTTAAGCAAAACTCCGGTACTTGTCACCTTGCGAAGAACTGCGCTCATGAACTGTTGCTGACGTTGCATACGACCTAGATCGCCCATGCCATCAAAGTCGCGTGTTCGCACATACTTAAGTGCTTCAACTCCATTAAGGGTGTGAACACCAGCTGGTAAAACTAAGTGGCTACCTGGGTCATCAATGTCGCGCTTGGTACATACTTCGATTCCACCAAGAGCATCCACCATTCCGGCAAAACCTGCAAAACCAATTTCGATGTAATGATCAATGCGAATGCCGGTTTCATTTTCAATTGTTTCAATCAGAAGTGGCGCACCGCCCCAAGCAAAGGCGGCATTAATTTTTCCCTTAGCTGCAGGAACAATTCGGGTTTTATCTAATGATGATGGGTGTTCAGGAATTGTCACTAAAGAATCACGCGGAATTGAAATAATTGTTGCTTTGTCACGAGCCTTTGAAATATGCACCATAAGCATGGTGTCCGATCGTGAACCAGCTGCGGTCTTGGTGCTTCCAACGCGAAGTAATTTCAACTGTTCTTTAGTTAAACCTTCACGTGTATCTGAACCAACCAACAAATAGTTAAGTGCTTTATTGGGTTTATCTGGTCGAGCTGAAAGTGAACCAAAGGCATCAATACGGTCGATCGCACCGCTTACCTGCCCTAGACCTAGCCAGGAAAAGGCTGAAATCAGGACGGTGCCCACAGATAGTGAGGTAATAATCCGAATTGCCCGCGTTGATTTCACTGTCAGAGAGTACTTGAGCGATAGCGTGTGCGGGTTATGTCGACATCAGCGAATGAGTTATATGGCTCACCGAAGCGGGAAATCTCGGTCATCCTCCCAGTGCTCAACGAGGAGATGTATTTAGAGGATTCTGTGAATTCGATCCTATCTCAGAACTTCTCTGGTGCGATTGAGGTCATTCTTGCAGTGGGACCTTCGCAGGATGCAACGATGGAGATTGCTGAAGCTTTGGCATCCAAAGACCCACGAGTTGTTGTTGTTGAAAATCCAACTGGAAGAACCGCTGCTGGATTAAATCGCGCAATTGAAGCTTCACGTTACTCAATCATTGTTCGAGTCGACGGACACTCACAGATTCCCAATAATTACTGTGAAACAGCTTTTGAGATCCTCAATCAAACAGGTGCGGTCAATGTTGGCGGCGTAATGGCCGCTGAAGGGATTTCACTCTTTCAACGCTCTGTTGCACGTGCGATGCGAAGCCCGTTAGGTGTTGGCGCTTCTCGCTTTCATACCGGAGGAGGTGCGGGGGAGTCTGACACCGTGTACTTAGGGTGCTTCAGAAAAGAGGCGTTGATCGCAGTTGGTGGCTTTGATGAAAGGTTTACTCGTGCCCAAGATTGGGAGTTGAACTTTCGCCTTCGCGAAAATGGAGGTGTTGTTTACTTCGATCCACGATTGACCGTGACATATCGTCCTCGATCAACGGTTAAAGCGCTTGCAAAGCAGTACTTTGAATATGGTCGTTGGCGTCGTGTTGTTTCACGTAGACACCAAGGAACAATTAATTACAGATACCTCGCTCCACCATTTACTGTTGTAGCTACATCAATTTCGATCCTTTTAGGTTCATTGGTGAGCTCACTTTTCTTTATTCCAGCACTGGTTTATGCAGTGTTTATCCTGGGAGCTTCAATAATTATTGGTAAGAGCATGGGTGAGATTGTTTGCTTGCCAACAATTTTGCTGACTATGCATATTTCATGGGGGCTTGGATTTCTTACATCACCGAAGTCGCTAGCCCCTGCGGTAACCTTGCATCCGTGAGCACACCACTGCAGGTCTACGAGCCATTTAGAGCTGGCCTGCCTAAGCTCGGTAAGTACTGGAAATCCCTGTGGTCTCGCCGAACCTTTATCTCCGAATACTCAAAATCTGAACTGCGGGAACAGCACTTTGATTCAGTTTTTGGGCAGTTGTGGCTAGTACTTAATCCGCTTTTGCTTTCAGGTGTGTACTTCATCCTGATCGTCATTATTGGGGGCTCTACAGATAGCGCTCGCTATGTGCATTTAACCTCGACCCTTTTCCTTTTTTATCTGATTGCAAACTCATTAACTGGCGGAGTTAAATCAATTACTGCAGGTCAGCGTCTGATTCTGAATACCGCCTTCCCGCGAGTGATGTTGCCAATCTCAGCGGTCGTAATTGCAATCTTTAAGTTCATTCCTACATTAATTATCTTCTTGGTAATTAAAGCGGTTGTGGGATCAAAGTTTTCAATTGAAATGCTGTGGGCGATTCCTGTGTTGTTGATCAGCGTTTTTCTGGCACTAGGTCTTGCAATCACAATCTCTTGCATCAATGTGTACTTCAGAGATATCGCAAGCTTCTTGCCATATCTGACTCGAACTCTTTTATATCTTTCACCAATTTTGTATGAAGCATCAGCTTTAAATCCAAATCTCAAAGCACTTGAAATCGTTAATCCTCTCTTTCCAATTTTGGATTCTTGGTCACGTGCTTTAGTCCATGGAGAAGTTCCGCAAACCTCAAGCATGCTTCAAGGCCTTGCTTGGGCAACAGGAATCTTCTTTATTGGTACTTACTTCTTCTTGTCGAGGGAGCGTGAGTTCGCTGTCCGTCTCTAACATTCATAAAACCAATGAGCTCGCCGTTTCCATAAGAAATGTTGGGCTTACTTACACCACCGCGATTGATCGCAGACCAACTTTAAAGGCGCGCGTTAAAGCACTTGGACGTGGTGGAAAGCAGACGAGAGTTGTTCGTGCTTTAGATGATGTCAATCTTGATGTTGAGTACGGTCAAGTTCTGGGTGTTATTGGAACTAATGGTGCGGGCAAATCCTCATTAATGCGCTGCGTTGCCGGAATTTTGCCTCCAACCCAGGGACGTATCGAGGTCTATGGATCTGTCAGCACACTATTGGCTTTAGGAGTTGGCTTTAATCCGTCCATGTCTGGACGAGATAACGTTTATTTGGGTGGGTTAGCAGCTGGAATGTCCCGCGAAGAGATCGAAGGCCACTTCGATGAGATTGCCGATTTTTCAGAGCTTGGTGAAGCGATTGATGCACCGATGCGTACATACTCATCTGGAATGTATGCACGCTTAGCTTTTTCCGTAGCCGCAACGGTACGTCCAGATATTTTGATTATTGATGAGGCCTTAAGTACAGGTGATGCAAAGTTTAAGGAAAAGAGCCTTAACCGTGTCAAAGAGTTACGCAGCGATGACCGAGCATTGATTTTGGTGAGCCATGCAATGCAGACTCTGCGTGAGACATGTAATGATGTTGCTTGGTTACATAAAGGTAAGTTGATTCAACGGGGCGAGCCAAATCAGGTAATTGATGCTTATCAAGAGTTTTTACACCTTGGAAAGAGTGCAGCAATTGATGAGGATGTATAAGCCCCTCGTTTTTCTTCTTGCACTTGCTTTCACAATTCCACCACAGGCATCTGCCGTTGATACTCCTTCTGAGTTTGCAATAACAGGTTCCGGTTATGGCCACGGGGTTGGGTTAAGTCAAATCGGTGCTCGTTCAAAGGCGCTTGCCGGAGAAACCGCAACAGCAATACTAAATTACTACTTTAAAGATGTCGTTATTCAACCGATGGATGACTCAAAAATACTTCGAGTAAATGTTGGGCATTTGTTAAGTACTGCACGGATTGCTACATCGACACCAGATGCAACGCTTCAAATCTTTAACGGAGATATTGGTGATGCCCAGGATCAAATTCCGCTTGCAGTCGTACCGGTAAAGAGCTCATTAACTTTTTCTATTTTAGGTTCAACAGTTGTACCTAGCGTTATTACAGGAAAAAAGATTACGAGCTTGCCTCGAAATCGGGTTTTCACAGTTCGCTGGAGCGGCACTCGTTATTTACCTGGTGTTGATGGCGTTGTTTCATTAACTCACTCATCTTTAACATCTCGGTATCGATATGGGCAGATGCAGTTCAGGGCAGTAAAGGCATCTACATTGGGGTACAGAATTGAAATCACAAACTCAGTTCGATTAGGTGATGAGTATCTTTGGGGAGTAAGCGAGGTTCCATCTTCTTGGCCAGCAGCAGCACTTGAGGCCCAAGCGATCGCATCACGTACTTATGCGCTGAATAAAGCTGGAATCTATAGATCAGGCTGTGATTGTGATCTTTACGGTGAGATCTCAGATCAAAAGTTCTTGGGGTATGCCAAAGAGATAGAGAAAGGCTGGGGAAAGTTCTGGAAAGCTGCGGTGACAAATACCGCTGGATTAACCCTTACACAAAATAATCTGCCCATCGCTGCATACTTTGGAAGCTCAACTGGTGGCTTAACGGAAACCGCATTGAATGCTTGGGGTAGTGAACGCACTTACACCCAGATAATTGCCGATCCCGGTAGCCAGGACCCAAAGCTCAATCCAAACTTTTTCTCGTGGAAGCGCTCTGTAACTCAAGCCTCCGCCGCATTAGCTTTTGCTTTGCCAGATGTTGTAACCCTGGAAATTGTTTCGAGAAACTTAAGCGGAACAGTTGGGATGATTAGAGCAACTTCAAGCGCAGGGGTTCAAAAAACTTTACGTGGTGAAACCTTTAGGAGCCGAACCAGAATCCCATCTGCCTACTTTGATTTAGTTGGCGTGCAGAACGCTGTTGAGCCCACCCCAAGTCCCAGTCCTTAAAACAACTTCGAGGGAACCATCCAAAGAGTTTCTGCGGAACAACAAGTTACTTGCACCAGAAAGAGTTCCCGCTTTCACTACTTCGCCATCAGGTAACTTAACTTTGGCTGCAGCGGTTATGTAAGTTCCGGCTTCGACGACGCAGTTATCTCCCAAAGAGATTCCTAAACCAGAGTTTGCGCCAAGCAAACACTTTTCACCGATTGAAATAACTTCTTTTCCACCGCCACTGAGAGTTCCCATGATTGATGCGCCGCCACCAACATCGGTTCCATCACCAACAACTACTCCAGCTGAAATTCTTCCTTCAACCATGGATGTTCCCAATGTTCCTGCGTTGAAGTTAACAAAGCCTTCATGCATCACTGTTGTTCCTGATGCAAGATGTGCACCTAAACGAACACGATCTGCATCTGCAATTCGAACACCTGAAGGAACAACGTAATCAACCATGCGCGGAAACTTGTCGACTCCATAAACACTGACATGCCCATGTGCTGCCTTTAAGCGTGCGCGTGTTAACTCAAATCCATCTACTGCGCAAGGACCCACAGAAGTCCAGACAACATTGCTCAAGATTCCAAAGATTCCATCAAGTACCAGCCCGTGTGGCTTAACTAGTCGGTGTGACAACAGGTGCAGACGGAGATAAGCATCAGCAGCATCAGCTGGTGCTTTTGTAATATCGATTTCAACTGAGACTAGTTCGCGAGTTACTGCTCGAGCTGTGTCTTCTCCAACAAGAGCGGCTAACTCTGCAGGTGCCGATCCCGAAAGTGGTGACAATGCAGGGGAGGGAAACCACACATCAAGTGTGGTCCCGTTAGAAATTGTTGCGATTCCGTGGCCAGATGCGATGGTCGTCATGTCCTAAGCCTAGCCTCTATTGTTAGCCGCATGCGTATTGCCGTCTTTTGCTCATCCTCTCCCACGATCGATAATAAATATGTAGAGCTTGCATACGAGTTGGGTCAAGGGATTGCCACATCCTCAAATGATTTGGTGACCGGGGGCGGCCACATCTCCATGATGGGCGCAGTTTCCCGAGGTGCAAGAGATGCAAAGGGAAAGACCGTTGGCGTTATTCCTCAAGCCCTAGTAGATATTGAATTTGCCGATCACGATAATGATGAGCTGCATATCGTTGAAACGATGGGCCAGCGAAAGCACATGATTACAGATATTTCTGATGCGTTTATCACCTTACCTGGCGGAGCTGGAACTCTTGAAGAGTTTTTTGAAATTTGGGTTGGGCACTATTTAAAGTTTCACACTAAGCCAGTTGTAATTTTGGATCCATTTGGAATTTATGCACCTTTGCACGAGTTAATTGTTCACTTAGAAGATGAAAAGTTTATAAAGCCAGGTATGCGTGAAATTGTTCAGTGGACAACTACTGTCGACGAAGCGCTGAAAGCATGTGGCGCATGAGAAGCAATCACATCGCAATGAGCCTTGTAATCGATGTTCCGGTTGAAAAGGTTTGGGCAGCACTTGCTGACTGGGAGTCACAAGGTGAATGGATGCTTCAAACAAAGGTAGAAGTAACTTCAGATGTTCGTGAAGGTGTCGGAACATCTATTGCAGCATTTACCGGAATCGGAAAGCTAGGAATCATGGATCACATGACAGTAACAACATGGGATCCTCCAACGGTGTGCGATGTGATTCATACTGGAAAAATTATTAAAGGAACGGGGCGTTTCCAGCTCACCGCGCTTACGCCACAATCAACTCGATTTGATTGGTCTGAAGAGATTTTTGCTCCACGCGCACTATTCCTTCTCATCGCACCAGGTTTATATATAGGTGTGCGCATCTCCCTGTCGGCCTTGCGCCGTCTGCTGCATCAAAGGAAGTAAAGTTGTGCCATGGGCAAGCAACCGCAAACATTGGCGCAAGCCCTTGCCTCTTTGCCCGAAGAAGAGCGGATTATCTTGACTATGCACTACCTCAAGTCCATGAGCGCGGCCGATATCGCTACAATTCTTGGGGTTCCAGAACGCTCAGTTGAAGTGATTATTCGCCAGGGTAAGTCCCGTTTGAGCGCGATTCTGGGGATCTAAGGCCCTTCTCGATTTCGCAATAATGCTCATTGTGCGAGATACTTTCCCCCTTGCTTAATACTCAGTATTACCAACGATTTAGAGGAGTCCCCACATGGCAGCCATGAAACCCCGCACTGGTGATGGTCCAATGGAGGTCACAAAGGAAGCTCGCTCACTTGTGATGCGAATCCCTCTAGAAGGCGGCGGACGCTTGGTCGTCGAAATGAACGCCGAAGAAGCAAACAACTTGAGCGCAGCTTTACACGCCGCTGTTGCTCTCGTTAAGAAGTAATTTTCAACTGAGGCACTAGCCTTACCGATCATGTCAGCTCTGCCACAGTATGCGCCCCTTGAAATCTCAAAGGCTGTAAGCGCAGATTCAATCGCACTGGGTTTTTTCAAAAACGCCGATGGCAGCTTTGAATTTGTAGGCTCACTTCCATCAGAGTTAGAAAAATTTTTTGGTCTCAACCTTTCAGATGAGTTAACTTTCTTTTCTCCCACCGCAAAAGCTGGAGAGCTATTTGAAATTCCAGTGAGCGCACCAGAATCTCAAACAGATCGAATCTTCTTAGTTGGAGTAGGCGACCAAAGTGGTTCTGCTGCTCGATCTGCTGGAGCTGCGGTGGGCCGCAAAGTTCGCGGGAAAAATACAACTATTTATTCTGCATGTGTTGTTAAAGAGGTTAAGTCACATGCGATCTCTATCGCTCTTGGTGCTTGGGTATGGAATCTAAAGACCGATAAGAAAAAAGAAGAGCCAACTATTTTGGTTGCAAGCAAGGATGCACAAGTAATTAAAGATGCCGCATCAATTGCTAAAGCTATTTGTCGCACTCGCGATTTAATCCACACTCCGGCAAATATCAAAACTCCAGCCTGGATGGGTAAGCAAGCAGAAGAGTTTGCAAAAGGCACCGGCCTAAAGGTTGAAATTTTTGCTGGCGCTGCGCTGAAAGAGTTTGGTGGATTACGAGCAGTTGGTGGTTCTTCACCAAAGCCTGGTCCCCGAATGATTCAAGTTTCCTATCAACCAAAATCAAAGAAAAAATCCGCAAAGGCTCTGCCACATGTTGTGTTAGTAGGTAAGGGAATTACCTTTGATACCGGTGGTGTTTCTCTCAAGCGTCCATACGACACCATGATGGCGATGAAGAGCGATATGGCAGGTTCTGCGGCGATTCTTGGAACATTAACTGCGCTAGAAGAGCTACAGCCAAATGTGCGAGTAACAGCGTTGATGATGATGGCTGAAAACGCGATTTCGGGTACTGCGCAGCGCCCAAGTGATGTAATTAAGCATTACGGTGGAACAACAGTTGAAGTCATAAATACCGATGCTGAAGGTCGATTAGTACTTGCCGATGGACTGGCTTATGCAGATGCAAAGTTAGATCCAGATTATTTGATTGATATTGCAACTCTTACAGGTGCTGCAACTCTGGGACTTGGTCGTCAATATGCCGCGATGTACACCCGAGATAACAAACTCGCGGCGCAACTTTCGCAAGCAGGAGAAGCAACTGGTGATCGTGTTTGGCACATGCCATTAGTAGATGATTACAAAGAGGCGCTACGTAGCGATATTGCAGATCTAAATCACACCGCAGATAAAGGTAAGTTCTCTGCAGGCTCTGTTACTGCAGCCTTGTTCTTAGAAAACTTCACATCAACTCGTCGCTGGGCACACTTAGATATAGCCGGAACAGCGCGTAGTGAGGTTGATGCAGGAGAAAACTCAAAAGGTGGAACTGGATTTGGAGTACGCCTTCTCACCGAATGGATTAGCTCATTATCATGAGAGTAGATCCGCATACCTTTGCTGAAAACTTTATTCCAGAGGATCATTTTAAATCACAGGCACGAGCTCGAGGTGTAGAACTTGGAACAGTTGATACAACCCCTGGTGCAGGAGCATTCATTAAGTACCTTGCAGCAACGTTAAAGGCACAGTCAGTCGTTGAAGTTGGTACCGGTTCTGGTGTTGGCAGTCTTTGGCTGTTTGATGGAATGCTTCCCAGTGGAACTTTGACTTCAATCGATGATGAGATGGAACATTCGCAAATTGCAAAGCTTGCATTTCAAGAGGCCGATATTGCACAAAGCCGTTACCGCTTGATTACTAACTCTGTTTTGGATGTTATCTCCAAGCTAACTGATCGCGGATATGACTTAGTTGTACTTCGCCATAACCCTGAAGATCTCAGTTATGTCATCAATGAAGCACACCGAATCTTGCGCAGCGGTGGAGCGCTAGTTATTGATAATTACTACGGTGGCGGCAAGGTGTGCGATGCAGCCCAAAGAGACCCAAAGACCGTTGCCCTTCGTGATGCTGGGAAAATTATTAAGAATGACACAGATCATTGGGTGAGTTCATTGATCCCAGTCGGTGATGGATTACTCATCGCAACCAAGTTGTAGAAAGATAGAGACATGATTTTTCCGCGTAAAAAAGTAGCTCCAGTTTCAGCCCCTTGGTGGGAGGCAAGCAAAACCTCCAAGAGTTCTAAGGGCAGCCTTGCTTTGATTGCGGTGCTTGCCGGAGCAGTTGGTGGAATTCTGGGCGTTAATGCATCAGGTGCTTCTATCTTCAACCGTGTGAATTTAGTTTCATCGACAAGCACAGTTGAACGAGCTCCAGATTCAATTGCAGGTACTGCACAACGAGTACTGCCTTCAGTTGTCTCAATTCAAACCCGTTCATTAACAGGCGGCGGCACAGGTTCAGGTTTTTTCATCGATAGCGATGGGTACATCTTAACCAACAACCATGTCATCAGTTCAGCAGCACAATCTGGCGGGCGTATTCAGGTTAAGCTCAATGATGGTCGTGTTTATTCAGCAGAAGTCATTGGAAGAGATGCTTCTTATGATCTTGCTGTTCTTAAGATTGCAGCATCTGGAATGAAAGCTTTGCAATTTGGAGATAGCGACCAAGTCGCAGTCGGTGATGCGGTAATTGCAATTGGTTCGCCGCTTGGTTTATCTGGAACTGTCACTACAGGAATTATTAGCGCAAAGAATCGTCCAGTTACCGCTGGTGATTCTTCCAATGAAAGTTCTTTCATTAACGCACTGCAAACCGATGCCGCAATTAATCCTGGAAATTCAGGCGGTCCATTAGTAGATTCAACAGGTGCTGTGATCGGAGTTAACTCGGCAATCGCATCTTTGGGTTCAGATCTGCAAACCGGTTCTATTGGTCTTGGCTTTGCTATTCCAATTAATCAAGCACGTAAGACCGCCGATCAATTGATTAAGAATGGTGTTGCGACATATCCCGTCATTGGAATCTCACTTGATATGAATTACGGTGGCGAAGGTGCGCAAGTGGCCACAAGTGGAAGAGGCATTTTGGCGGATAGCCCGGCACAAAAGGCAGGATTACGTGGTGGCGATATTGTTATCGCACTTGATGGAAAGCCAATTAACAGCCCAGAAGAGTTAATCGTGGCGGTTCGATCCAAAAATGTTGGCGACGTAGTTAGCCTCACCTACACACGTGATGGCAAGGAAACGACAGTATCGCTTACTCTGATCGCGGCTAAGAAGTAATTGGCGTAGGCTAACGACATGTTCTTTGACATCGGTGCGGGCGAATTATTTGGCCTAGCAATTCTTGCGATGTTATTGGTTGGCCCAGAGCGCTTACCAAAGATTGCAGTTGAAGCGGCTCAGTGGGTAAAGAAAGCCCGAGGTCTTGCAACAAAGGCAACCGCTGAACTTCGTGAAAATCTAGGACCTGGCTTTGAAGATCTACAACCTAAAGATCTCAACCCAAAGACCTTTGTAAAGAAGCAGATCTCCGAATTACTTGATGAGGAAACTCCAAAGCCAAAGGTAAAGAAGCCTACGGCGATGATTGATCCAGATTTACTATGACCCTTTTAGATCAAGTTACAGATGCGCTTTCCAAGGTAAATGATCCAGAGCTACGTCATCCCATCACAGAGCTTGGAATGATCGAGGATCTCTCGGAAGCCAATGGTTCTATCTCACTCAAAGTTCTCCTTACTATTGCAGCATGCCCTATGCAGGATCGCCTTCGTACAGATATTTCAAATGCGGTTACAAGTGTTGAAGGTGTAAAGAGCGTTGATCTTGTATTTGGTGTGATGAATGAGGATCAACGTAACTTCGTAAAGAAGGTAGTACGTGGTGGACGTGAAAAGTTCATCCCATTTGCACAACCAGATTCACTTACACGCGTTATTGGTATCGCATCAGGAAAAGGCGGAGTTGGAAAGTCATCTGTAACCGCTAACCTAGCTGTTGCAATTGCAAAAAATGGTTTAAGCGTTGGAATTCTCGATGCTGATGTTTACGGTCACTCGATTCCACGTTTAATGGGATTAATGGGGCAGCGACCAACTGCTATTGATCAGATGTTTATTCCACTTGAGTCATACGGCGTTAAGACCGTATCAATGGAGATGTTCAAGCCAGAACGCTCAGATCCGGTGGCATACCGTGGACCGCTGCTGCATCGAGTCTTAGAGCAGCTTTTATCCGATGCCTATTGGGGCGATCTCGATGTTTTGCTGATTGATTTGCCACCCGGAACCGGAGATTTAGCGATCTCCCTGGGCCAATTGATTCCAACTTCAGAGATTGTCGTTGTAACAACTCCACAGGTTGCTGCAGCTGAAGTTGCAGAACGTGCCGGTCGCATCGCACACCAGATCCACCAACATGTCATCGGCGTTATCGAAAATATGTCAGCCTTTCCATGTCCAACCTGCAATGAAACTATTTCATTGTTTGGTGAAGGCGGAGGAGATGAAACTTCCCGTCGCCTATCCCAACTTGTAGGTAGCGATGTTCCTTTGCTTGGAAAGATTCCATTTAGTCCAGCTTTACGAACTGGTGGGGATGATGGTGCGCCGATTGTGGATGCAGATCCAACATCGCCAGCTGCGGTTGCAATTGCAGAGGTTGCTGAAAAACTTATGAAGCGTAGTAAATCGTTACTCGGAGTCCGATTGGGTGTCTCGACGTAACTCTTTTGCAAGTTCATCCACAAGGTCGGCTAGCTCGCTTCTTACAAAGTCACGTGTAGCAACCTCACCCAAAGAGTTGCGTAAAGCTGCAAGTTCGCGGGTTAAGTATTCGGTATCTGCAATTGATCTTTCATTTTGCGCACGATCTTCATTGAGCTGAATTCGATCTCTATCTGCCTGACGATTTTGTGCAAGGAGAATCAATGGCGCTGCATAAGATGCCTGCATTGAAAGAATCAAAGTCAAGAATATAAATGGATAATCATCAAAACGTAGATCAATAGGTGCAGCAAAGTTCCAGATAACCCAAAAGGCGATAAAGATTGTCATGTAAACAAGGAAACGTGCTGTGCCAAGGAAGCGAGCAAAACGCTCTGACATACGACCAAAAGCTTCTGGATCATAGTTAGGTCGAAGAGATCGACGAGTCTCGCGTGGTGTATCTAATCCATGGTTACGTGCCATCTCTTAACCTCCTTAAATGCTCTCTGGTTCAAATGAAACTGGTGAATTCTCGCGGTGATCGTGGCGCCAGTTTTCAGGCAACAGGTGATCCAACACATCATCAACAGTTACCGCTCCAAGTAATCGTTCATTAGCATCGACAACAGGTAAAGAAAGCATGTTGTAGCTAGCTAAATGAGAAGAAACTTCATGCAAAGTCGCATCAGGATTGGTTCCTTTTGAGTCTGTATCAACGATAGATCCCAACAGGGTAGAAGGCGGCTCACGTAACAAACGTTGGTAATGAACCACACCAATGAAGCGCCCAGTTGGAGTTTCAATGGGTTGGCGACAGATGTAAATCTGAGAAGCAAGAGCAGGTGAGATCTCTTTTTGACGAACCGCAGCCAGGGCATCAGCAACAGTTGAATCTGCGGTGAGCACAATTGGCTCAGTTGTCATCATTCCACCAGCTGAATAATCCTCGTAAGTCATCAAACGCAAAACATCTTCTGCATCCTCTGGCTCCATAAGATCAAGAAGGGCGCTTGCACGCTCTTCGCCAACCTCACGAAGCAAGTCGGCTGCATCATCTGGATCCATCTCACCTAAAACATCTGCGGCACGTTCACCTTCTAATTCAGCAAGAAGCGCAACTCGATTTTCCTCATCCATCTCTTCCAAGACATCTGCAAGGCGCTCATCTTCCAAAGCACTCGCAACTTCAATGCGACGTTTAGGCGCAAGATCCTGCAAGACAGCTGCAAGATCTGCTGCACGTAAATTAGCTAAAGTTGACAGTAAGTTTGCAACACCTTGATTTTGTTCGGTGTTTGCAAATCCAACTACCTCTTCCCATGCAACAGTTGATGTTGCTCCCTTGCGACGTAGACCTCGCCCTTTGCGCATGATGTGAACTTTAGAGATTAACCAATCACCATTTCGGTTTTGCTCCATCGCCATATCTTCAACAACAACCTCTTCAGAATTTTCTAACAAAGTGATTGAACGATCGAGCATCTCGCCTAAAACCAAAACCTCGCCAGGACGTGTATCAAAGCGACGCATATTTAGTAGTCCGGTAATTACAACTGCGCCACTTTCAATTGATGTGACTCGAGTAATTGGAACGAAGACTCGACGGCGCAATGGAACTTCAACAACTAAACCCAGAATTCGAGGCTGTTGGTTGTTGGAACGCAGAGTCGCGACAGCATCTCGCACCTTTCCGACAGGATCACCATTGGGGTCAAAGACCGCTGTGCCTGCAAGACGGGCGAGAAATACTCGGTTTAAGAGATTGCCGCTCATGGGTTAAGGGTACCTTTCTCTTATGACTTCAGGCGAACGCATTAACGATCACACCGCGATCCCTGCAAAACCAGATCTGATTCGATTGGGATTGGGAATTATTGGAATCGGTACATCTGGACCATTGATCGCAATGAGCGCAATGCCGGTGCTGACACTGATCTTTTGGAGAAATCTAGGAGGATCATTGATGACCCTTCCATTTGCTCTAAGACACCAACGGGATCGCGCTGGGGTTAAGTGGGCGATTGCTGCCGGAGTATTACTTGCTCTGCACTTCATCGGCTTTTTTCTAGCGATGAGAATGACAACTGTTGCTGCTGGAACAGCCTTGGTTGCCTTGCAACCAATCTTTGCAGCGTTGTTTGTAAAGTTTAGTGGCGGTCATATTCCATCTACAGCATGGCTTGGAATGATTGTCAGCTTTGTCGGTGTTGCATTGGTGTCAGGTGTAGATCTAACAATTTCGTTTGAATCCTTTTTAGGAGATGTTGCGGCGATTATTTCAGCAGCACTTGCGGCCGCTTACATGATCGCAGGTTCCAGAGCACAACGAACTCTAGAAACTAGTACCTACACAACTATTTGCTACTTTGTTTGTTCAATGACCGCGCTTCCGATGGCATTGATCCTCGGTAATGAAATCTTTTCTTTTGAGCAGAAGGAGTGGTTAATTCTGCTGGGATTAATTCTTGGAGCTCAGCTGCTGGGACATACAATGTTTAACTCAGCACTCAAGCGAGTATCACCCGCGATAGTTTCTCTCATTGTATTTTTTGAGGTTCCCGTCAGCGCGATCTTGGCAGCGTGGTGGTTAAATCAAACACCTCCGCTTGGAATTATTCCGGGCATCGCGCTAATCCTCTTTGGATGTGTTTTAGTTGTTACCAGAACCAGAGGTGCCAAGAGTGATTGACCTACATACCCACACCAATTGCAGTGATGGCACCGATTCACCCCGCGAACTAGTCAATAAAGCGATCGTTCAGGGATTAGATGTTCTAGGAATTTCAGACCATGACACAACATCGGGTTGGAAAGAGGCTACTGAGTCACTTCGTGGGTCGCTGAAGTTAGCACTTGGGGCTGAGATCTCCTGTCTGACAGATGATGGAGTAAGTGTTCATATGTTGGGTCTGCTCTTTGACCCACTGCATGAAGAGATGCAACAGGTTCTTGAAGAAACCCGTGATGGTCGCCTGCCACGTATGCGCAAAATGATTGAAAAGATGCGGGCAGTGGGCATGGACATCTCAATGGAAGATGTTGAGTTAGCAATGCCAAAGGGTGCAACCATGGGAAGACCTCATCTTGCAGATGCGCTTGTTGCTAAGAAGATTGTGAAGTCTCGGGATGAAGCTTTTGTTGATCTGCTGCACAACGAATCTCGTTTTTATGCTTCTCATGCCGCCCCTACACCTGTTGAAGCCATCAAATTGATTCGCAGAGCTGGGGGAGTAGCTGTTATTGCTCATCCATTTGCATCACATCGTGGTCAGGTATTAAAACCGGAAGACTTTTCAGAGCTAGTCACCGCGGGATTAAATGGAGTTGAAGTTGATCATCGTGACCAAAACCCTGATGAAAGAGGGATGTTACGAAACATTGCTCATGAATTAGATCTAGTAATCACTGGAAGCAGTGATTATCACGGCACTGGAAAACTTAATTCATTAGCGGAAAACCATACCCATAGGGAACAATGGGAGAAGTTAGAGTCACAAGCCAATGCTCGAAGGGTCGTTTCAGCATGAAAGAAGTTAGCGCAGTTACCTTTGCCATCCAATCTTTTGTCACATTGTTTGTGATTATGGATCCACCTGGCGCTGCTCCAATCTTCTTAGGTTTGGTTGCAGATAAGACTCAGCGCGTCAGAAGAATTCTTGCTATGCAAGCAGCTGCGGTTTCATTCTTAGTAATCTCGATATTTGCGCTGTTTGGCCGAGTAATTCTTGAGTACCTCAATATCTCCCTGGAGGCTTTGCAAGCAGCGGGAGCTTTACTTCTTTTGCTCGTAGCGTTAGAACTTCTAACGGGCAATGCAAAATCTATGAATGATGACAGTAATTCAAATGTTGCCTTGGTTCCGTTGGGCACTCCATTACTAGCAGGCCCCGGTGCAATCGTGGCCACAATGATTTTCGTTCAACAAGTTGACTCACGTTCAATGGGATTGGCGTTAGTAGCAGCGGTTATTGCGGTTCACGTCGCTATTGCACTGGTTTTGATGGCGTCGACAACTATCTTGAAGGTCATCAAAGAATCTGGTGTAACCCTTGTTGCTCGAATCGCTGGTCTATTGCTTGCGGCAATTGCAGTACAGATGCTTGTAGATGCGATTCGCGTCTTTGTTGCCGCTTAGCTCTCTTTAAACTTCTTAGTACGAGTACGTGTTCGCTCTGTGCGTGGCTTTGGTGCTTCCTGCTTTGCTTTAGCCGGACGCGCTTCTTTGCTCTCTACCTTAGCAACGGCCTTTGCCTTAACCATGCGACCGGTTGAACCGGCAGGAATACTCAGCATTTCATAGAGATGCTCTGAAGAAGAGTAGGTCTCTTCTGGCTCACCAAGACCAAGCTCTAACGCTTGATCAATCATCTTCCAACGTGCAAGCTCATCCCAATCAACAAAGGTGACTGCAATTCCATGTGCGCCAGCACGAGCGGTACGTCCTACACGGTGTACATAGGTCTTCTCATCTTCTGGGCATTGATAATTAATAACGTGGGTAATTCCATCAATGTCAATTCCGCGAGCTGCGACATCGGTAGCAACAAGAACATCTGATTTTCCAGCCTTAAAATCGCTCAAAGCTTTTTCGCGTGCACCTTGTCCAAGATCACCGTGGATAGGGGCAGCCTTGAATCCTCTTTCGATTAAATCTTCAGCTGTTTTTTGTGCGGTGCGCTTTGTGCGGCAGAAAACCATAGTTGGTCCACGACCATCGGCTTGCAAAATTCTGGCAAGCATTTCAATCTTATCTAAAGCATGTGCACGTAAAACATGTTGCTTGATGCGTGTAACAACAGAGCCTTCATCTTCGCTGTCTTGAGTGCGAATATGAATTGGCTGGTTCATAAAACGACGAGCTAGGGCGATGATGTCTCCGGGCATTGTTGCTGAAAACAGCATAGTTTGAGCGCGATTTGGAGTGCTCGATAAAATCTTTTCTACATCTGGTAAAAATCCCAGGTCCAACATCTCATCTGCTTCATCAAGAACTAAGCGTGAGACCTCTTTGAGCTTGAGCTGTCCTTGGCGCGAAAGATCCAGTAAACGACCAGGGGTTCCAACAACGATCTCAACACCTGCATTTAACGCTTCGATTTGTGGCTCAAATGCACGTCCACCATAAACGGCAACTGTGCGGATGCCACGATTGGATGCAAGCTCTTCAATATCCCTAGTTACCTGAGTACAAAGTTCGCGAGTTGGAACCACAATCAAAACTTGTGGCAAACCTTTGTTTGCAAACTCAGCCCATTCGACATCATTAGGTGCGATGACTCGCTCGATCACTGGAATACCAAATGCAAGGGTTTTTCCAGTTCCGGTCTTTGCTTGTCCGATTACATCACCATCGGCAAGTGCGATAGGTAAAACCATTTCCTGGATCGCAAATGGTGCTAAAAAGCCATGCGCATGTAGCGCTTCAATAGTCTCGGTGCGCAGGGGTAGTTCTGCAAATGTTGGTGACATGTTTATTTAATCCTAACGATTTTAATTGCGTGGAAAACCTGAAATGCCTCGCCACATGAGGTTGTGAACCAATGCCACAGCTTCCTGTCGAGTCAACTTGCTATCTCGTTCGAGCCAGTGACGAGCAGTTACTTGGGCATAACCAATCATTCCAACACCCAAAAGCATTGATGCCTCTTTTGGTAGGCCAGTATCAATTGCGATTACCGCACTTACGGCAGCTGCGCAGTCGTATGTCATTCGATTTAAACGTTCATGAACCTGTGGCTCAACGCTCATATCGCTCTCAAAAAGTAAGCGGAAGGCTTCGCCTTCCTTTTCAATGAATGCAAAGTAGGCATCAACAGTTGCAACTACACGATCCTTGTTATCAGGAGTCGATGCAATCGCCTTTTGAATCTCAAAAACCAATGAATCAATATGTAAATCCAGAACAGCCAGGTATAGCTCTAACTTTGAAGGAAAGTGCTGGTACAAAACTGGCTTAGAAACATTTGCACGATCTGCAATCTCATCCATCGCGGCTGAGTGGTACCCAGCGGCGGTGAAAACTTCAAGAGCGGCAGATAGCAACAATGCTCGGCGCTCATCGCGAGGCAAGCGAGCCTTGTTGGATGTGTCTACGTTACTCATTGGTCTAATCGTACGGCAGAATTACCAAATATGAACCGCTCCTATGAAGGCTTCCGCATCCTGCTTGTACATGCACATCCCGATGATGAAACCATCAATAACGGGGCAACAATGGCTTTGTATGCAGATCGTGGGGCACATGTCACGCTTGTGACCTGCACTCGTGGAGAAGAAGGCGAAGTTTTGGTTCCGTCCCTTTCACATTTGGCAAGCAGTCAAAAGGATCAGCTAGGGACACATCGCGAAACTGAATTAGCTGATGCAATGAAGGCTCTTGGTGTTTCAGATCATCGTTTCTTGGGTGCACCATCAATTAAGTTTCGCGATAGCGGAATGATGGGAACTGAGCCAAATAATCGTCCAGATGTTTTCTGGCAAGCGGATGTTGATACAGCTGCAAAGATTTTGGTAGAAATCATTGAAGAAGTTAAGCCTCACATTTTGATTACCTATGATGAAATCGGTGGATACGGTCATCCCGATCACATTCAGGCACATCGTGTTGCCATGAGAGCATCAGAGTTGTCTTCTTGGCAGATTCAAAAGATTTATTGGAACACCATGCCTAAATCAGTTTTAGCTGAAGGTATTGCAAAGATGAAAGAGATTGGTTCAGATTTCTTTGGCGCTGACAGCGTTGATGATCTTCCATTTGCAAAGGATGACGAGTTTGTCACGACATTAATTAATGGTGCTGATTATGTCGATGCAAAAATGGCGGCGATGAAAGCACATGAAACGCAGATTTCTTTAGATGGGCCATTCTTCGCTCTTTCTAATAATTTAGGGTTACAGATTTGGGGCGATGAGTACTACACGCTAGTAAAAGGGGTTAAGAGTGAACCCTTTGATTCGCATGGCCGAGAAACAGATTTAACCTCTGGAATAACCCTGTAATGAAGGCTATCTACTCCTTTTTCTTTGGTGCAGCCCTTGGTGCAAGCTCAATCTTTATTCATAGTTACTACCCACCGATTGGTTTAATTCTTTCACTTATCGCTACCGGCCTAGGTATTTGGGCAACCGGTCGAATGTGGGGAAAGCGTTTATACAAATTTATTGCATCTATTGCTTGGTCATTAGTTGTTCTTCGTGCTGGGTTTCCAGGTTTAAATGATGAGTATTTGATACAGGGGGACACTATTGGTGTTTCTCTGATCAATTTTGGATTTATTGCAATCGTTGTTGCAATCATTACACCGCTTTAGCTCCAGCTTTGCCCTTCAGGCGTATCTTTAATTTCCAAGCCGAGGTTTTCTAGCTCAACTCGAAGTTGATCGCTATCTGCCCAACGCTTTTCAGCACGCGCCAAGGCTCGATCATCCAAAAGTGTTTTCATCTGAGGTGTCAGAACCTTTGCTTCAATTGGTCGATCTAGGTCAAGTCCTAGAACTTGATCGGCATAACGAAAGAATGAAGCCTTGTTTTCAGACTCTGACTTTTCTATCTCACGTAGTCGCATGATCACACGTGGAGTATCTAAATCGGTGTTAAAAGCCAATTCAATCTCTGGATCAATCTGTCTTGCGCTATCTGCACCCCATTGAGACATCTTCATTCGCCAACGTTTTAAAGTCTCATGTGCAGCCTCTATTGAGTTCCAAGTTAAATCCATTTGAGAGCGATACTTGTTTTCAAGGAAACAAAGGCGAATAGCTAGTGGATCTATTCCGCGTTCGATCACATCCCTTAACAACACAACATTTCCGGAACTTTTTGACATCTTTTTACCCTCAAAAAGCAGATGCTCACCATGCACCCAGAGATCAACAGCTTCAGTGTTAATCAGCGCATTGGATTGAGCTCGTTCATTTTCATGGTGAGGAAAACGAAGATCGATGCCGCCTACATGGATATCTACATGTCCTTCTAGCAATTCGAGTGACATCGCCGAACACTCGATATGCCAACCTGGAAATCCCTTACCCCACGGAGATTCCCACACCATTTCAGTGCGATCACCGGCAGCTTTCCATAACGCCCAATCGGCGTGAAATCTCTTCGCACCATCTTCGGAGTATTCATAACGATGGCCTGGCTTTAGTGAGTCAAGTTTATTTCCGCTAATCGCTCCGTAGCTTGCGAACTTCTGAGCGCTGAAATACACAGAAGAATCGGAACCAACATATGCAAAATCAGCCTCGATCAACTTTCCAATTAGAGCCAACATCAAATCAATACTTTCACTTGCTCGTGGATATGCCGCTGCTGGCACGATGTTGAGGTCTGCTAAATCCTGATGGAACTTCGCCTCATATTTTCGAGCGATCTCAAAGGGGTCAATCTTCTCTAACTTAGCCTGAACCAACATCTTGTCATCATTGACGAAATCTTCAGACATATGTCCAACATCGGTAATGTTTTGAATCAGGTATGGATGTGAACCATTGAGTCGAACAACACGTGCGACTAAGTCAGAGAGCAGAAATGTCCGAAGATTTCCAACATGGGCATCACGATATACAGTTGGGCCGCAGCAGTACATTTGAATCTGCTTGCGAGTTACATCAATCTCTTTGAGTTGTCGTGATTGCGTGTCGTATAACTTCATACCTTTTCAATCACCCGCTTCCAGACAAAAATCTCACTATGAGAGAATTCGATTATCTCCCCACGCTT
>JACCDJ011476062.1_pt1 | contig 23606 bp, 24 predicted proteins | sample 7444481 | NCBI WGS metagenome assembly JACCDJ01 (sample SAMN15323435, study PRJNA562643) | freshwater metagenome | isolation source: river surface water | place: USA:Blue River Watershed | collected 2017-08-15 | reverse complement strand
GCCCATCGAAGCCCCGCTGAAGCCAGCCGCAATCAACCTGCTTGCTATCCCGCCGTACGTGCTGGGTCAGTACTACCCGACCTTTCAAGCATGGCGTAAAGAGCTAGCTCCAACCCACACGGCATTTGCGAGCATGCTCCGTATGAACCCTGCCACCATACGTGACTACGAATCTGGCAAGCTGCAAACCCTGCCTGACTCGTTTGCACGGCAGATGCTAAAGGCATTTGAAAAGCACGGCTTTACCCCTGACTACCTAGCAGCATTGGAAGCGTTACCTAGAGCATGAGTGAGGAAGAGAATGTACACGTGGAGCTTGATGTCAGCAAATTCGAAATTGCAGCAGAGTCCCCAAAGCCAACCAAAGAGCAAAAGCTCTTCGAAAAAGTCCTTGCAGCAGCCATCGCAGCAGACCGACAAGGGCTCTTCCTCGAAACGCAAGTAATCCTTGACCAAGACGCCAGCCTGACCAAAGAGCAGGTTGAGCTGATTTGGGCTAGTAGCAAGTTTCAGAAGTCTCTGGAGTCCCGTGGCATCGCTAGCACCAAGAACCCGAACCTAACGCTACGGCAGGAAACGTTCTTGCAGGCGTATCTGAATCCGCTAAACCTGAAGACCCCGCAGGTCTTGGCTAAGCAGATGAAGATAAACATGGTTGAGCTTGACGGCTGGATGCGGCAGAAAGAGTTCGCCAAGGCAATGTCTGCCAAGGCGCAGGACAACTTGGAGAAGTATCTGCCGATGGCAGACCAAGCGCTGGGTCAGTTGGTCCAGCAGGGTGACATGAAGGCGATTACCTTCCTAAACCAGCTCACTGGTCGCTTTGATGCCAACAAGCAAAACAGCATCGATATCGTCTCAGTAATGATGAAGGTGCAGGATGTCATTTTGCGCCATGTGCGTGACCCAGAGGTGAAGCGAAACATTGCTAGAGAACTTATCGCAATCGCTAATGGACAAAGCCCGCTGTCAGCCCTTCCTGAGCCAGTTAGTGCTACAATAGACGTCGAGGCGGAAATTATTGTCGTACCCAACGAGGAAGACTAATGGCTTATACAACCACAACCCGCCTTGGTATCAAGAAGGCTGTACCTGGCTCTGCCCAGCCATTTGAGACCGCTGTATTCAACGAGAACTACGACAAGATTGACGCAGAGTTTGTTGCGGCTGATACTCGCCTCGACAACATCGAAGCACTAAACACCACTCAGAACTCCCGTTTGACGGCTGTAGAGGCAATAAACACCACTCAAACCAACGACATTCTGGGGCTAGTTAGCGAAATCGCACTGCTTGACAGCAGAATCGATGACCTAGAAGAGCTGAACATTGGACCTCGCCTAGACAGCATTGAGGCCCTAAACACCACTCAGAACACTCGACTAACCAACATCGAGACCCTGAACACCACTCAGACCTCACGCCTAGATGGCATTGACACTCTGAACACCACGCAGAACTCTCGCCTGACCGCAGTTGAAGGAGTAAACGCCACTCAGGCAACTACTCTAACCAGCTACGGCACCCGCCTAGACAGCATTGAGACTCTAAATGCCACCCAGACTTCTCGCCTAAACGGTATCGACACCTTGAACACCACTCAGAACTCAAGGCTGTCAGCACTTGAAGCAGTTGTCGACGGTGGAACCCCATAATGGCTGACGAGCAACCACACGTAAGAGTTACGCTGCAAACTATCTATGACAAGCAGCTCGACAACGAGAAGTTGCTCGTTCGCACTTTAGAGAGACTTGACGGCCTTGCCGATGTACCAGACCGCCTACGAGCAGTGGAACAAAAGCAGGCGGAGGCTGCCTGGGTCCCAAAAGTAGTAATGGCAGCACTGGGAGCAGGACTCAGCGGGTTCGTTACCGCAATTTTTTCGATAGTTAGAGGTGGATAATGGCAACCTTCATGCTTCCATTTCCCGACAAGGTGCTCACTGGGCACTTTGGCAAGATTCGCACAATCAACGGCAAGAAGACTCAGCCTCACCGTGGTACCGACTGGGCACCAAAGCGCGGCACTCCAATCCCTGCAGTTTCTAACGGCACGGTCATGCTGGTTCAATACAGCAAGGTGCTCGGCTGGGTTCTAGTTCAGTCCGTCAAGGGGTTCGACGGCAAGGTGATGTATGTCGGCTACTGCCACATGGACACCGAACCGACCCTAAAAGTGGGCGACAAGCTCAAAATGGGTCAAACTATTGGCAAAGTGGGCAATGAGGGCTTCTCTAGTGGGGCTCATTTACATGCCACCCTCTCAGACGCCATCAAAGGCGTATTTGCGGGCACAGTATACGATTTGTACAAATACCTATCGGCACAGATTGAAAAGGCTCCTAAAGCCAAGCCAGCGGGTCAAAAATCTCCTGCAACTCCCAAAAAAGAGACAAAATCAGCAAAACCAGCAATTTGTCCAACTTGTGGGCAGGAAGTGAAGAAATGAACATCAAGCGCATCAGCAAGCGAGCACTTGCATATATCATCATGAAGGTATCGGGCACTCTAGGTGGCGGATTTGTCTTCGGTGTCGAAGTTTGGCAAGCTGCAGCAATGGCAGCTTTTATTGGTATCATGGAGATTAGCGAAGAGCTTTCTCGTGCTTACGTAACCGACGGCGAAATCTCCGAGGCTGACGAGCACGAAATCTTTGGTGGTCTTGCAGATGACGAAGACCCAGAGCTAGGAGAAAAATAATGCCAGAAGTAAACGGCGAAAAGTACCCATACACCAAGAAGGGTGTGGCTAGGGCTGTAGCGGCAGCTAAGGCAAAAAAGAAGGTTTTGCCATTTGGCACTGGTTCTGAGAAGAAGATGCCAGCTGCAGGGCAGAAGTCCAGAACTAACCCAATGAGGTCAAAGAAAGTAGCAGGTTACTAATGTCAAAGTCAGAGAAGATGAAGGCTCTCGCCGCCAACATGGCAAGCAAGAAGAGCAGAAAGCCAAACCCATTCATCGACATTGATGACCCTAAGGCCAACAAGAAGAAGTTCGGCTACGACATCAACATGCGTAAGGGTCGTTTTATCAAGGTAAAGGGCACTGGCAAGTAATGTCAAAGCCTGTTTGGGAGACGCCAAACCCTAAGAAGAAGTCCTCGAAGATGGGTGCGGAAAAGGTAGCAGCAGCTAAGGCTCGCGCCAAGGCTGCAGGGCGACCTTACCCAAACCTAATCGACAACATGTGGGCCAAGAAAAATGGCTAGCGAGGCTTGGCAGCGCAAAGAGGGCAAGAACCCTAAGGGCGGGCTAAACGAAAAGGGTCGCAAGTCCTACGAGGCTGCTAACCCTGGCTCTGACCTGAAGGCTCCTGTGAAGTCGGGCAATAACGCCCGCAGGTCGTCATTCCTAGCTCGCATGGGCAATATGCCTGGTCCTGAGCGTAAGCCAAACGGCGAACCGACGAGGCTATTGCTGTCACTTCAGGCGTGGGGAGCATCGTCAAAAGCTGATGCTAAGCGGAAGGCTCTTCAGATTCAGCGAGCTCGGAAGAGTCAATAACCATATCTGCCAGCAAGATTGCGCTGGTTGGGCAAGGATAAGTTATATCTTGTTTTGCCAACGTGGTGCAGTATTCGCAAACTAGCACCTCGTCTTTGTCTGCTGGCGCATGTAGCTCAAATACACCATTGATGGTCACGTACATAATCTGAGCTGACTCTCTTAGCGCTGCTACGTAGTCAATCTCGTTCGTCTCTACTGACATTATTTTCCTTCTTCGGCTTTGTTTTGAACGACCTTAGTTAGTCGCTGGTACAGCCAGCTGTCCTTATCTGGCAAACCTTCTTGCTTTAGAATACTATCAAGGAAATTCTTAGTTCTCACATTAGCCTGATTTTCAGCATTTCTCTTGTTTGATTCAGTGTTTGGGTCGGCAAAACCAAGACCAATCAAAGCCCTGAAGCGAGCCATAAACTTCTGGTCTTCAGGAATGTTAGGGTCATTCAAAGTTTGCAACAATTTATATTGTGGAATGTTGCTTCCAATGAATTGGTTGAAGAAATCGCCAGTGTTGTTTAGCTGAACATCCTTGCCAGTAGCTGGGTCCTTGCCATAGAGCAGGGTGACGATAGGCTCTCCAATTAGCGAAATGTTCTTACCAATTACGCCAGCAAGGCCAGGGTTCATTCCATTGCCAGACTGGTCCGTAATGCCACCAATAATCTCACCCTCAAGGTCACGGTATGGGTCAACGTCAATCTTTGAGAAGTTGAACACATCGTTATACATCAGCGGGAAGATTAGCTGGAAGTTGGTCATCCTGTTTTGCTCAGGAACGTCGCCAGTTAGCCTGCTTAGACCCGTAGTCTCTAGGAAGCCCTGTAGGTTCTCACCGCTTACACGGCTGGCACCAGCAGTGCTAGTCACATAGGCAGGTAGTTTGTTTAGGTCGCCACCATAGCTAACACCAGCGTTGATTGGGCGGTTGTCCTCGCCTAGCTGCTCACGGTTGAACTCAAACATTACCTTTTGAATGGCTGCAACGGTGCGAGTGTTCTCAGCAATCATGCGGAACATGCCAACGTGAGCCATACGCATCCAGGTGTAGTAAGTAGTTACAAAGCGGCCCCACTGACGCTCGCTGGCGGCAAGAGACTTAGCGGTTGGATGGAACAAAGCAATCTCATTTGAGATAAAGCTCATGGCTTCTTCGATGCTTGACCAGCTACGGCTGTGAAGCAGCTTTAGAGCATGTGCGGTGCGAGGGATGTTTCCATAGCCTGCAGCGAAGTCACCAGGAAGCTTTGTCCCCTTGCGAACGACAGTGCGAAGCCCCTGAGAAATCTTCTTGCCCAAGGTAGCATCGCCACCCATTAGGCCAGTGTTGTCTAGGTAGTCAACAAGTCCCTGAGTATCCTGCTGGTAAATAGACTCTTCGATGATTCCCCAGTCTTCAAACAGGTTGGTGATGTCATCGTCAGATAGGTTTACACGGGTAGGCTTACCGCCCTTGTAAATCACAATTCCAGTCACGTTTTGACCGTTTTCAACACCCTGTAGGGCGCGACCCTCAGCGCCAAAACTGCGGGTTAGCTCGCCAAACAAGCGCTCCATGGTCTCAGCACCGTTTACTTTCAAGCGGCTTGGCACAAAGTACTCAGCGCCTGCACGGCGTAGTGCGAACTTGGTCGAAAGGCGGGCTGCCGCCGCCCAGTGCTGAGGGTTGCGAACTCCACGAATCATGGCGGTGCTCATGTCGCCAATCAGGTTGGTAATGTGGTGGCGAGGCATCATGATGGTCTGCAGTGCCTTTGTTCCACCAATCACGGTCATCATGGTCTCAAATCCCCAAGTCTGCATCGCCTTTGAGGTTGCGCTCTCAAACAAAGCGTTGTATTCACGCATAAGTGAGAAGAACTGCTTGCCCAGCTCTGGCGGAACAAGTCCACCGTTCTCTGGAGTTGGCAAGTATCTAAGCAGGCTCTCGCCGCCGAATACCGCCTCTAACTTGACGTAGCCCTTGTCGATGGCCTGCTTGTAAGTTAGCCCCTCAGCCTTGTATCCAAAGCGAGCGATAAAGTCCTCAGCCAGACCCTTCTGGTAGATAACGTTCTGGCTGGCCTGCATCATGCGAAGCATAGTGATAAGTGGGCTGGCCTGTTTCTTGCTTAGGAGCTCCTTCGCCTCATTCCAAGCAAGCTCTAGGTTACGAGCCTCGGCAGAGTCTGGCGCAACGCCAGCAGGTAGCTGGAACTTACCAAACGGAAGCTGACGATACCAGCCAGGCAACTCAGTTGCGGTTAGGCCAGCTGGAGAGCTAAAGCCATCGGCTTCGTCCAAGCCCATCTTCTTCATCGCCGCAGCCAGCATATCTCCGTTGTAACCACGCTGAGTGCTGATTGCGCTTTCAATGCTGGCAATTAGAGGCTTCCAAGCACGCTCCATTTGAGCGTATGCCTTCACCAGCCCAGGGGCTGCATCTGCACCTGGGATTTCGCCTCGCTTGATTAGGTCAAAAGCGTCTTCAATTAGCTGCGGTTCTACATCACGTAGAGTGACATTGATACCACGCAAAACGTTTGCGTAGCGGTCAGTAATCTTGTGGTAAACGGTCTCACGGCGACGCATAATGTCAGAGACCTGCTTGCGAGCCTGACCCAGACCGTAGAAACGCTCTGAAATCTGACCAACACCGCCAGCGATGTCGCTGACTTCTTTGTTTAGTCGATACATAGTCTCGCCAAACAAAGTTGCCGCTTCACCTGGGAATTCAACATCCATGTGGGTGTTTGCAATCAGACCTTCAGCGATTGAGCGCTGGAAATACATCTCAGCAGCCTCAGCCTCAGTAGCGCCAAGGTTTTCGTAGTGCCTGTTGTCCACAAGCCTCTCAACCTTTTCGTTGGCATTTGCAATACGGCTACCAGCGTTTTCTAAGTGCACAGCGGCTAGGCGAACGTTTTCCTCTTGCAAGAACTTGTCACGGCGCTTGCCAGTCAGGATGGTTGCCTTTGGCATTACTGGGCGGCTGTCCATGATGAAGTCTTCACGAGCGCTCAAGCCAGCCTTAGCGGCTTCATAGTTCAATAGACGGCGCTGAGCTGCACGGCTTTCTGCTTCGAAGTTGAACTTGTCGCTTGGCACCCAGCCCTTGGTCGAAGAGTAGTGGCGGGTTGGGATACCAGCCTCCACCGCAGCAGCTCTAGCACGGTCTAGTTTTGCCTGAGCAGAGATGCGGTCACGGCGAAGCGATTCCCTGATGGCAGGGTCAGGGCTGAATTGGTCCTCGGCCCGCTTCATCACTAAGTCGTAATTTTCTTCAGCCTCGACCAAGCGGTTCTGAATCTTGCCAGCCTGAGCCTCGGTGACAAACTTGGTCTGCCCAGGCTTCATGGCAAGCTGAGGCTTTTCATAAACGTACATAGTGTTGATGACTCTGCGGAAAGAGGCGGCCTCTTCCTGACCGAGTAACTTGGTAACTTCATCAACTGAATCAGGAGTACGGATTAGGCCACGCTTTAGCATCATGTGGCTAATAGCCTTGATGGCAGCCTCAGCAATCGGGCCACCCTCGATGCGGAAAATGTCAGTTACGTAAAGTACTTTACGCATATGTGAGCGAATCAGTTCGACACGGGTTAGGTCATCCATGTCGCCACGAGCAAAGCTTAGTTCCCAAGCCTCGTATAGAAGCCGCTCTAGGTCCTTTCCAACGCTTTCGGCACTTCTTATCCAGCGCTCTGCAAGTCCGATTGACTTTGTTAGGTGAGCGTTGCTTAGTCCCTCTAGAACCTCTTGCTTAGCAAGATGCTCGGCAAGCTGGCGAGCCAGAGCCTTGTGCTTAGCCTTGAACTTAGGGCTGTATTTTGACGGGTCGAGTCCACCGCTAAGAATGCGCTGAGTTAGGTTATCTATATCGATTGCCTTACCCTTGCTGTGCATCTCAAGAGCCTGACGGGCTGCGTCAGAAAAACCTTGAATGGATAGGTAGTCCCTTGGAGGCTTACCAGACGGCAGAGTCGCTGGGAAGAATGATTCTAGTAGAAGGTCATTTGCCCCAGTATTTTTGAAAATCTGCATGATGTCGCCCATGTGCAAGTAAGCAAAGCTTGCTTCCTTAGCAGCGTCAAACGACTTCTTTTCCGACTTAGCGAGTTGGTAGGCGCTGATTATGTCCTCGTCAGAGCGGAACTTGACTGAGGTAACACGGATGTCCATTAGACCAAGGTTGTCTGACATCAAGTTAAGCGTCTTGATTGTCTCGTCCATCAGTTGCTGGCGGTTGAGCTTCGCCCCTCCACGAGTCAAGGAAGCGCGGGTGATACCAGTGATTACACTGAACGCTTTACGCTCACGAACTTGGTTCCAAGTTCTGTGCTGGATGGCGACGCTGCCCTCAGCGTACTGTTCCTTGGTAGAGCGAGACACAACCCTGCCAAAACTATCTAGGACTTCAATCTGAGCGTCGCGGTTAGGGAGAATCTCGTTCTGAAGTTTCGCAAAACTCTCGGCATTTGCCTCAGCAATGGCCTCCACAGCGCGAGCCTGAAATACCCTGTTTCCTGGGTCAGCAATGCGAAGAGCCATTGCCTGCTTGCTTTCTATTGCCACTGCGTCAGAGACGAATTGCGAACTGCGAGAAGCATCAGGGTCACGAAGCTCTTTTATTAGTTGAGCCAACAGAATATCGTCAGAGATACCTGACAGAGATAGCAAGTTGTCAAAGTTACCAAGGTGAGTCAACTGAAGCTGGATGTCACGGATGGTCTTTACACCCTGAGACCTGAACAACTCGTTGTAGGCGTAGATGGCAGCATCCTTATTTGCCGCATCCTCAATGCTCGCAATTACACTGTTATTGGGGTCGATTAACTTGAAGATTTGCTTTAGCGAGTCTTCGTCGATAACTACGCCATTGTTCTTTACTTGGCTGATTAGGTCTTCAATGCCAGTGAACTTGACGGTAGCAGCCTTCTCAAGCAGGCTATCGATAACGGCAGAGAACGACTTGACTGCTGCTCTGGCTCTCTCCGTGTCAGCCTTGGTGAAGTCTTCAAGGATGCCAGTAGCCTTTAGCGAGTCGGCAATCTCTTCACCAAACTCTGCTTTGATTAGGTCGTACTTTTGTTGAGGTCCCATCTTGGCAACACCAGTAGCCTTGACGATTTCAATACGCTTTACTAGGTCAGCGAGCGCCGCCACCATACCGTTTTTGACTTCGGCAGATGGGTTGCCCGTTTTCCATGCGCCAGACTTCGCAACAAGGGTTGAGTACTTCACCTTGTCAGGGCCAACCTTGATTGGCAAGTTGCCGATGATTGCCTGAAGCGGGTTACCTTTTAGAACGATTTCGTAGAGCGCAAATGGGTTAGATTCAGCACCCTTGATAGCGTCATTGATTTCATCAACAATGCGAGCTGGCACCTTGCTGAGCACGGCATTTTCTTTAGCCAAAGCCTCGCTGTTGCGGATGATGTCCTGAATGCGCTCTTTGATTTGTCCCTTGTAAAGAGCCTTGGTACCAGTAGCTTTTGCGCTAGCCTTGTCCAATTTGGACAAAACAGCCTTGAGAACTTTGCCCTCTTCGGTTGTAGCGGGCACTCTTAGGATGTCAGCCAAAGCTAGTGGGGTAGGCGGAGTGTCTACAACTGCCTTGCCCTTTGCGGAAATCACTGGCGCTGGAAGGGTCTGCTCATTGTAGGCGTTCGCAATAGCCTCAGCCTCAGCCTTGGTCTTGGCTGGGAAAATCTGCTCGCCAGCACGGACTTGGTAGCCCTTGCCCTTCTTGGTTACTACGGCTTTCTCTAGCTTGGATTGAGTCCAAAGCAGGGCGTCAACTAAGCGGTTAGCGTCATCCTGGTTGGCTACTTTGTAGACCTTTTGACCATCGTAGACCCACCATTTGCCATCCTTGGCCTCGTAGGGCGTGTAAACCTCGATAGATACGCTCTCATTGGCCTCTGCAGGCAATTTGGCGGTAGGAGCACCCTGTGCGGCCTCATCCACCAGAACTTCGCTCTCAACGGCTTCTAGCGCCCTTGTAGTGTCATTTGCGGTGATTATGGTAGTGCCACGTCCAGAAGTGCCAGCCCTCCATGAGTTAGCAAGCTCTTTAGCCTGAACTTTGGTGGTAGCTCTGTCTAGCTCGATTCCATTGCCGCTCAGTAGGCGGTAGTCGCCCTCACCCTGTCGAACAATGTTTACTACTGGCTTGCCAGTGATGGTTAGGTCTGCTCTTTGATACTTTCTCAAAAAGCTGTTTAGGTTTGAACGAACTAGGGAGCCAGCCATCGCTTTGTAGCCAGCCTCAAGGCCAGAACCAACGACAGCGCCAAATGTCCTCACAAAGCCATTGTCACCAGGCTCTATAACATTGGTCTTGTAAGTGTACTTTTCTTCGACCAACTTCTTTGCGGTATCAACTTTTTCGACAACCTTTGGCCCCATTTCAGCGGCCTTAGGTGGGACTAGAAGCGGAGGCACAACAAGGCTGCCATCATCAGCAACCTTCATGCCTAGAAGCTTGGCGGTGTTCTGCCCAATCTCCTTGCGCATAGTCAGCTTCAGGGCTTTGTAGGCTCCAGAGGTTCCCTTGGTTACAGCCCTTACGCCAGTTCCGATAGCTCCAAAGGGGAGGAAGTTGATAGGGTCAGTTACAATGTCACTTAGTAAACCCTCAACGTCAGCCTGAGAAAGACCGAGGTTGCCTGGGGTAGTGTCAGCGCCTGAGGCGGCAGCTACGTCGCTACCGTAAAGAGTCTGCTCGCCCTTTGTCCAAGCGGTTGTGTTTTTCTCAGCTGCACCGCGACGGCGAGCGTTGATGGCTTCAATCTCAACACGGTCAATGACAGTTGGCTTGATGTTGTAAACAGGCTGACCGTCTTTGAGGCCAATTATCTTAACTTCTTGACCATTGATTTTACGACCAGCCGCAGCGGCATCACGAAGGTCATCGGTAGTAATGATTCCCTTGTTGTTTTCATCGGCAGTTGCAAACTCGTAACCGTTGAACCAAGCTAGTGGCATACCCAACGTGTTGATGACGGCGCTGGCAGCGGAAATAATTGGCTTGAGAATTGGGCCATCAAAAGCCGAGCCACCCGCTGGAGTGACGGTTGCGCTCTTGTTTTGCGTTGCGGTAGGTGCAACAACTTTTGGCGCAGTTACTTTGGTCTGGGCAATTTTATTTGCCACAGTCTTAGGGCTTGGTGGGGCTGGCTCAAAAGTGAATTTAGGAAGCGTAAACTCAGTTTGAGGAGCAGTAGTGCCCTCTGGTTCACCGAACTTTGGAAGCTTAGCCAAAACCTGCCCTATCTATGGGTTTACAAAAGCTAATTATAGTTTAGCGGAGACTAGCCGTTAGTGAAGTAATCTTCGAGACTTGGCCTTTGAGCGCCAGTCGAAGAACCGCCACGGTTAGGGTCCACATAACTCTTTGAGTAGTAGTCAGCGAATGCCTGAGCAGCGTAGCCCTGATACGCAGCGGCTAGCTTAGGGTTGTTCCTAATCCAGCGAGCTAGTGCGTCACCAATAGAGGTAGGGGCAGTTGCCTTGCCCACTCCAGAGGCAGAACCAGTGCCAGCAACGACGTCAGCAACTGACTGCGAGAATCTAGCAGCTGAACCTGGGTCGCCAGTCTCGTCAGTGATGCGCTCAAGAATGCCTTGGAAGCCCGAAGAGTATTGCTTTGGCTCGTTTGCGGCAGCAGCCTGTGCGGCACGCAACTGAGCATCCTGAGCCTGCTTGTTCATTATCTCTTGGTAGTTTGCCTGCCTTACGGCCTGACGGCCCGCAAGTTTAGCGGCGGCTAGGTCGCCACGAACGCCAGCCTCTTGACCAGATAGACCTAGCAAAACATCTTCTAGTGAGCGGTTTAGGCCAGCCTCAGCACCAAGTCGCTGTTGTCCGTAGCCCTGCTGAGCCGCCATTAGGTTCTGAATGGTCTGCTGCTGAATAGCGCCCTGCTGACCAGCGAATAGGGTCTGTAATGCGTTCTGACGTCCAATGCCACGCTCTGCCTCAACGGCAACTGGCGATGCGGCTAGGTTGCCAACTGGTCCACCGCCACGCTCCTCCATTGCCTGAAGAGCAGACTGCTGGGTTTGCTGAGCGCCAAGACGAGCCTCAGCCACACGCTGGGCTGTGGCTAGTTGCTGGTTCGCAATCGACTCAGTGAACTGCTTGTTTACACGGGCCTGCGACTCTTGGTTGACAGTAGTTAGTTGACCGAAGATGTTAGCAATGTCAGCCTTGTTTTGAGCGTAGCGCTCGTTCGCCTGATTACGCTGCTCGTCAATAAATCCAAGTGCTCCCTGAAAGGCGGGAGTCGGGTCTACGTAAAGAGACTGCGCTGTAGAAGAGATGTTTGGTTCTGCCATGTTAACCTACCGTTGTTATTCCAGCTAGTCGAGCGTTGATTGCAGCCTGAAGGGCTTCGGATTGAGCGGAAGAACCAGCTGCAGTGCCAAGCCAATCTGAACCTTCAGCTCCATAGTTAGCTACGAATTGACGGTTTAGTTCAGAAATCTTGTCACGCAGCGAAGTTCTAGCAGCAAGTTCCTGTGCATTCTGAGTTGCCTCAGCACGAGATAGAGCGCCAGAACGCCCACCACCCATGCCACGTGCAGCGTAGTTGCCAGCTAGTCTACGGCGAGCTTGTTCCGCAGTTGTCTTACGGCCCTCTAGCTCTTCCTGAGTGTAAAGTGCCTCACGCTCTTTATCGGCTAGTGCGTTGGTCCTAGCAGTATTGAAAGCGTTTTGTGCAAACTGAAGCTGTCTTAGGTAAACAGGGTCTTGGTAAATGTCTGGCTGGCTTTCGTTGACGGCACCGCCTTCTTCTCCAGCGGTTGCCATGCCACCGTCGTTGAAGACTGGTGAGCCAGTAGGGCCAAATAGCAGCTTGTTACGCTCTTGGTAGTATTGGTCCAATTTAGTTCTAGCACCTGCAGCCTGAGCAGTGTTGCCAGCGTTCTGCATACGACCCGCATAAGCCTCGGCATTGGCGATTCGCTGCATAATCTCGTTTAGTGGGCTTCCACCAACGCTTGTGCGGGCTGAAAATGAATCCCTAACCTCAGGCGCAGTTATTGAGGTGTTTGGGTCAAAGTCATTCGTAGCACGTCTGCGACCATAAGTAACTGCCATTATCGGGTAAACCTCAGAGCGTCAGGGGAGCTGTAGGCTCCAGCGTTCTTGCTCTTCATCATCTGAAGAACTGCATTGCGGCGGGCAGCTAGTCGCCTGTCTCTGTCAGCGTAGCCTGTCTTGTTTACTGGACCCATAGTTGGCGAAGAGCCAACTTGCCCATAAATCTTTGCACCAGCGGCGTAAGGGTTGAACTCGAAGGTTCCCAGACTTGAGCCACGTTCTGCACCTAGCATTAGTTGGCTCCCTTAGAAATCTTAGCCTTTACTCCAACCATCGGGATGATGCTGAAGACCTGGACTGGCGAGGTTGTAACAGTGCCGTCACAAGTCAAGTATAACTCAAAGTAGATACGTCTGAAGCGCAGTGCTTGGTCAAGTTTAGTTTCGATGCGAATGAGGTTGCCAAGAGGAAAATCATCAATAACGGTTTCAATCGCACCTGGAGTCTTTGGTCTGTCCCAAGTGGACCAAGTTTCATCGCCAGTGTTTTCTTTACTCAACTCGTCAAAGTTGTAGAAACCATTGTCGTACTGACCATCTTTGCTCAACTCGTCCCAGTTAACCGCAATCGGAGTCTCGGTTAGAGCTACTGGAACTACGGTTGCACGGACTTGACGAGCGGTAGCGATATCTGCAGACCAGAAGTAAAGACGCTTCCATTCCACAGGTGTAGCAAAGTCGTAAATCTTAGTGCGGAGAGCGCAGACCATTTCTTCGCTCTGAGTGCCAGATTCAATGCGGTCGCGGATGCGGGCTAGGAAGTAGTCGCTAGCACCTACCGCTGGATTGACGTCTGAGTCTCCGCTTACTCCAAAGTAGAGTTCCTCTTTATCATCTTCGGATTGCCTTGGAACAGTGACGAAATAGCCAATGCGCTTTTGTGAAGACCATTCAGACCAAGTGCCAGTATCAAAGTTGTAAGCATAAGACTTACCGCCATGCCAAACAATACAGCGACTGCCAACAATGCTAATAGCGTGTTCAAACCTTGGCTCAAAGTCTGTTTGCTTTTCAAAGTTCACCCGCTCTGAATTCAATGGATAAAACAACCAGTTCTGGTATTTGTATAGGGTTTTGCCCGATAGGACAAAGTGAGCATTCTCAAACTTGACTACACAGCGGGAGTTCTCAGCGCCAATGTCCTGCTGCATGACCTGCATAGTGCCCTCTTCAGGCAACTCGCCGTAGCTAAAGCGGTAAGTTGAGCGGTTGCGGAAAACAACTAGGTCGTTGTAGCCCTGTGCCAACGCCGTAATCCATTGCCCGTCGCCAGCTCCAATTTCTACGTAGAAGTAACCCTGTGCGTCCTGCCAATTCCAGATAGAGTTACCAGCACCTTCGATGCCAGCAGTTGTAATGTCAGACCAGTAAACAGTGTTAGCAGTATTGGTGCCTTGTTTTCCGTAACCAAAAAAACGGTTTTGGAATAATTCAATACCGCCAAGCGCTGGCATGGTAGGAGTGTTGGTAAATACGCCGTTCTCCCAGTAGCCACCCGCGCCAGCTACGGAGGAAGCAAGCACAATCTTGTTCTGAAACTGAGTGCAGTCGGTAGCACGGAAGGTGGCAATCTGGGTCCACACCTTGGTCTCTACGTTGTATCGCCAAGTCTTGGTGTCAGTCACGGCAACCAAAGAGCGAGCGCCGCCAGCCTCTACGTAGATTCCAATGACGTCGAATGGCTCGTTGGTTACAGGGGTTGTAATTGGAGCGCCAGCCCCGCTGGTTTCAAGCCAAATTGGCGGGCGAGAGGCTAGGGCACCGTTGGTGGTTACCTCAAAGTTTACAAGCCTTGCAAGTTCAGAGTCGGCAATCGAAGATTGGTCCCAGTAATTATTTAGACCGCCAGTAAAGTTCTGGAGGTTAGCGCTGCGCTGTCGAATAATCGCTGACATTACATGTAGTCATCTGGGTCAGGCAGAATCTGCTGGTACAGGTCAATCTGCGAAACGTTATCCTTATTGCTTAGCCTGTCTAGCCCATCACGGAACTGACGAAGCTTGTAGCTAGCAGCGTCGTAGTTTTCATCAGCTTCAAGAGCCTGTGAGATAACGTAAGAGACCAACTCGTTGAAATAGCGGTCAGGAACTCCAAGGTCATTGCTAAGTGCAAGTAGGTTAGTCGGAACCTTTACATACTCAAGCTTTAGACCGTTAGTAACGTTTTCCTTAGGCGTTGGGTAAAAAGTAATGACACCCGCACGCTCATACCAAATCTCTGGCCTAGTTGCTTCTAGCAACAAAGTAGGGTCAAGTTTTAGAATGTACTCTCTAGCAGCCTGCGGGGAAACGTTTTCAATAGGGTAGCCACTGACATAGACGGCCTCAATAGCCAGAACCTTATCCTCTGGGAAAGAGTAGTCTTGCTGGCCCGCAACGATGTTCGCATACTTAGTAGCCCGCAAAAGGGTATTGCTATTTACAATCTCACGCTGACCGTCATTTATCCAAGAGAGGATTGCGGCATCGCTAAGTTGAGCACCAGAGAAGTCTCCGAAGGAGGAGCGAACTCTGAATGCTACGTCGTCACCCGTGTAGGAGAATTCCTCTGCTGGCATTGCTACTTCCTTAGAGTCTTACCATCGTGAGTCCAACTGTGCTTTTTGGACTTCATGGCGCTTTTCATGATGTCTGCTTTTTCTTTGTGCCAGTCGTCTTCTTCCTTGGCTTTTAGTAAAGCGTGCGACATCTCCAATAATTGTAGCCTATTTACCTGCGAATTAGGGTCGTGCATGTTGTTCTCAGCGAGCCATGCTACTAGCCTGTGGTCGATTTCAGACTCAGTTAGGTTGCGAATGTGGTAAGGCGGGAGCATGTGAGGCTCGTCTACCAATGCAAACGGGCGCTCTGGGTCAAATGCTGGATGCCCTGGTTCCATGCGGAGCAAGCGAACTGTAGGGAAAATATCTTTGATAAGCGCTGCTACTCGGCGCTGGTGTTCGGTGTATAGGCCGTCTATTTGTGCAAAGTTGATAATTGACATAGTTACATTCTATAGAAATGCCAAAGGGAGCTGGCGAGACGAACCAGCTCCCTTTGGGGTTTATTTACTAAATGCCGCCAAGCTCTGCGATGTTCGAGAGCTTTGCGTGTGCGTTACGGCGGTAAGTACCTAGCTCTGCGTACAAGTAGTAGCGAGCCTCGTATGCGTCAGTGTCAGCGACCTTTGACCACATCGAGCCGTCACGGTCCATCCAGCTCCAGTCCTTCTTCTGGTTCATGACCAGCTCCTTGGACGATAGAGCGTAGAGGGTGCCCTTTGGAGCAGCGTAGTCAGAAACGAAGCGGATTGGCTTGCCAAGTGCTTCGAAGGTGAAGGAACGCTGACCACCAGTTAGAGCGGCGGTGTTAGTGAACTGGCGGAATGACTGCAGTAGGTTCCAGTAGGCGTTGTATACACCTGGGCTTGCCAAGAATACGTCTACGTCACCACCCTGCTTGTCAACCTTCTGGACTAGAGAGATTAGGTCTAGCTCAGTTAGGGTTCCTGGGGTTCCTGCAGCTGGGTTTCCAAGAGTTACCTCAGTTGACGCCCATACTGGGGTGTCTGCTGGGTTAATCTCGTGAAGCACACCAGTAGCCGAAACAATCTTGGCTAGACCAGTTAGCTCCTTGCCGAAGGAGTTGGTGGTGTTCGATGCACGAACGATGATGTCGCCAACTGCACAGGTTACGTTGCTGCTAAAGGTTACAACGTTGGTAGCGGTGTTTACAGAAACAACCTCAACCTCGTTAGCCTTCTGGGTAGCACCGTCTGCGCTTAGGATGTCAACAATCATGCCGTACTCAACCCAGTGAACTGAGTCGAACTCTACGGTGGTGTCGGCAGTGTTTGCAGTCTTTACAACTGCAATCTTTCCAGAGCCATCGCCGTAAATCTGGCGGTTCATGTCAACTGCTAGGTCGCGACGTAGGCCCTTGATTTCGTTGTCAACAACGTTGATAAAGGCCTGGTAGTCCTCAGCAGCCTGCTCGAATAGCTGACCGTCAACCTCGATAGAACCGTATAGGTTCTTTAGGTATAGGTGAGCCTGCTTGTACTTCTGAGCACCAGCGGTTGGTAGCTTCTCGCGAACGTTACGTGCACCGATACCCTGGTTACGACCAATGTGGGTGTCGAATACAACTTCCTTACCGTTGCGAGTAATGTTTGACGCCGAAGACTGGATGAAGTCCAGTGCTGGAGTCTTGTCCCTGAGCTGCATGTGAAGGTCGCCGTAAACGAGCTTCAATGCCTCAGAGGCGAAAGTCAGAATTCCCTGACCAGCCATATTTCACTCTCCTAAGAGTAATAAATTAACAAATAAACGATTCGTCACTTGCCCTGACCCTCTTAGGGGCTGTACATTGGACCTCTAACCAGTCTAACACTGGTTTCTACAATTTTATTCTATTCTTTGTAGAAATAGGTTTTACTGGCTTGCCTTCTTATACTGCTCAAACATCTGTGCCAGCATTTCACGTTTTGCTTGGTCATCCTTCGGAACCTGTAGGTTCTGAGCCTGAATGCCTGCGCCGCCTGCTGAACCAATCACTGTCGGAGCTGGTTCGGAAGTTCTTGAGCCACCTACTGGCTGGAAACCACCAGGAATCATAGAGGCCAACTGCTGAGCCGCTTCCTCCAAGGTGATGTCACGTCCAGCGTTAATAGCAACATTCATGATGTCGTAGATGGCAATTTCGTGTGCCTCTGAGATGGCGTACTTTGAACGTAGGTTTTCAATGCCACGCTCTAGGTTTGCCAGCTCACGGTCAGTCTCTGCCTCTAACTGCTGGTTGTAAAGGTATTCCTGCTGCTGATAGGTCAAGTCCTTCAGCTCCTGCAACTCCTTACGAAGCGCTGCTGGAATCTCGCTATCCTCAAATAAGTCCTCAAAGTCTTCGCCAGACTCGTCTTCCATGATTTCCCTAGCAGCCTGACGGGCTTCTTCAGCCAAAAGGCCGTTCTGCTTTAGGTAGGTGGTTAGAGAGTCGTAGACATCTAGTGGCTGAGTCTCAATAGCTTTTGCTAGATTTACGCCGCCACGTAGGATTTCAGGCGAAATACCTGCGTCGATGAACTCTTTGTACTGACTGTACTTCTCAATCTCTTGCTGGAAGTACTTGTCCTGCTCCTGCAGGTGCGGCAAAACCTTCTGGTGCCATGCCTCAGGAAGTTCGTTTAGCAACTTCTCGTGAGCTGGGTGAGGCTTTACCTCAGGTTCTGCGTAGGACTCGGTAACTGGAGCTGCATCTACTACAGGCTCAGTCGTCTCAATCTGCGTCTCTTCAGCCATTATTTATTCCTTATAGTTGGGTTTGGTCGAAGCCCTCTTGTGGGGCGGCTTCACCAGCTCCGCCTGCTGGCAGTGCTGGAGTTTCTTGTGGTGCTTGACCCATCATAGCCTGTTCCATCATCTGCTGCTGCAGAACTGCTTGGTGCATGGCGATGTGCTTTTCAAACTCAGCCCTTGCGGCTGGGTCAAGCGTCTCAAAGCTCTGAGACTTGCGGAAGCGGTTGTGAATCTCAACGTGGACAGCGTGGTTGTCCCAAGTATTGATTGGAATGACCGCTGGGACGGCTAGGCCAATAGGCTGACCGTTCACGTCAACCTGTCCTGGTACTACCTTGTCGGGGTCGCCGTTCATGACGCCCATCTCCCACTGTTGCTGGAACATCTCAACATCTTGAGCGGTGAGGCGCTTCATCATCAGGTTCTCACGCTGAGCCTGATTCTCGTCAATCTTGAGCAAGTTGTAGTACTGCTTGAGCATACCCATGTCGAGAATGCGTAGACCGTCTTGTGGGGTAATAAAGCCCATCTTCATCCAGTCAGTAATCAGAGCCTGACGTGCCGACTTGCTGGTTGGCAACGCTGAGCCAGACTCGATACGGATGTCTAGGCCTGATGCGATGTCAGAACCAGTTAGCATCTGTGCGTCAAATGCGCCGTCGGAGCCAACGACCTTGACCAAGCGTGGCTGGTCTACGTACTGAACAAACAGGCTTAGCGAGTGCTTGGCAATCTTTTCGATTGCGGCCTCGATGGAGTTGAACACGCCAGTGAGGTAAGCGTCGTCACGTTCCTGCAGGTAGTTGATGGCGGTGGCTGCGGTAACTCCACCGCTTTCACCACGGGATACAGCGTGCTGACCAGATAGGTCCTCGAAGTCAGCCTCAAGTTGACGCACCTCGTTTAGAACGTAGTTAGGTAGTGGCTGGATTGGGACTGGAACTGGGAAGGTGAATCCTGGGCGAACTGGAATCCAGATACCCGCACGAGCAGTGACCTTACGTGGGTCAACCGAGCCCTCTTGATACATCATCTGAGGCTTAGACATTAGGTTCTTAGCCTGAATAATCTGGGAGCGGGTGCGGTTGTATTCACGCTGTAGCGGAATGATGTTCTTGATTACACCACGGCGGTAGAACTTGCCAGTTGGAATGGTGTGAGTGTGAACAAATGGGTATTCCTTGTGAGCGTAAGGGATGCCATTCTCAGCCAACTGAACGATTTCGTTGTCCACGATGGTAACTAGACCACCCTTTGGCAGATAAGGGCAACCGTTTGGCTTAGCCCACATCTCAATAACGAGTACGCTTTCAGGCTTTACGCTGGCAGTGTTGCGCTGGTCCATCAAAGCAGCGTCAAAGATTTCGCTAGCGGCGACCTTGGTTGGGGTGAAGTCCTTAGGTAGAACGTTGCCGAAGGTTGACTTTACCCACTGCTCGCTCTTGGTGTAGACGTTGAAGATGTAAGGCTGGTCTTGTAGGTCCTCTTCGGACAAGTCTGGAACAAACAGGTGGAACGGAGAAACAACTTCGTACTCTACATCTCCAGTAGACACCTCGGCCTGAATGGTCATGGTCTCACCAGTGAATGGGTCAGTTACCTTCTTTGGCTCAATCTGCCTAGCGCCAGAGTCCCAGAAAGTCTTGATAAATGCGTTACCAGTGGTTGCACGCCAAAACTCAGCCTTCTGGAGAACGTCGGTCTGGAAGTTCTTGCGGTCATAAAGTGACTGCCAAACCTGCTCAGCCGCTGAAGCCGCCATTAGGTCGTCATCGTCGTTGCTGGCTGGGACTACCTGAGCAGTTGGGCGACCTGAAGTGGTCTTAGAAATCTCGGTACGAATGATTGGCTCAATGCGGTTGACCGTGATACGTGGGAGGTTGGCTGGGTTTGGCTCTTCACGTAGAACCTGACCTGAACCGATGGTCTGCCAAGCGTGGTATTGGTAACCGTTGTAGAAGGCAATTTGTAGGTACCAGTCTTGCTCGTCGGTCTTGCGGTTCGACTTCAGCTTTTCGTACTCGGACTTTATCCAAGCAACGAGCTGCTTTGCCTCTTGCTTCTTCTTGAACTTGTTTAGCAGAGTGTCATCCGCCATGTCGCCTTCAAGCTTTGGACCAGAGGTGTAGTCGCCCTGCATACCATCGAAGTAATTGTCAGCCATTTACTATTCCGTATCTTCGGCTATTTTCCAAGCCTCGTCCATGCGCTTCAGCTCTCCCTGTAGTAGTTCAAGCTCGTCTCCAGATAGATATGGTCCAGTATAGCCTGTCTCTGGAGTATAAGATACTGTTTGCACCTGCTGAAATGCCATCGGGTCTTTAGTGGCTAGCAGGTTTGCAAGGTGTTTAGTTGTCGCTGTCCTCTGTTTTTCTAGCTCCACTTGGCTTGCGACCAGTTTTTGCACCATCTTGAACAGATGAACTGCTGCCACTGTCACCGCTGCTAGAAACAGCGAGGACAAAATCACTAACGCTACTACGAATTCCATCAATCAATCCTTCAACTAGGGTAGGTACGGCTTTGAGCTGAGCCTCAAGCTCGTGGTTGTGCTGCTTTAGGTGGTCGTATTCCTTCATGGCTGGCTCACGTAGGATGTAGCCAGTGAAGCTTGCAAGTTCAGAGATGCAACGGGTGCACAGCAAGTAGCTCTCGCCGTCTCTCTGGTCTTTGCCGAGGTCGTATAACTCTTTGTTGTTTCCGCAGGACAAGCAAGTTCCTGGGAATGGGCCGCCATTGGCGAAGTAATTGAACTGTCTCATTTAATATCCTTCTAAAGAGCGCACGGGTGACATGTCTTGCCAGCCGCTGCCCCACTCGTCTTGGTCATCATACTCTTTGAACTTTTCAGTTGGCCTGAAACGCTCGCCAAACACAGCCTTGAAGCTTCCTGGTTCTTTGCCTGATAGCTGCTCTGGTGTCAAGTCCTCCATAAAAGTCATGGCGTACTTAAGAGCATCATAGCAGTGATTATCTTTATCACGGATGTCTTCGAGCTTGTTGTTTTGCTCAGCAACTCTGACGCTTGCCCACTTCTTCCATTTCAACTTCGGCAACTCGGCAATCAGGTTGGGGCAGTCGTCCGTAATCATCAGCCAAGGCTTCTTGGTCTTGGGGTTTATCTTCATGTATTGGCGAATCTTTTCAAGGCCAATACGCCTGTCGGTTGGAATCTGGTCTACGGAGATGTAGATGCCGTGCCTTGAGTATTCATGCAGGATGGACGTGCCAGTGTGTTCCTTTGTCTGCTTGATGGCTGGGTCGCCAGTGGTCAGCCAAACTTCACAACCATACTTGCGCTCTATGTCTCTGGTTATTCCGTTGACGATGGTGGCATGTTCTTCAACGGTTTTCTTCGCAGCGTAGTGCTCTCTAAAAACTGTGATAGTTCCGTCTCTAGCAACGGCAAGCCACAACCAAACTGTTGGATTGGTGTAGCCAGAATCCATTGTCCTGATGATGCGATGGTCAGGCGTGGGTTCGAAAGCTCCTCTTGGAATGCAGTGTGTGAGTGGCGAGAAGTCTCCAAAGACTGCCCCACCAAGATGCACGTATTGTCCTTTAGCTCGGACTTCACGCTCTTCCTCAGGAAGCATTTCGAGAAACCTAGTGATAGCCTCTCGGCTAAGCGAGGGGTTGTCTTCAATGCTTGCTTCCGTGATACCAATGTTCTTTTTTCCTTCTTTTGCTGGCATGTAAATGTCGTCGTAAATCCATTCCATACCTTGCACTGGAGTCTGCGACATCCACCAGACTCCATTGGTATCAACCAAACGTGCTAGACACTCACGGAAAACAGTTTGAGGGCACTCTTCGTCGAAGTGAATAAAGTGCCTTGACGAACCAGCGAACTTGTCGAGGTCTTGGTCTTGCGACATGAACTCAACGAATGAGCCGTTGTTGAGCGTGAGCACGTGGCGCTCTCTTGAATAACTTTGCTCCCAACTGCCATTGATTAGGTAGCTCTTTGGTAGCCACTGCTTGTATAGCGGGAGGATAATTTTGTCCACACCATTCAGGAAGTCAACGGCAACCACACGCCCACGGATTGGACCCTCAGGGGTCTTGCGGTAAGGGTGTGAATGCGTTAGCCACCAGATTGCCTCGATGGTTGAACCTAGCGATTTACCTGAACGGTTTCCTCCAATGTAAAGGCGGTCAGGCATTGGGTCTTGATGAAAATTTAGCTGTTTCTCGGACGGTACGTAGTCGTACAAGTTGGGCTGATGCGCCGCTTGCTGAAGCTCTTCTCCGAGCCTCAGAAATACGTCAGTGAGATTTACAGAATCTTTACCCATGAATTAGCTTTACTAAATCCCTAAGAGTAAGACGGACAATAGTGCTGTCCCCAAGAGTGTTCCCATACCGAAGGTTAGATAGGTCGCCCAAGTTGGCATATGCCCACCATTCGCCAGCACGTGGGTACCCCACGCCAGCCCGCTGAGTGACAAGGAAGCCAAAATTAGCTCCAGCATTTTTCTTCTCTCTTTCCGCCTCTGCATACCATTTGAGGCATTGCTCGTGGCTGGCCTTCTTAGCCATGTCGCCACCCTTTAGTTCAAATACTATTAGACCGTGGTTTTCATCACGTAACCAGACGTCGCCTTGGTCAAGCGAACCTGTCAAAACATTACGGTGTGCTTCTAGTTCGGTGTATCCTGTAGATAGTAAATAGTTACGCACTGCGGTTTCCGCACGTGTGCCTATGTTTTTAGCTTTGCTCATATCGTCTCCTATAGAATGCTACCATGCCAGATTACTCCGACAGATTCAAACCAGACGTCAGGAATCTTCCCACCCCTGAAGAGGTGAACTTCTATCACCTAGCTAGCGATAAAGATTCTGGCGCTGGAGCTCTTCACCATACACTAGGTCTTGGCCCGTCGCAGGCATCTCCTGGTAATCACGACCATGATGGCAGAAACTCTAAGCGCATCAAGGCAGGCGATTTGCAGACCGTCACCGTTAGTTTTATTCCATCTGGCGGTACTGACGGCACCCAGCCTACATTTACTGGTGCCCCTTTGTTTACGGGCAGCTACACCAAGATAGGCAACATTGTCCACTTTGCTATCGACGTGGACATGGACAACATCACTAGCTTTGGAACTGGGCAGTATTACATGGACTTGCCCTTTGTGGCAAATCGCAACTATCTATTTAGTGATGGCTGCCTTCATGACATTTCGACTGGCGATGAATACGCAATCTTGGCTCATATAGTTGCAAACTCAAACCGCATTACCCTGCTTAGCACTGCTTCGAACGGCAGGCAGGTGCCTTTTACCCACAACGTGCCAGTGACCCTATCAACTGCCGATAATTTTCACATCGCAGGGACATACGAAATAAAGCCATAGATAGTGTAGAATTAGACCATGCCAGCAATCCAAAGTATTAGACTCCGCAGGGGCACCGCTGCTCAGTGGACCTCGGCTAACCCAGTACTTGCTGCTGGCGAAATGGGTATCGAAACCGACACCCGTAAGTTCAAGTTTGGTAACGGCACCACCGCTTGGGGCGGATTGTTCTACGCCAGCTCAGGTGGCTCGCTAGATGGTGCATTCTTCGTATCTGAGACTGAGCCAGCAGGCCCAACCGTTGGTGACATCTGGTTCTGCTCCGCTGACACGGGCGATTTGGCTGGCAAGTCTTTCATTCGCTACGACGGCTACTGGGTAGAGTTGAACCCAGGAACATTAGGCCCCGCTGGTGCAACTGGTGCAACTGGTGCAACTGGTGCAACT